>Ga0207657_10000499_pt1 | contig 41420 bp, 36 predicted proteins | sample KBSC33metaG_FD_184316 | JGI IMG/M metagenome (GOLD analysis project Ga0207657, IMG submission 184316) | Corn rhizosphere microbial communities from Kellogg Biological Station, Michigan, USA - KBS C3-3 metaG (SPAdes) (version 2) | ecosystem: Host-associated > Plants > Roots > Rhizosphere > Soil ... | reverse complement strand
GAGCCGGCCCCGGGGTGCCGGTCGACCACTACGGGCCTGCGGAGCCTGCCCGCGTACGCGACGTCCCATCGCTCGAGCCAGCGCACCGACCCGGGTGCACACGCTCGCGTCGCCGGGCCGCCGCCTTCGCCACCTGCGTGCGCGGTCGCCGTCACACACGAGACGAGGCAGGCCGCGAGCGCGATCGCCCGCCGAGCCACGGTTCGCATTCGCCGAGCCTATGTGATCTCGGCTGGGCCTGACGAACGGCTCGACTGCGCCTACAGTGAGGCTCGCGATGCGTCGGCTTCTCGCTCTCACCGGCTCCTTCCTGATCGTCGCGGCAGCGCTGCTCATCACCTGGGTGGCCGTCGTCTTCTTCTGGCAGGACCCGTTCACGGCGTGGTACACCCATCGCCAGCAGGCGAAGCTCGCAGCGTCGTACGACCACCGGGTCGAGCAGTTCACGCGGCGTGAGACGGAGGACCCGGCCTCGGACGCTACGACCTCGGCCTACCCGGCGCGGGAGATCACGCGCCTCGCACTCGCCTACGGTCGCTCGCTCCACGTCGGCGACCCCGTCGGCCGGCTGCAGATCAAGCGGATCGGCCTCAACATGGTCGTCGTCCAGGGGACGGATGAGGAGAGCCTGAAAAAGGGCCCCGGGCACTATTCGACGACCGGCCTTCCCGGCGGCGGACAGTTGATCTACGTCGCCGGGCACCGGACGACGTATCTCGCACCCTTCTCCCACATCGACTCGATCCGGAACGGCGACTTCATCGTCTTCCAGGTTCCGTACGGGACGTTCACCTACCGCGCCTTCCGGCATTACGTCGTACCGAGTACCGAGCTTTCCGTCCTGCAGAGTCACGGCCGCGAGATCTTGCGACTCCAGGCGTGCCACCCGCGGTTCTTCGCAACGCATCGTTATCTCGTCGACGCGAGGCTCGTCGCGTTCCGCCCCCAGGGGGCACGCCGGACGATCGCGGTCAGGCAGGTCGTGCGAGCCGGGTGACCTCTCCCGGCGCGCCGCCGAGGATCCGCGCTTTCGCCAGCGCGAACTCGCGGTCGTCGACCACGCCGCGTCGATAGAGCGCCCCGAGCTGGTCGAGTTGCTCGACAACCCCCTGCTCGCCGTGCTCGAGCTTGGCATCCGCGACGAGACGCCGGAGCTCGGAGAGGGCGAGGTGGTACAGCTCGACGTGACGTCGCCGCACCGAGATGCAGTTCGGCTGTGCGATCACGCCGTGCCTCGCGGCGGGTCGGCCCTGGGCGGGCCGTTTTCGTTCCGTTCCCTGAAAGCTCGGCGTGGAGATCTCGATCCACCCGGAGAGGAGGTGCATCCGCACCTGGATGCCGGTCACGTCGCGATAGAAGATCGTGGCGGCCATCGTGCCGAAGGCGGCGCCGGCGCGCGCGCCGTGCTTCACGATCAGCAGCCGGTCCCCGAGGCAGACGAGGGCGTGCCCCGCCTTCCCGCGCACGCAGAAGCGCACGGTTTCGTCCGCCTGGGTGTTGCGCGCCAGCTCGCGGCGGAGCCGCCCGCCGAGGATCTCCACGCCGCCGACGAGCGGCCTGCGCCCGAGTCGCCACCGGCCGGGCACGACGCCCGGACCGTGCTCAGTGCCGCCCGGGCTTGTCACCGTGCCCCGGAGGACCGGTGTGCTCGTGGTTCTGGTCGCCGTGCCCCCAGCCCGGGCGGGAGGAGTCGGGTGTCGAGGATGCGGGGGCAGATACCGAGGGCGACGGGGTCGCCGGCACGGGTTGGACCGGCACGGGCGTCGGCGTCACCGGCGTCGGCGTCACGGGGGTGGTGGCGGCGGGCGGGGCGGGCGGCGGGGCGGCGGGTGTCGCGGGAATCGGTGCCGGCGGAGCCTGCGGTGGCGCCGGAGTCGGGGTGGGAGGAACAGGGACGGGGGAAGGAACCGGGATGGGAGCCGGAGCTGGACGCGGCTTCGGGACCGGCTTCGGCCTCGGCTTCGGCTTCGGCTTCGGCGTCGGGGTCGTGGTGCGCGGCTTCGGCGTCGTCGTGCGCGGGGGCGTGACGCTCCGGGCGGGCCTCGCGACGACCGCGATCGCGACGCCCGTCTCGACGCTCGCCGGCGCGGACGGCGCCTGCCGCGCCGGCCTCGCAGCCGGCCTCGCGGCGACGGCCCGCCGGCTCGTACGCGGGTGGAGACGAGCCGGGGTGCGCTTGGCGGCCTCGCGCGTGCCCTCGAGCGCCGTGACGTGCGGGACGCTCCGGTCGAGCCCGGCGATCGCGACGCCGACGGCCTCGCTTCCTGCCCGGGCGACCCGGCCGAGCGATTCCGCAGGCTGCCGGTCGAGCGAGCGCAGCCACGACTGGCCGATCAGGATCGAGACGGCGGTGAGTGTCGCGATGATCGCGGCGAGCCGGAGCGGACGCACGGCATCAATCATCGCGCAACCGGCGGACGCCCTCTGCTGTCAGTCCGTGGCGATCGGGCCCTGACCGCTCGAGGCGACGACCATGTTCTTCCCGCGACGCTTCGCGTCGTAGAGCCGGCGGTCGGCGTCGCTGAGCAGATCCTCGGCGGAGGCCGCCGAGGGGAAGCAGGAGACGCCGAAGCTCGCCGTCAACCGGATCTGCGCACCGGAGCGATGGTCTGCGTGCATCGACTCGAGCGCCCTCCGGATGCGCTCGGCGAGCTGCACCGAGCCGTCGAGACCGGTGTCCGGGACGAGCACGGCGAACTCCTCCCCGCCGAGCCTGACCGGCAGGTCGACGTCGCGGACCGTGCTCTGGAGAATCGCCGCAAAGCCCCGCAGCGCCTCGTCGCCGGCGTCGTGCCCGTAGGTGTCGTTCACGCGCTTGAAGTCGTCGAGGTCGGCGAGGATGATCCCGAGCGACGATCCGTTTCGCCGGCAGCGGGTCACCTCGGTGTCGAGCTGGGCGAGGAAGCGCCTTCGGTTCGCGAGCCCGGTGAGCTCGTCGGTGACCGCCTGCCGCTGCACCTGTCCGTGGAGCCGGGCGTTCTCGAGGGCGATCACTGCCTGGGCGGCGATCCAGGCTGCCGCGTCCTTCGCCTCCGGGCCGAACCCGGCGGGGCCGGGGTGGAGCCTCAGCACCGCCGACCTGTCTTCGGACACCTCGAGCGGCACCTCGATCGTCCCGGTCGCGTCGGCGCCGGCCGCGCCCCGCGCCGCGAGCGTTGCGCCCGCCGCCGTGATCGTCCCGCCGGCGGCGTCGGTCGCCTCGACCGCAGCCTGCAGGATCACGGGCAGGAGCGCGTCCGGATTGTGGGTGGCCGCGAGCGTTTCGCCGACGAGCGCAACGGCGTCCCGAACCGTGTTGGGCGGCGGCTCGGCCCGGCGCGTCGCCTCGCGCAGCCCGAAGAGCCGGAACGACGCTGCCGCGGCAGCGAGCGCGATCAGCAAGGGCCAGACGGCGCCGCCCGGAATCGAGGGCTGCGCCGTGAAGGCATAGAGGGCCGAGGGCGAACGTGCCGCCGTGCCGACGGCCTCCGAGTCGTTCACGGTGTGGCGAAGCAGGTCCGCGACGCGCCGGCCCCCTGCAGGAGGCGAAGCGGCGGCGATCCGGCCCGAGGCCGCGTAGACCATCCGCACGCCGGGGGAGGCGGCCCGAGCCCGGTCGAGCAGGGCCAGGTCGGGCTCGGCCGTGACGACCACCCGCCCTGCCAGCTGTCCGTGGCTGTAGACGCTGAGCGCGGCACTCGGGATCCCCGCGGCGACGCGTCCGACCGTCCGGCCGTCCCAGAGCACGAAGCCGACGTCTCCATTCGCGCGCGCCAGCGCGACGAGCGGGCCGGCGTCCCGCCGGACGAACGCGGCCTGGACGTCGCGCCGCGCGGCAAGCCGTGCCGCCCGGCGCGAGGCCGACTGCTCACGCCCGCCGAGGAGGACGCGCGCCTCGCGCAGCGCCGCCCGTACCTCGCCGAGGCGATGAGAGCGCTCGTGGCGCGTGATTCCGGTCTCGATCGCCCACGACGCGGCCCCTGCCGAGAGGCCGATCAGGACGGCCGCAAGCAGCACCGACGCGCCGGCGGTCCGGACGCGCGACGAGAGCACACTCGCATAGGAGCGGGAGTCGTCTCTCCCCATCGCCCTCATCACCGCCCTACCCGCACCGCCCTGAATCTAGTCGAAGAAAACAGCGAAGGAACCTCGCGCCATCCCCCGAAAGGGGGACATGTGGCGAGCACGGTGCGAGCGTCCAGAACCACCACCAGGCAGCTTCCGATCGAGGAGAGCAGGCACATCGTCGCCCTGCGAACTGGTCGGATCGGGTACCCCGACGCGCACGCGATCGCCGTCGCCGAGTGCTCGCTCCGGGTCGCAGCGCGGCTCGCGCTCGCCCCGCGCCTGCGCCGGACGATCGCGGCCGGGGCGCTGCTGCACGACGTCGGCAAGCTGAAGGTCGACGACCGCATCCTGTCCAAGCCGGGCCCGCTCACCGCCGCCGAACGCCGGAAGGTCGAGCGGCATCCGGCCGAAGGGGAGCAGATCGTCCGGGCCGCCGTCGAGGACGGCGTCGCAGAGGTCGTGCTCGGCCACCACGAGCGGTGGGACGGCGCCGGGTATCCGCAGGGCCTCGCGGGCAACGAGATCCCGCTCGCCGCGCGCGTCGTCGCCGTGGCGGACGCCTATCTCGCGATGCGGGAGGCGCGGCCGTACCGCCTGCCGCTCTCGAAGAGCGAGGCCGTGCAGGAGCTGAAGGCCTGCGCCGGCACGCAGTTCGACCCGGCCTGCATCGACGCGCTGATCAGCGTCGTCGAGCCTGCGCGCCTGCACGACGACTAGTTGGAGTTCCTAAGCACGTTGCGCGCAGTGTGCGCGCTCCCCACCCGGACGGGTAGGCGAGGCTAGGCGGTTCGCCAGGGCGCGGCGACCCGGTGGTCGCGATGGTTCTCGACGGAGCCGGGTCGCGTTCCGGGGTAAGGCTGTTAGCCGCAGGCTGCCTCGCGCCCCACCTTGCGGCGAGCGCGCCCGGCTCCAGCGCCTTCTCCCAGCTACCCGGCGCTGCCCCGGCGGCGGCTCTTCTTCCGCAGGTACATGTCGAGATCCGACCGGGCGAGCAGGTCCTTCGCCGCGGCTCCGGCTCCCGGCTCACCCGTCGAGGCAACGCCGAAGCTCGCCGCGGGGACGAGCTCGCCGCCGCCTACCTCGAGGCGCGCCTGCTGCAGGCTCTCCTCGAGCTCCAGCCGGACCTCGGTCGCCTCGTCGGCCCCGGCCTTCGCGAGGACGACGGCGAACTCGTCGCCGCCGAGCCGGCCGATCACGTCGCCGCGGCGCGTCCGTCCGCGCAGCGTGTTGGCCACGGAGACGAGCACTGCGTCACCTGCGGGGTGCCCGAACCGGTCGTTGACCGTCTTCAGCCCGTCGACGTCGACGGTCAGGACCGAGGTGACGGCGCCGTCCCGCTCGGCCTGGGCAAGCACCCGATCGAACGCGGTGAGGAATCCGCGCCGGTTGAGCACGCCGGTGAGCGCGTCGGTCTCGGCCAGCTCTGCGAGCGCCGTCCGCGCGTTCGCGTTGTCGAGTGTGATCGCGGCGACGTCGGAGAGCCGTGCGATGAAACGGAGCTCGTCGTCGTCGAAGAGCCTGCCGACGCCGCGACGCCGGATCGCGAGGCAGCCGATCGGCTGCCCGCGCACGACGAGCGGTACCGCGGCCGTGGCCTCGACCGCCGATCCTTCCTGCCCCGCCTCCCACAACTGCTCCGGCTCGCTCCGCAGGGGGCGAACGGACGCGATCGCGAGTCCCTGCAGCCCCCGGCGCGGAAGCTCGAGCGGGACCGGCTCGTCGCGTGCAACGAGGCCGCGCGCGAGGAGCGGCACGAGCGCGCCGTCGGACTCGCGCACCTCGTAGAGCAGGACCGCGCTGCACGGGACGAGCTCCTCGACGATGTCCGCAATCGCATCGAGCAGCGCCTCCAGAGTCTCCTCCGCGAGCAATCGCGGCAGCAGGTCGGCGAGCCGCTCGTAGGCGCGCAGGTCGAAGCCGCTCGGGTCGGGAAAGGGAAACCTGTTCATGAAGGGCCGGGCCGCAGAGCGATCGGGGTTCGTTCGCCCGCCTCACATCCATCGTCTCCGCCGCGCACGGCGAGCGCAATCACTCGTTCAGGTGAGGAGGTCGCGTCGCGAGGCCCGCGATCCCTCCGGAAGGGGGATTCCCGGCGCACATGCTTCACCTACGTTCGTCCTGAGGCCGCGCGGCGCGGCCACGGATGCGAAAGGACTGCGGTTGGGATCGATCGGCTCTGAACTGTCACGGCGGCGGACGAAGCGTCGCGCGCTCGTCCAGCCGCTCACCCCGGCACAGTCGCCCGCGCCGGCAGACGATCGCGGTCTCGTGCGCCTCGCCCTCGATCTCCACGACGGCCCCTTGCAGGACCTGGCGGCGCTCGGGTTCATGATCGGCCGCCTTCAGCGCACGCTGGACGATGTGGACGGCGACACCTCGGCGGCAGCGCACCAGCTCGCCGAGGTGCAGCATCACCTCGGCCTCGTCGAAGCGACACTTCGCTCGGTCGCGACGAACAAGGACATGGCCTCCGAATCCGCCACGGTGATCGAGTTGCTCGAGCAGGAGGCGAACAGGTTCAGGGCGCACTGCGATGCGACGGTGGAGATCAGCGTCGTCGGCGACGTGGAGCCGGAGACCGCGTCACAGCGGATCGTCGTCCAGCGCGTTCTTCGCGAGTCGCTCTCGAACGTCGCGCAGCACAGCGGGGCGAAGCACGTTCGCATCGCCGTCGAGGCGGACGACGAGGCGATCACCGTCTCGGTCACCGACGACGGCGTCGGCTTCGACCCGGCGGGCATGGCGGCAGAGGACGGCCGCCCGCGCCTCGGGCTCGCCGGCATGCGCCGGCGGCTCGACCTGCTGGACGGGTCGCTCTCCGTCGCCTCGAGGGCCGGAGGCCCCACCTCCGTCTCGGCGAGGATCAAGCGCTGGAGCCCGGTCGGATACATCCGGCAGTCTGCGTAATCCCGGCCCGCAGGGGTATCTTCACCCAATGGCAACGCGCGTTCTCATCGCCGACGATCACCGGCTGATCGCCGAGGGGATCAAGCGCATCCTCACCGAGGCCGACGACTTCGAGGTCGTGGGCGAGGCCGGGACCGGCAGCCAGGTCCTGCCGCTCGTTCGCCGCACCAAGCCCGACCTCGTGCTGCTCGACCTACGGATGCCCGGGCTCGACGGCCTGTCGGCGCTCGAGCAGATCAAGCGGGATCATCCCGAGATCAAGGTCGTGATCCTCTCGGCCTCGACCGAGCCCGCCGTGATCCAGACCGCGCTCGCGCGTGGCGCAAGCGCCTACATCATCAAGAGCGTCAACCCGGTCGATCTCCCGGCGACGCTTCGGCAGGCGATGGAGGGCAACGTCTTCCACGCGATCGGGCTCCCGCCGGCCGGCCAGCCGAGCGCCGCGAGCGAGCTCGGGCTGACCGCACGAGAAGTCGGGATCATCCAGGCACTCGCCCGCGGCCTCTCCAACCAGGCGATCGGCAAGGAGCTCTTCGTCGCCGAGCAGACGGTGAAGTTCCACCTGACGAACATCTACCGCAAGCTCCAGGCCGCGAACCGCACCGAAGCGGTGCGTCTCGCGTATCAGCGCGGGATCATCGAGAACCCGCTCTACGAGGAGTGACCCCCACCGGTCGCGGCGCCGAGCGGCGACCAGGCGGGCAGCACGATCTTCACGGCCGTTCCCTCACCGCGGACGCTCTGGACGACGACGAAGCCGCCGAGCAGACGTGCACGCTCGGCGATCCCCACGAGCCCGAGCCGCCCCCGCCGTGCGGCCTCCGGGAGCACACGCGCCGAATCGAAGCCCCGGCCGTCGTCGGACACCGTCACCGTCACCCCGCCTGCCCGCGAGCGCACCCTGATCGTCGCCGTCGCCGCGCCGCTGTGTCGCGCGATGTTCGCGAGCGCTTCCTGCACGCCGCGATAGAGGACGATCCGCTGCGAGTCCGACAGCCCGTCGAGCTCGGCCTGCACGTCCGAGACGATCTCGATGCCGGACTTCCGCGCGAGCGAGGCCGCCTCGCGCTCGAGGAGCTCCTCGAGCGGCCGCCGCACCACCGCGGAGGTCTCGAGCGAGCGCGCGATCTCGCGAACCTCCTCCTCGGCCCCGACCGCCTGCTCGTGCACGCTCGCAAGCGCCTCGGCGACCGCAGCGCGGCAGCTCTCGGGCACGAGGGCGACGACGTCCGCCGCGACGAGCCGCAACTCCGCCGCCAGCACCGCAAGTGCCTGGAGGGGGCCGTCGTGCAGGTCGTAGGCGGTCCGGACGAGGCGACGCTCGACCGTCTCGGTCACCTTCCGGCCCCGCGTCTCGCCGTGCTCGAGCAGCAGCTCCCGCTCGAGGGTCGACGAGACCCGGCTCGCAGCCAGCCGGCCGACCTGTTCGATCCTGCCGCGATCGGCGAGATCGTGAAACCGGATCGTCAGGGCACCGCGTGCGGCACCGTATTGCCGAACCGGGATGCCGAGAACGGGTGCGCGAACGCCGGTGACGGTCACGGCGTCGTCCTCGATCGTCCTCCGGGCGAGCTCCTTCAGCCTGCGGAGGGAAGGGCCCTGGGAAGACGCCGCCACCTGTTCCACCGAACCCGGGAGGGTGGCCGTCCACAGGGATGCCTCGCCGACGCCGGGCACCGCGGCCAGGATGTCGACATGCGCGCGGGCGGCGAGCCCGGGCGAGGCTTCCGACAGCCGGACGTCGGACAACGCGCGGTCGAGGAGCGCGCAGATCAGGCCGGGCGCCGCGACGCCCAGGCGCGCCGACGTGGCCGCGATCTCGTCGCGGACATCGACAACGGGATCCGAGCTGACGAGTGCGGTCGTCGTCACCCGCCTGGCGGCTCGCTCGAGCTCGTCGAGCCACGGTGGGAGCTCGGCGCTCGTGCGCGCCGCGGGGGCCGCGACGGAACCGACGCGGTCGGACACGTGGCTTGCTGCTCTTGCCGACCTGGCCTTCAGTGCTCCCCCTCTCGCGTTCGACTGCCGACTTCCGCTCGATCTTGGAGTGTGCGCCTCGGGCGAGCTGACGGCAATGGGTCATCCGGCCTACGGGCGACCGTGCGCCGGTCCTACGACGCGACCTGGGAGATCGCCCGGGCGTTCCACCGCAACGTATTGCGGGAAGGCGGCGTACGCTCTTACGGTGACCGATCCCAGCTCGACAGTCGTCATCGCGACGCGGAACAACGCGGAGCTCGTTGTCGACGCGGTCCGGTCCGTCCTCGACGGAGCGACGCTTCCCGACGAGCTGATCGTGGTCGACCAAAGCCCGGTTCTCGACGCGCGCGTCGCCGACCTCGCCGGCGACCCGGTCGTCAAGGTCGTCCATCTGACGACCGCGGGGCTGTGCGCCGCGCAGAACGTCGCAGTCGGCATGGCACGAGGCGAAGCGCTCGTGTTCACCGACGACGACGTGCTCGTCGAGCCGCGGTGGCTCGAGGAGATGCTCGCAGCGCTCGTTCGGGGCGGAGGACGTGCAGCCGTCACGGGCAGCGTCCTTCCGACGAGCCCGGAGACGCCGGGCGGTCGGGCGATCGCGCTTGCCACGGGCGCGGACCCGGCGGTGTACCGCGGCCTCCAGGCGCGAGACGTTCTCTCCGGGAACTCGATGGCGTTCCACCGCTCGACCTTCGACGACTGCGGCGGCTTCGACGAACGGCTTGGATCCGGCGCGCGTTTCGCCGCCGCCGGCGACAACGACTTCGGTTACCGTCTTCTACGGGCGGGCTACGAGATCCACTATGTCCCGCAAGCGATCGTGTACCACCGGGCACGCCGGACAGACCACGAGCTTGCCGCTTCCATGACCCGAATGGGCCGTGGGCAGGGCGCGTTTCTCATGAAGCACGCGCTCGCCGGCGACCGGCACATGCAACGTCGGCTCCTCTCGACGGTCGGATGGTGGCTGCGTCGTATCGCGCGCCGGCCACTTCGCGAGCGAAACCTCGGTGGTCACGGCGACCTCAGGTATCTGGTCGCGTTCGTCGGAGGTGCCGTGCAGTGGTGCTCGATGCGCGCAGCAGACGCCGGCCTCGGAAACCGTCTCAATCGGCTCCGAAGCCCGCGACGCCACGAGGCGAGACGTGAGCCATGATGCGCAGGATGCCGAACACGAAGAGCACACTCGCTCCCGGGGCCGTTGTCCTCGGCGGTGACTACCAGGGCCTTGGCATCGTCCGAAGCCTCGGGCGGCGTGGAATCCCTGTCTGCGTCATCGACGACGAGCAGTCGATCTCACGTTGGTCGCGTTACGCGACGCTTGCTCTCCGCGTCGAAGACCTCTCGGACGAGGAGGCGATCGTGGCCGCGATCCTGCAGGCCGCCGACCGCCACTCGCTCGAGGGCTGGGTCCTCTTTCCGACCCGCGACGAGATCGTCGCGGCGATCTCCCGGAACCGAGACGTCCTGACGCCTCACTTCCGGGTGCCCACACCGGACTGGGACACGGTTCGGTGGGCCCTCGACAAGCGCAATACCTACCAACTGGCCGTCGAGCTCGGGATCCCGACACCCTGGACGGCGTGGCCCGAGGACGAGGCCGAGCTCGAGACCCTGGACCTGCAGTACCCCGTCGTCGTCAAACCGGCGATCAAGGATCGGTTCCTGAAGAAGACGGGAGCCAAGGCATGGCTCGTCGACTCCCCCCGGCAACTCGCCGACCGGTTCGCCGAGGCCCGCCGGATCGTGCCGAAGGGCGAGGTGATGCTGCAGGAGCTGATCCCCGGGACGGGCGAGCAGCAGTACGCATACTGCGCGCTGTTCAAGGAGGGACGGGCGCTCGCCTCGATGAGCGCCCGGCGACGCCGTCAGCACCCGTGGGAGTTCGGCCGCGCCAGCACGTACGCCGAGACGATCGGCCACGACGAGCTCGAAGCGAGCTCGTTGCAATTCCTGACGCGCATGGGCTACTACGGGCTGGTCGAGATCGAGTACAAGCAGGACCGACGTGACGGAGCGTTCAAGCTTCTGGACGTGAACCCGCGCACATGGGGGTACCACACGCTCGGGGCCGCGGCGGGTGTCGACTTCTCCGCTCTCCTCTACCGCGACCAGACCGGCGACGACATCTCGCCGTCCAGGGCGCGGCCGGGAGTCAGCTGGCTTCGGCTCCTGACAGATCTTCCGACCGGTCTCGTCGACGTCAGGGCGCGCCGGATCAGTCTCGCGTCCTACGTTGCGTCGTTGCGCGCGGCGAACACCGAGGCGGTCTGGGACAAGCACGATCTGAAGCCGTGGTTGTCGGAGCTGGCGCTCGTGCCCTACCTGATCGCAAAGCGGGGATTCTGAGCCCCGCCGGCGTCGACTCGAACGTCGTCGTCGTCGGAGCCGGTCCGTACGGGCTGACTGCGACCGTGCAGCTGCGACGCGCGGGGGTTGCCGTCGACGTCTTCGGCAGCCCGATGTCGTTCTGGCAGGCAATGCCTCCCGGGATGCTCCTTCGTTCGAACTGGAGCGCGTCGAGCATGATCGAACGCGAGGGGCCGCTCTCGCTCGGCGCATTTCGGGCAGAGAGCGGCCTGCAGTTCGAGCAGCCGGTTCCGCTCGACGCGTTCGTCGCATACGGCAAATGGGTGCAGGAGACGGCTGTCCCGGACCTCGACCGACGCGCTGTCACACACGTCGAGCGGCACGACGGACGATTCCTCGTCCGACTCGACGACGGCGAGGAGCTGACAGCACGGCGCGTCGTGATCGCGTGCGGAATCGCTCCGTTCGCGGCGAAGCCGGACGTGTTCGACGCGCTTCCCGCACCGCTCGCCTCGCATACGTCCGAGGTTCGAGAGCTCGAGGCATTTGCGGGCAGGACGGTCGCTGTGATCGGAGGTGGCCAGAGCGCGCTCGAGACCGCAGCGCTCGTGGTCGAGGCGGGCGCATCCGTCGAGGTGATCGTCCGCTCGAGCAACGTCGTCTGGCTACGAGGCCACACGGTGATCAAGCGGCTCGGGAGACTCGGCCCGATCGTGTACGCGCCGACGGACGTCGGGCCTCTCTGGTACAGCCGCCTCGTCTCCCAGCCGCCGCTCTTCACGCTGCTGCCACGCGAGTCACAGGATCGCATCGCTCGACGCTGCATCCGTCCGGCGGGCTCTCATTGGCTGCGCACGCGACTCGAGCCCGCAACCCTGACCCTCGGGCGGAGCGTCCGTCACGCACGAGCCGTCGACGGCCGCGTCGAGCTTTCACTCGACGACAACACGGTCCGGATGGTCGATCGTGTCCTGCTCGGTACAGGCTTCAGCATCGACGTGACGCGATACGACATGCTCGCCGACGACGTCGTCGCGGCCGTGCGCCGCGAGGCGGGGTACCCCGTGCTCGGCCGCGGCCTCGAGTCGACGGTGGAAGGGCTCCATTTCCTCGGCGCGCCCGCGGCGAGAAGCTTCGGCCCGATCATGCGCTTCGTCTCGGGCTCATGGTTCGCGGGCCGCGCATTGACCGCCCGCATCGCCGGCGCCTCGCGCTCACGCGCCACCCCGAAGGCCAACGCCTGATGCTCGTCGCATCGCGGCGGATCGGTCTCCTCGAGCGCTACCGGGTGCCGTACGTCGTCGATCCGTCGACCGGCGAAGAGCACGTCGTCCGCATCGCCCGAGCCGACGGGCAAGGAGCCGAGCTGCTCTCGGTCTCAGCGGCAGTCGACACACCGGCGGGGCCGTTCGTCTTCGACGGAGCCTTCCTCCACGCGCCCGTTGCGGAGACGGACGCAGCCGCGGTCGCCGCCGGCTCGACGCGCGCCTGGGCGGAGGAGACACCGATTGTCGACGAGCTCGGCGTGACTCGATCCGCCGTCAGTCGCGGTGCGGACGGAAGCGTGCTGCTGCCGTTCGACATCGACGCACCGCTCGACGCACTGCGCGAAGAGCGCTACCTCCTCCGGCGCAACCGGATCCGGCAGGTGGCAACGCGCGGCTACTACCGCGCTCGCGGCGTGATCCCGCGCCCACTGCAGATGAGCCTGCGGCGGAGGTATCGCGCGATCCAGGAACGATCGCCGTTTCCCGCGTGGCCCACGGAGACGTCCCTGCATCGTCTCGAGGCCCTGATCCTCTCCCTCGTCCAGGAGATCGCCGGCGAGCCTCTCCCCTGGATCTGGCACTGGCCGGACGACTACCGGTGGGCACTCGTACTCACCCACGATGTCGAGCACGCTGCCGGCTATCGCATGGTGGAAGAGATGCAGGCCGTCGAGGCGCGGCACGGCCTTCGCTCGGCCTGGTACTTCGTACCGGAGCGGGACTACGCCGTCGACGAGGCACTCCTCGCGCATTTGCAGAACGCGGGTTGCGAGATCTGTCTGCACGGTCTCCGCCATGACGGGCGAGACATGGCAGCACGCGTGTTCGAGAAGCGGCTTCCGGCGATGAAGCGTTACGCCGAGCAATGGCACAGCGAGGGTTTCCGCTCGCCGTCCACGCATCGCAACCCGGAGCTGCTCGGCGAGCTCGGCGTGCGCCACGACTCCTCGTGGTCCGACGTCGCGACCTACGAGCCCGAGCCCGGAGGGAGCTGCTACTGGCTCCCGTACTTCATCGGCGACGTCGTCGAGCTTCCGATCACGTTCCCACAGGATCACACCCTCTTCGAGCTGCGGGGCGAACGGACCGGCGAGCGGTGGGCCGAGAAGGCGGCGTTCCTCCGGAAGGAGGGCGGGATGGGCGTGCTGCTGACCCATCCGGACTATCTGATCGCGCCCGAGCGGATGGCCCTGTACGAGGCGTTCCTCGGCGCGCAGGCACAAGACACCTCTGCTTGGCACGCGCTGCCTCGAGAAGTGGCGGCATGGTGGCGTCGGCGCTCGAGCTCCGTGCCGCAGCGATCCGAGTCGGGGTGGACGGTGACCGGGCCGGCAGGCAGCCAAGCACGCGTGCGACTCGGCGCGCCTCCACTTCCCCGGATCTCCCCCGACAGCTCCGGCCAGATCTCGCGCAGCGCTTGAATCACGGTTTGGCGCTACGCCGACGGCCGGAGCAGCGGTGGGCTCCGTTACCATCGCGAGACTCGATCCCCGCCGCGTCGCCGCCGGCGTCTCGGCGTGGTGAGAACGAGTACGCCGCGTGCAGCCCATCAACTTCGTCGACCTGAAGCGTCAATACGCGTCCATCAAGGACGAGGTCGACGCCGCGGTGCTCGGGGCGATCGCCTCGGCGCAATACATCCTCGGCGAAGAGGTGACGTCATTCGAACACGAATGGGCCCGGGCCTGCGGCGTCGAGCACTGCGTCGGCGTCTCGTCCGGGACGGCCGCCCTCGCGCTCGCCTACGAGGCGGTCGGCGTCCGGCCGGGCGACGAGGTGATCGCCCCTGCGAACACGTTCATCGCAACGATCCTGCCGGTCGTACGCATGGGCGCCCGCGTGAGGCTGGTCGACTGCGACGAGTACGGCCAGCTCGACGTCGAGCTGGCCCGAAAGGCGGTGACGGAGAGAACGAAGGCAGTCGTCGGCGTTCACCTGTTCGGGCATCCATGCGATGCGGACGGGATCCGCGAGCTCTGCGAACAACACGGCCTCGCATTCGTCGAAGATGCAGCGCAGGCGCACTGCGCCACCTACCGGAATCGAATGTGCGGATCGCTCGGGGACATCGCCGCATTCAGCTTCTATCCGGGTAAGAACCTCGGGGCCTACGGGGACGCCGGCGCAATCACCACCGGCGACGCCGATCTGTGCTCCCGCATCCGTGTTCTCCGCGACCTCGGGCAGCGGGCGAAGTACGAGCACGTGGTGATCGGAGGGAACGAGCGCCTCGACACGTTGCAGGCCGCCGTTCTTCGAGTGAAGCTGCGACATCTCGCCGATTGGAACGAACGCCGGCGCGCCCATGCCGAGGCCTACGACCGTCTCCTCGAAGGTGCAGTCACGCTTCCACCGGTCGCGGCGTACGGGCAGCCCGTCTGGCATCTCTATGTCGTTCGTGCCGAGAACCGTGATGAGCTGCGACAGGCTCTCACCGACGAGGGAATCGCGAGCGGAATGCACTATCCGCTGCCGTTGCACCTCCAGCCTGCCCTGTCGCAGCTCGGGCACGCCGCAGGCGATTTCCCGGTGACCGAGGAATGGGCCCGGACACTCGTCTCACTGCCGATGTTCCCGGAGCTCGAGACCGAGGAGATCGAGCGCGTGGCACGCGTCGTCACCCGCGTCGCCGTTCGCCCGTCCTGACATGGTGTCGCAGCCGGCCAACGACGCCCCGCACCGTCTCATCGACGACGTCGAGTTCGGAGCCGACGTCGTCGTACACGCGTTCACGAACCTCTACGGTTGCCGAATCGGCGACGGGACGCGGATCGGCACCTTCGTCGAGATCCAACGCGGTGCGGTGATCGGCGCGCATTGCAAGATCCAGAGTCACACGTTCATCTGTGACGGGGTCGAGATCGGCGACAACGTCTTCATCGGCCACGGCGTGATGTTCATCAACGACAAGTTCCCGCGCGCGACCAACGCGTCGGGAACACTCGCCGGAGCGGACGACTGGACGTTGTTGCGCACGCATGTCCATCGCGATGCGGCGATCGGCTCGGGCGCGGTCATCCTGGGTGGTATTGCGATCGGCGAGCGCGCCCTCGTCGGCGCCGGCGCCGTCGTCACACGCGACGTCCCGGCAGACGCCGTCGTCGCGGGCGTACCGGGACGGGCGGTCGTGTCAGGTCGATGAGCTCCCGTCGGGTGCCGGGCGGCGCGCGCCGCCCATCACGAGCGCGGCGAGCTCGTCGTCGAGATGGGGGTTGCTCTCGAGACGCGCGAAGTCGCGTGACGGAGCGAGCTGGATGTTCGCAATGTCGCGCTCCGACGAGAGCAGCGTCGCCCGCCCGATCTCCGCCAGATGGCGATCGACCGCGCCGAGCCTGCTCCCGAAGAGGCTGTAGGCAGGCACACCGAGATAGGCGGCCTCCCGCAGCATGGTTCCACCGGAGGTCAGGACTGCGTCGACGGAGCGCAGCAGTGTCAGGAACGGGAGCGGCCGAGCGAGGACGACCGGCTGGTTCGCGAACTGCACGAGGTCGAGGTCGTCGCGCTGGCGTTCATAACGAGGCGACAGGACGACGACGACGTTGTCCTGCGTTGCAAATCGACGTAGGGCGGCGAGGTACAACTCTCGCGAGCGCCTGGCGTAGTAATGGCTCTCCTCGGCCGGTGGCCGGACAAGCACTCGCAGCTCGCTACCGGTTCCGAAGCTGAGCCGCTCGACGGCATCCAGATCGAGCCCGGCAAACGTCAGATCCTCCTTGAGGCCGCGAAAGGCGACGAGCCGCCCCGGGGAGATACCTCTCGAGCGGTACGCGGAGACCGCGATCGTGTCGGGAAACATGATCGTCGATCGCGACCAGCGAAACAGGGTGAGGTTCGCATGCTCGTAATCCGAGACGACGAAAGACGGGACCCGCATGCGGCGCGCCGCGAGCACCGCTGCGCGCGACGCGCAGACGAGCACGTCGGGGATCCGCCTGCGTCGAAGGACGGCGCTCAGGGCACGCGCGCGGAGGACGAGCCCCAACACCTTCGCGGGCTTGGAAGCGCCGTAGGATGCGCCGACCGGGTCATACGCGACCTGGCGGTCGGCGAGGAGCTCGAAGGTCGCGCCGGAGTCGCGGGCGGTCACGAACGTCTCTGCACCCCTACGGCGGCAAGCCTCGAGCAACGGCAACAGGTACTGAACCTGCGGCTCATTCTCGATGTCCGCCCAGACCAGCACCGACCCAGCTTGCCACTTTCCCCGGTCGGGTCGCCACGAAGGGAAAGAACGGCCCGAACGTAATCTGAGCGATGTGTCTCCCGGGAGAGCAGGCGAATGAGCGAGCGCGGCGCGGCGCTCGCATACCTCGTGGGCGCGCGGCCGAACTTCATCAAGATGGCGCCGCTCCTCGCCGAGCTGAAGCGAAGGGCACCGGAGCGCGACCACGTGTTGATCAACACAGGCCAGCACTACAGCCGTGAAATGGCAGCGATCTTCGTCGACGAGCTCGGAATCGGCCCACCCGACTACGAGCTCGCCGTCGGCTCCGGGCTCCACGGCGCGCAGACCGGCCGGGCTCTCGAGCGCATCGAGACCGTTCTCGTCGATCTCAGGCCCGCTGCCTTCGTCGTTGCAGGCGACGTGAACTCGACGCTCGCCGGTGCACTGGCGGCGGCGAAGCTGTCGATTCCCGTCGCTCATCTCGAGGCCGGGCTGCGAAGCTTCGACCGGACCATGCCGGAGGAGATCAACCGCGTGCTCACGGACCAGGTCAGTCGCTGGTGCCTCACGCACAGTCCCGAAGCAGAGGAGAATCTGGCCCGGGAAGGGGTCGGCCCGGAGCGTGTCTTCTTCGTCGGGAACACGATGATCGACACGCTCGTGCGGATGCGCCCCGCAATAGCCGCCTCGGACGTGTGCGAACGCCTGGGCCTCGGCGCTGCGCCCTACATCCTCGTGACCTTGCATCGCCCGGGCCTGGTCGACGGCTCCGGGTTCGGCGCGGTCATGGAGGCGCTGGCACTGCTGGCCGAGCGCATTCCGGTCGTCTTCCCGGTCCACCCGCGCACGAGGGCTCGGCTCGACCCCGTTGCACCCCACCCGGGACTGCACCTGCTCGACCCCGTCGGCTACGTCGACTTCCTGGCGCTCCAGGCCTCTGCGCGCGCGGTGCTCACGGACTCCGGCGGAGTACAGGAAGAGACGACCTACCTCGGCATCCCTTGCTTCACCCTGCGCTCCGGCACCGAGCGACCGATCACCGTCTCATGCGGCACGAACCGCATCATCGGTACGGATCCGAGTGCAATCGCCCTCGTTCCGGACGAGCTCGAGAACTGGTCGTCCCCGCCGGCTGACGTTCCCGGCTGGGACGGTCACGCTGCGGAGCGCGCGGCAGATGTCTTGCTCGAGGCGCTCGAGCCGGCAACCCGCTCGTAGACCTCGAGCACGCGCCGCGCGGACGATTGCCGCGAAAACGGCTCGACCCGCTCGCGCAGCACACCGGCATGGCCCGCGCGGATCGCGGCGAGGATTCCGGCCGCGAGGGCTTTCGGATCGCGGTCGGCAACGGCGCACCCAGGCAGACCCGTGATGAGTTCGGGAATGTCACCCACCGGGACCGAGACGACCGGCGTGCCGCAGGCGAGCGACTCCTTGATCGTCACGGGCGAGCCCTCGGAATCGGACGTCAGCACCGTCACGCTCGCCGCGTTCAGATACCGAGCGACCTCCGGCCGCGCGAGGTGGTCGAGCGTTCGAGCCTGGAGGGCCGGACAGCTGATCCGAGCCTCGCGCACCGCCGCGTCGAAGAGGTCGGCACGCTTCACGGCGTTCGCCCGCGCACCGGGAAGCAACGCCACGGGCACATCGGGGTCCCACCCGAGCGCCTTCCTCGCGTCGGAGGGGTCGACCGGGCTGAAGAGCTCGAGGTCGACCCCACAGGCAATGACGTCCGCATCCGGAAGTCCCAGCCGGGCGGCACCGTCGCGCGTCACGAAGATCGGCGTCGTCACCCGGGCGACCACGCGCGAGACCCAGCCCTGCCAGCGAACATAGCCCGTGTCGCTGCCGTGGAAGGTGGTGACGACGGGCACACGTCTCTGCGTCGCCGCGACGACGCCCGTGAGCCCGTAGTGAGCATGGACCACGTCGAACCTCGTTCGCCTGACCCGTCGTCCGACCTCGACCGCTCCGGCGAGATACCGACGCCTTCCCAGCGCTCCGCGAATCACGATCAGCTCGACCGAGACGCCGAGCGACCGCAGATCCTCGACCTGGTCCGCGACGACGGCGCCGACGCCTGGACGCTCCTCACTCGGATACATGTTCGTGACGACAAGGACCCGCATCGACTCCCGATTCTCCGTCGCGAAGGGCTCTCCCTGCCCCGGCTCGGCCCTCGATCCCGGCCGTCCGCGGCAGCCAGAGGTTTCGGGAGCGCTGCTAGTGTGATTCAAGGCTTGGCCCGCCGCGGCCGATGCCTCGAATCACGTCTATGACGGCCAACATGACACTCGACGACTACCTGACCCTGCTCTGGCGGCGGAAATGGATCATCCTTCAGGCTGTCGTCATCGTACCGGTGGTCGCCGTCGCGCTCGCGCTGCGCCAGTCCCCCGTCTATCAGGCGTCGTCCGAGGTGCTCCTGAGCCGGCAGGACATCGGCAGCGAGTTGCTTGGGCTGCAGAACACGAACCTGTACACCGACCCGGTCCGGTTCGCCGCCACGCAGGCTGCGATCGCGCGGACCCCCCAACTCGCACAACGGGTCGTCGAGGCGACGAAGGCCAACGAGTCGGCTGGGGCGCTGCTCGCCGCATCCGACGTCAACCCGAACCCGAGCGCCGACCTGCTGAACTTCGACGTGCGGAGCGGCAACCCCGAGCTCGCGACCAGGCTCGCGACCTCGTACGGCCGCCAGTTCACGATCTACCGCCGACAGCTCGACACGGCGGCCATGCAGTCCGCCCTGACGCAGGTCCAGAACCGGCTCGGCGAGCTCAGGAAGAACGGCGGGACGAACAGCAGCGAGTACTCGAGCCTGCTGACGCGCGCACAACAGCTCAAGTTGTACGTCAACCTTCAGACCTCCAACACCTATCTCATCCGCGAGGCGCAAGGCGCAACCAAGATCAAGCCCCGGCCCCAGCACAACGGGCTGCTCGGGCTCTTCGGAGGCATCGTCCTCGGCGTCTGCCTCGCGTTCATCGCCGAGGCGCTCGACAAGCGCGTCCGCTCGATCGAGGAGATCGAGGCGACCCTCGGCCTGCCGCTGCTGGCCCGGATCCCCGAACCGACGCGCGAGCATCGGCGCTCCGACGAGGTCGTGATGCTGACCCAGCCCTCGAGCCCCGAGGCGGAAGCGTTCCGAGTGCTCCGCACGAACCTGCAGTTCCTGAACGTCGACCAGCAGGCGAAGATGATCATGGTGACGAGCAGCGTCGCCCGAGAAGGCAAGTCGACGACCGCCGCGAGCCTTGCGATCTCGGTGGCGCGGGCGGGAGCGCGCGTCGCCCTGGTCGACCTCGACCTCCACAACCCGGCGCTCGGCAGGTTCTTCGACATCGCGAACCGCCCTGGCTTCACCGAGGCCGCGCTCGATCTCGCCTCGGTCGACGAGATCGTCCACCACGTCTCGATCGCGGTGGGGACGGCGAACGCATCGCGCCGGGGGAACGGCCACGGCCTCGCCCGCCTCGACGTGATCCCGAGCGGCGCGCTGCCGCTGAACCCCGGCGAGTTCGTCGAGAGCGCCGCAGCCGAAAGGGTCCTCACATCGCTCAGGGAGCATTACGACTTCGTCTTCGTCGATGCTCCGCCGCTCCTGCCGGTCAGTGACGCGATCTCGCTCAGCGCGAAGATGGACGGCATGATCGTCCTCGCGCGGCTCGGCCTGGTCGAGCGCACGAACCTGCGCGACGTTGCGCGGATCCTCGATCGCTGTCCCGCCGCGAAGCTCGGCGTCGTGATTACGGGCGCACCTGCGCAGACGCAGTACTACTACGGTGCTTCGACCCCGACACAGCCCACCTCGCGCGGCACGGAACGCCGCGCTCAGCGCGTCTCGTAGCTCCGCGACGACGGCCCCGGCGTGTCTGCGTTCTCGAGGCCAGACGTCCTTCCGTCCAGAAGAACGGTGACGCTGCGGCTCGGCAACCTGCGGAGTCGGCCGGGAGTGTTCGTCGGAGCAGGCGCAGCGGTGCTGATCGTTGCGCTCGCCTCGTCACAGGGCGGGTACTTCCCGACATCGTGGGGTTGGGCGTCACTCCTGCTGCTTGCACCGACGCTGCTCGCCTGGGCACTCGGCCGAGCGGCGGCGCTCACGCCCTGGCGGATCGCGGTCCTCGGCTCGACGCTCGCGGTTGCGGCGTGGACGGCGTTGTCGATCGGCTGGTCGACCGTTCCCGACCAGAGCGTGCTCGAGACGGAACGCTCGATTCTCTATCTCGCGTCGGCATTCGCGGCGGTGACCTTCGTCCGCCGAACCACGATCCCGCTGCTGCTCGGGGGTGTGCTCGTCGCGATCACGGCGGTCTCGATCTATTCGCTCGCGACGAGGCTCTTTCCCGAGCGCCTCGGGGCCTACGACGCACTCGGGGTCTACCGCCTCGCGGAGCCCATCGGCTACTGGAACGCCCTCGCACTCTTCGTGGCAATCGGCCTGCTCCTCGCCCTGATGTTCGCGGCGCGGGCGGATCACGTCTGGACGCGCTGCGCGGCAGCCGCCGCCGTGCCGCTGCTGATCGCGACGTTCTACTTCACGTTCGGACGGGCAGCCTGGATCTCGCTCGGCGTCGCCGTCTTCGTGGCGCTCCTCCTCGACCCGCGGCGCCTCCAACTGGCGGCGGTCTTGCTGACGACCGCGCCGACCGCGAGCCTCGCGATCCTCGTCTGCGCGCACAGCCACGGGCTCACCCATCGCGGCGCACCGCTCGCGGCCGTCGAACAGGACGGCCACGGCGCCGCGTGGAGGATCGCGATCCTGGTCGCGGCGGCCGCCGCGGTCGAAGCGGTTCGCTCGCTGGTGGAGCGGCACGTTGCGTTCCCCCGGGGGGCCCGCCTCGCATTCGGTCTGGTCTGCGTGGCCGCCCTCGTCGGCACTGCCGGCGCTGCGATCGCACGCGAAGGAGGGCCGGTGAAGCTCGCAAACCGGGCGAAGTCGACGTTCGTCACCCAGTCGGTGTCACAGAGCGACGACCTGAACAAGCGTCTCTTCAGCTTCTCGGGTAACGGCAGGGCGGATCTCTGGCACGCCGCCTGGCAGGACGCGCGCGCCCATCCCTGGCTCGGTTCGGGCGCGGGAACGTACGAGCGCTACTGGCTGCGCAACCGCCCGAATGCCGCGAAGGTACGCGATGCGCACAGCCTGTACCTCGAGACGCTGGCCGAGCTGGGGCCCTTCGGCCTGGCGCTCGTCGCGTCCATGCTCGCCGTCGGCCTCGCGGCCTGCGTCCGCGCACGACGGTCGCCCTTCGTACCGGGCATCGCGGCGGTGGTCGTCGTCTATGCAGTCCACGCCGCAGTCGACTGGGACTGGGAGGTGAGCGTGCTCGGCGTGATCGTGATCGGGCTCGCGGTCGCGGCGGTCGCGGCCGGCGACGGCAGCCGGCGGCACCCGGCCGAAGCCGCCGTCCCCGTCCGAGCCGCTGCCGCAACGATGGCCACGATCCTCGCGGTCCTCGCGCTGGCCGGGCTCGCGGGCAACCGCGCCTCGGCGGCGAGCGACTCGGCCCTCGAGGCCGGGCGGCTTCAGTCGGCGGCGGATCACGCCGTGCACGCACATCGCTGGATGCCGTGGTCACCAGAGCCGTGGTCGCAGCTCGGCAATGCGCAGCTCGCGGCCGGAGACGTGGCCGCGGCTCGCGAGAGCTTCGCCCACGAGGTGCGGCTCGATCGCACGAACTGGCGCGCCTGGCTCGATGCGGCCCGGGCTGCGACGCCCCGCGCGCGTGCGGCCGACCTCCGCACCGCGACCCGACTCAACCCGTTCTCACCGGAGATCGCATCGTTCAAGGCGTCGTTGGGGGGCGGCGGCTGATGCCGTCCCGCGACCCGCTCGCCGATCCAACCCCGCTGATCCGGCGCGTCTACTCGTTCGTGGCGTTTCACGTCGGGCACGGAGCGGCGGCCGAGGACATCACGAGCGACGTCTTCGAGCGGGCCGTCCGGTATCGCGAGAGCTACGACCCGGGGAAGGGCTCACCGGTGACCTGGCTCCTCGGCATCGCACGGCGCTCGATGGCCGCCGCGCAGCTCGATCCGCACCTCGGTCATTCGGAGCTCCACGAGGCACCGGACGGCCGCGACCTCGAAGAGGACACACTGCGACGGCTCGAGCTCTCGCGGGAGCTCGGGCGCCTCGACCACCGCGAGCGCGAGCTTCTCGCGCTTCGGTACGGCGCCGGGCTCTCGTCCCGCGAGATCGGAGCGTTCCTCGGTCTCGAACCGAACGCCGTCGACGTGGCGCTCCACCGCACGCGGGCGCGGCTGAAGACGGGGCTGGCCGACAGCGGCCCGCCGCCCCGCTCGGCTGCCTCGAGAGGCCGCGAACCCGCTCCAAGCTAGACCCAAGTCGGGGTTTGGTCGCCCAAACGACCTGATTCTGCCCGGCAGCCATATCTTTCCGGAACACGTCCCCTACTATCTTGGGCAGGGTGCTCGGGTAGGTCCGTAGCGTGAAGGGCTTCACGTTTTGCAACGACTAATGGGGAGAGTGAGTGGCACTATGGGTCGCGATGCGGCAGCGGTCAAGACGGGCGCGCGCTGGACACCGGTCTTTGCGGCCGGCGGCCCGTTGAGTCGCGGTCCGAGGGCCCGACACGCATGAGTCTCGCCGGACGCGTCCTGCCGCAGCTCGCCAGCCGTTTTGCCGGTGCGCAGAGCGCCTCGAGCGCACGGCGCGAACACGGGCGCGGGTGGCTCGTTCGCCGAATGCTCGCGGTCTCCGATGTGGTCGGGTTGAGCGTCGCGTTCGGCGCGACCGAGCTTGCTTTCGCGGGCCAGTCCGGGTTGATCTCGAGTGTCGGCGCGAGCCTCGAGACCCTCGTCTTCGCCGGCACGCTCCCTGTCTGGGTGATCGGGGCGAAGCTCTACGGGCTCTACGACCACGACGACGAGCGGGCCTACCACTCGACGGTCGACGAGATCGCCAGCGTGTTCCATCTCGTCACGGTCTGCGCCTGGGGGTTCTTCGCGCTCTCATGGGTGACCGGCCTCACTGACCCGAATCAGAAGAAGCTCGCGACGTTCTGGCTGCTCGCGATCGTGTCGATGACGCTGGCGCGGAGCGGCGCGCGTGCCTTCGCCCGTCGGCTCCCTCCCTATGTCCAGAACACCGTCATCGTCGGCGCAGGAACGGTCGGCCAGGTGATCGGCCGAAAGCTCTTCCAGCATCCCGAATACGGCATGCGGCTGATCGGGTTCGTCGACACGGGGCCGAAGGACCAGCGGGGCGATCTGCAGCAGTTGAAGATCCTCGGAGGCCCCGACGACCTGCCGCGCCTCGTACGCGAACGAAGCATCGACCGGGTGATCTTCGCGTTCTCGAACGATCGACACGACGAGGCCCTCGAGTCGATTCGGCTCCTCCGCGAGCTGAACGTTCAGGTCGACGTCGTGCCGCGCCTCTACGAGGCGTTCGGGGAGCAGGTCGTCTTTCACTCCGTCGAGGGCCTGCCGCTGCTCGGGTTGCCCCCGGTCGGCCTCTCCCGCGCCTCTCGCTTGATCAAGCGGGGAATCGACGTCGTCGGCGCTGCGGTCGGCCTGCTGCTGATCATGCCGATGTTCGTCGTCGTCTCGATCGCCGTGAAACTCGACACGCCGGGCCCGGTCTTCTTCCGCCAGAGGCGGCTCGGGATGCACATGCGCGAGTTCACCGTCCTGAAGTTCAGGACGATGAACGTCGACGCCGACGAGGCGCCGCATCGCGCGTATATCGACAGGCTCATGACCGCGGAGCTCGCCCCCGAGGACGGCGGCCTGTACAAGCTCGACCGGTCGAACGAGGTCACCACCGTCGGACACTGGCTGCGGCGGACGAGCCTCGACGAGCTACCGCAGCTCCTCAACGTCCTGTGGGGAGACATGTCTCTCGTCGGACCGCGCCCGTGCATCCCGTACGAGACGGATCACTTCGAGCCTCACCACTTCGAGCGCTTCCGCGTGCCCGCCGGCCTGACCGGCCTCTGGCAGGTGACCGGCCGCGCCCACACGACGTTCGCGGATGCGCTCCAGCTCGACGTCACCTATGCGCGGTCGTGGACGCTCGGGCTCGACCTGCGGCTGCTCGCACGCACGCCGCTGCTGATGCTGCGCGGCAACAAGGAAACGGCGTGACGCCGCTACGCGTCGCCGTCGTCGGCGTCGGGTATTGGGGCCCGAACCTCGTCCGGAACCTCTTCGAGCTGCCCACAACGTCGCCGACGTGGGTGGTCGACCCGAGCCCGGCGGCGCGGCAGCGTGTGACGCTTCGCTACCCGTCGATCCGCGAGGCCTCGGAGATCGACGAGGTTCTCGCGGACGACTCGCTCGATGCGGTCGCAATCGCAACACCCGTGTCGACCCACTTCGACCTTGCAGCGCGTGCGCTCCGGGCCGGCAAGCACGTGTTCGTCGAGAAGCCGCTTGCCGCCTCGTCGTCCGAGGCAGTCGAATTGATCGGCATCGCCGAGACCCGTGGCCTCGTGCTCATGCCCGGCCACACGTTCCTGTACAGCCCTCCGGTCGTGAAGATCAAGGAGCTGATCGACTCGGGCGAGGTCGGGGACATTCTGTTCGTGACGACGAGTCGCGTGAACCTGGGCCTGCACCAACCCGACGTGAGCGTCGTCTGGGACCTCGGCCCGCACGACTTCTCGATCCTCCGCTACCTCCTCGACGAGCTGCCTGCGACCGCGTCGGCTCTGAGCCGAAGCTGTGTCCTGCCGGGCATTCCCGACGTCGCCTTCATCAACCTGACCTACCCGTCGGGGACGATCGCGCACGTCGAGCTCTCGTGGCTCGCGCCGAGCAAGCTTCGCCGCACGGCGATCGTGGGGACGCGCAAGATGGTCGTCTACGACGACACCGCCACCGAGCCGGTCCGGATCTTCGATACCGGCGCGGATCTCCCGGATCCCGGCAGCTTCGGCGAGTTTCGCCTGACCTACCGCAGCGGCGACATCATCTCCCCCCGCGTCGCGGCGACCGAGCCGCTGTCGCTCGAACTGGCGGAGTTCGCCGAGGCGGCGCGCGGTGCGAGCGTCCGCGAGCTCCGCTCGTCGGCGCAGGTCGGGCTGGATGTGATTCGCACGATCGAAGCGGTCGAGCGTTCGCTCGCCGAGGAGGGCCGCCCGGTCCAGGTCGGGATCGAGCCTCACGAGGAGCGGGTCGAGCGCTGATGTCCGCCCTGCCAGACCAGACTGACGCCGTCGATCCCGCGGACGAGCTCTTCGCGCCCCTCCACGCGATCGACGTCGTCAACCTCCCACTCCCGCTTCCGGATCTCGCCGAGGGGGAGCCGACACCGGCCGCGCACTCCCTGCAGCTCTCCCTGATCGTGCCCGCGACCAACAACCCGACGACGCTGGGCGCGTGCCTTTCCGCGATCCGCTCGTCGATCGATCCGCCCGCAGAGATCATCGTCATCGACTTCGCCTCCGGCCCGGGCGCCGCCGCCGCGCGCAACAAGGGAGCGGCACTTGCCACCGGCGACATCCTCGTGTTCGTCGACGCAGACGTCGTCGTCCACCCGGACGCGATCAGCCGCCTGCACGCGCATCTCGAGGCGCGGCCCGAGACCTCGGCCGTCTTCGGATCCTACGACGATGCACCAAGGGGATCGGGCACGGTCTCCGGCTTCCGGAATCTCCTGCACCACCATGTCCACCAGGGATCGGCCGGAATCGTCGGCACGTTCTGGGCAGGTCTCGGAGCGGTCCGCCGCGAGGCGTTCGAGGCGGTCGGAGGCTTCGATCCGGACCGGCTGTGGCTCGAAGACATCGACCTCGGTATCCGCCTCACCGCGGCAGGCGCAGAGGTCGTGCTGGACCCTTCGATTCTCGGAACGCACCTGAAGGTCTGGTCGCTGCCGGAGATGATCAGGACGGATTTCCACCGTCGGGCGGTTCCATGGATCGACCTGATCATCCAGCACGGCCATGCCTCGACAGACCTCAACCTGAGCTGGCGCCATCGCGTGAGCGCGCTCGCGGTGCTGGTCGCCGTCTTCGCGTCGCTCGCCTTCACCTTCACCGCCGCTGCGGTCGCGGCCGTGTGCTTCGTCGCGCTCAACTTCCGCTTCTACCGCGTTCTCCGCCGCCGCCAGGGTCTACGCGCCGCCGTCTGCGGCGTCTTCCTGCACGCGCTGCACCACGCGGTGTCGATCGCGGCGGTGCCGTATGCGATCGCGCGGCATGCACGCCGCCGAGTCAACGTCTGAACGACGAGAGCCGCGCACCCGCAATTCCAACGCCTGTTGCCACTTGAGCGACGAGGACGAGCACGCCGACGAGCGGACCGGCGCGGAAGCCCCTCCGCACCAGATTGCGATAGAACGTCGGCGATTGCGGTGGACGGCCGTATCGGCTGCGATACCGAAATGAGCCGCGCCCGTAGCGAACATGCTGCCGCACAAAATGCGTCAGCGTGAGATCGGGGTGGTGATCGACGTGAGCAGCCTGGACGGGCTGGATCACGAATCCACGGTCGCGAACGTTCAAGCACCAAGCCCGGTCCTCCCCGGCGGCCTCGCCGAAATGGTCGTCGAACGGGACGGCGGCGAGGACGTCCTTCGTGCAGCCCAGGTTCAGCGAGGGCGCAAACCGCAGGGAGCCGTCGTCGGCGACGTCGGCCATGAGCTCGTCCGTGATCACCTGCGAGGCACGCGCCGCAGCGCTCGCCTCGGAGGTGGTACGGCCTGCGACCACGTCCGCGCCGTCCGACAGCGCGCCGACGAGCCGTTCAGCCCAGTCCGGTGCGGGAACGCAGTCGTCGTCGGTGAAGAGGACGTACGACGTCGCCGCCTGCACGCCGCCGGCGTTGCGTGCTGCGGCCGGCCCGCGCCGCGCCCCGGTCTCGACGACGAGGACACCCGGCGCCAACGGCGGGCCATCCGCCCGGCCGTCGTAGACGACGATCACCTGCAGCGCCGGCCCGATCGACTGATCGCGCAGCGCCTCCAGACAGCGGCCGAGGGCAACCGGCCGGCCGTGCGTCGGCACGACGACCGTGGCTTTCGCGTTCGCGCTCGTGCCCTCCACCGGGTTAACGTAGCCCCTTGGTCTCTGCGCCGTCCGCCCAGCTGCAGGTGAAATCCTCGGGCTCACGGTGGCTCGGCATGCGGGCCGACCCCGTCGTGTTGACGGTCGCCGCCGCCGTTCTCGCCGGCGGCGTCCTGCGTCTTCGGGCCTACGCAGCCGATCGCTCGCTGTGGCTCGACGAGTCGTTTCTGGCGGTCAACCTTCTCCGTCGCAGCTTCGGCGCACTCCTCGGAGAGCTCGACTTCAACCAGGGCGCGGCCCCCGGGTTCCTGTTGCTCGAGAAGAGCGCGGCCTCCATCGATACGAGCGAGCTGATGTTGAGACTCGTGCCGCTCGTGTTCGGGCTCGTGACGATCGGGCTCGTGGTTCCGGTCGCGCGCCGCGTGTGCTCCCCGACCGCCGTACCGATCGCGTGCGCTCTGACCGCACTCGCCCCGTCGCTCGTCTACTACTCGAGCGAGCTGAAGCAGTATTCAGGCGACGTCGCCGCCTTCTCGATGCTCGTCTGGGCGGCACTTGAGCTGCGCGACGGGGCGACTCGACGGCAGGCGGTGCTCGTCACGGCGATCGGAGGGCTCGCCGTCGTGATCTCGCAGCCTGCCGTCTTCGTCGCCGCCGGAGTCGGCGCGGTCCTCCTGATCGCCGAGATCGTGGAGCGCGGCCGGCCGGGACCGAGGACGCTTGCCGCTGTGTCGGTCTGGGCGGTCACGTCGGCAGCGGTGCTCGCCCACGCCCTCCGGAGCTCGGCGGGCGTTCTCCGGTCGTACGAGGGAAGCGCCTCCTTCGCCGGAACCGGTGGAGCAAGCAGCTCCTCGAGCATCGCACATTCGATCTCCCTGCTCCCGACCTCGGTCGCCGCGGACCTCGGCCTGCCGACGACCGCGCCGGGGATCCAGCTCGTCACGTACCTCGTCGGATTGGTCGGTGTCGCCGGACTGATCTCGCTGCTCCGCCGCCGGGCCTGGATCACCATTCTCGTCGCAACGCCGATCCTCGTCACCGTTGCCGTGTCCGTCTTCGGTCACTACCCGATCTCCGGGCGAACCGTGCTCTTCGTCGTCCCGGCCGCCGCCCTCCTCATCGGCGAGGGAATCGTCGTCTGCGCCCGCAACCTGCCCGCTCGCCTGGGGATCCCCCTCGGGCTCGGTCTCGCCGTCCTTGCCTTCCAGGGCCCCGTACGCGCGGACGCTCGCACGCTGGTGAGCCCGACCCATCGCGAAGAGGTTCGGCCGGTCCTTCGTGAGATCGCCGCGCTGGAGCGCCACGGCGACCGGGTCTTCGTCGCCTACGCCGCGCAATATGCCCTCGCCTACTACGGAGCATGTGGATGCAGCCGAATCCCGCCCTGGCCGCTGCACCCGGCAGCGGGAGGCACGGCGCAATGGGCGCCCGCACTCCGCTCGACCCCGACGGTCGAAGTTCAACCCTTTCTCGGCCCGAACGACGACGCCTACCTGCGGGCGTTGCGGCAGCTTCGACCCGGCCGTACCTGGGTGCTCCTCTCGCACGTGGGGAACCTCGACGAGCGACGGTTCCTCTACCAACGCATGCTTGCCGCCCTCGACCGGCGCGGACGGCGGCTGACGACGATCGACGCACCGGGCGCCGAGGCGGTGCTGTACGACCTCCGATGAGCGTGTGCCGGACGTAGTCGACCCGTTGACACGCTCGTATGCTTCGACCGATGACCGAAACTCCCACCTCCCACGAGCAAGGGACCGCTCCGACGCCCCGGTGCCGGTTCTGCGACGGGTCGCTCTCGACCACGTTCGTCGACCTTGGCATGTCGCCGCTCTGCGAGAGCTTCGTTCCGGCAGACAAGGTCGATTCGATGGAGCCGTTCTTTCCGCTCCACGTTCGCGTCTGCGACGACTGCCGGCTCGTGCAGCTCCCCTCATACGTCTCCCCGGACGAGATCTTCGTCGAGTACGCGTACTTCTCGTCGTACTCGACGTCATGGGTCGAGCATGCGCGACGGTACGTGGAGATGATCACGCGTCGTCTGGGCCTCGACCAGACGAGCTTCGTCGTCGAGATCGCCTCGAACGACGGGTACCTCCTTCGACATTTCGACGGGACCGCGGTCCGCATTCTCGGAATCGAGCCGGCGAAGAACGTCGCCGCGGCAGCGGAGGCGATCGGCGTGCCGACCGTGACCGAGTTCTTCGGTGCGGCCGTTGCCGGCCGGATCGCCGCCGACCACGGTCGGGCCGATCTGATCGTCGGCAACAACGTCCTCGCACACGTGCCCGACGTGAACGACTTCCTCGCGGGAGTCGCCGTCCTGCTTGCCCGGACCGGGACGGCGACCTTCGAGTTCCCGCATCTCCTCCGGCTCGTGGACGGTCTCCAGTACGACACGATTTACCACGAGCATTTCTCGTACTTCTCATTGAAGACCGTGATCCGGATCGTGAACGCCCATGGTCTGGACGTCTACGACGTCGAGGAGTTGAGCACGCACGGCGGCTCGCTCCGGCTCTACACCTCGCACCTCGGCGTCCGTGCGCGGGAGGCGGCAGTCGCCGAACTGCTCGCCCGGGAAGACGCGGCCCGCCTCGACGACCTCGGTACATATGCAGCGTTCGCGGAGCAGGTGCAAGAGTCGAAGCGGGCCTTGCTCGAGCTTCTCATCGGACTGCGTCGCGAGGGCAAGCAGGTCGTCGGCTACGGAGCGCCGGGAAAGGGGAACACCCTGCTGAACTACTGCGGCATCCGTACCGATCTCGTCGAGTACACGGTCGACCGGAACCCGTACAAACACGGGATGTATCTCCCGGGCACCCACATCCCGATCTTCGCCCCGGAGCGGATTGCGGAGACCCGTCCCGACTACGTCCTCGTGCTGCCGTGGAACCTGATCGACGAGATCGCAGACCAGCTGGCATACACCGCGGAGTGGGGCGGGAAGTTGATCGTCCCGATCCCGCTTGCCCACCTGCGCGAGCCAGGCGCGGCGACGACGGTCCCGGCGCTCCGAGCATGAAGGTCGTCCTCTTCTGCGGAGGGCTCGGTATCCGCATGGGCGAGGCCACCCAGCGCCTCCCGAAGCCGATGATCCCGATCGGCGGGCGACCGATCCTCTGGCACATCATGCGCTACTACGCGAGCTTCGGACATCGGGAGTTCATCCTCTGCCTGGGGTACCGCGCAGAGGCGGTCAAGGAGTACTTCCTCACCTACAACGAGGCGATCTCGAACGACTTCGTGCTGAGAAACGGCGGGCGCGATCTCGAGCTTCTCTCGAGCGACACGGAGGACTGGACGATCACGTTCGTCGACACGGGCATCTCGTCCACGATCGGCGGCCGCCTGAAGGCGGTGGCGCCGTTTCTCGAATCAGACGAGATGTTCCTCGCGACCTACGGAGACGGGCTGACGGACCTTCCGCTCGACGACATGGTCACGACGTTCACAGCCTCCGGCAAAACCGCGATGTTCATCTCGGTGCGGCCGAACGTGACGATGCACGTGGTGCAGGCTGACGAGCGCGGCGTTGTGAAGGGCATCGAGGACATCGTCGACGCGGACGTCTTCATCAACGGTGGCTACTTCATCCTCCGACGGGAGATCTTCGACGTGATCGAGCCCGGCGACGAGCTCGTCGAGCAGCCGTTCCGGAGGCTCGTCGACCGCGAGGAGCTGCTCGCCTACCCCTACGACGGATTCTGGGCGCCGATGGACACCCTCAAGGACAAGCAGCAACTCGATGCTCTCTGGGAGGCGGGAGTCGCACCGTGGGTACGCCGATCGGCGTCGCTCGACGTCCCGTAGATGCCGGCGTTCTCCGTGAACATCCCGGACGAAGGCCCGCTGCGCGTTCTTGCGATCGGCTGCCACGCCGACGACATCGAGATCGGCTGCGGCGGGACACTGCTGACGCTCGCAGGCCACCGACCGGAGATCGAGGTCACCTGGGTCGTGCTGAGCGCCGACGGAATCCGGCGAGATGAGGCCGAGGCGAGTGCGCGGCTCTTCGCCGAAGGCGCGGCCAGCGTCGACGTGCGGATCGAATCGTTCCGCGACGGATTCTTCCCCCACCGCGGCGAAGAGCTGAAGGAGTGGTTCGAGCACCTGAAGGGGACGGTCGAGCCGACCGTCATCTTCACTCACACCGACCGCGACCGGCATCAAGATCATCGCCTCGTCTCGGAGCTGACCTGGAACACGTTCCGCCGTCACCCGATCCTCGAGTACGAGATCCCGAAGTACGACGGCGACCTCGGCAGCCCGAACGTCTTCGTGCCGCTCGCGACGGGTGTCGCGCAGAGAAAGGCGGAGCTGATCAGCGGGCAATTCGCCAGCCAGTCCTCCAAGCACTGGTTCGATCAGGAGCTCCTGCTGTCGCTGATGCGGATTCGCGGGATCGAGGCGTCGCCGCCCGCGCGGTACGCAGAAGCCTTCTACTGTCGCAAGCTCTCCCTCGACCTGTGAGCTCGCGCTCCCGCGGCGAGCTCCGGGAATGCGCCGAGAATCTCAGGCGGAACCGGGCCGAACAGCGTCCCCTCCCTTCTGAGCCGCGCGAGGCGCTGCGCCAGGCGTTGTGTGAACGTCCGCCGGTCTTCGTCTCCTGACTCGAGCCGGGCCACCGCGGCGGTGAGCTCCGCGAGGCGCGTCTCTGCCAGGGCGACGTGCGGTTCGGGAAGCACATGCCGTTCGAGCAGCCGCCGGAGCACCTCGACCTCCGACCGCGACATCTCGAGCCGGTCGCTGGAAAGCGACTCGGCGCCGCCCCTGAGGCGGTACGCCGCCAGCGGGCCGGCGACATACGCCGTCCGGAAGCCGGCGGCCGCGATCCGCAGCCAGAGGTCGTAGTCCTCGGCGTGGGTGAGCTCCTCGTCGTACCCCCCGACCTGTTCGAGCACATCCTTGGGTACGGTCGCCGACGTGTAGACGAAGTTCCCCCTGAGCAGCAGCGAGAAGAAGGCGTCGGGCTGCGTGGGGAGCGGTTCGGCAGGTCGGCGGCGTGCCATCATCGGCTGACGGCGGATTCTCCCCGCAACCTCGTCGTAGACCCAGGCGTCGGTGAACACGAGGCCCGGCTGCGGGTCGTGCTCGAGCTCCTCGCGCATCTTTGCGAGGTACGTCGGCAGCCATAGATCGTCGGCGTCGAGGAAGCACACCCAGGGTGCGCGCGCAGCCCGGATGCCGGCGTTGCGGGCGGCGGACACGCCCCGGTTCTCCTGGCTCACGATCCGGACTCGGCCCGCACCGGTCGCGTGTGCGCATTCGACGGTCCGATCGGTCGACCCATCGTCCACCACGACGATCTCGAATCTCTGGCAGGTCTGGATGAGCACCGAGTCGAGAGCGTCGCCGATCGTGCGCTCCGCGTTGTGCGCGGGGATGACGACCGAGAAGAGCGGCGGCTCGGCCGGTGCCGCCATGACCCTCAGCGCGGCGCCGACACGCCGCGCGCCGACCGCATCGGCTCGCCGACGTCCGAAATCCCGGCGCGAGCGCCACATCGCCCGGCCCGGCGGGCCGAGCAGCGAGGCCGCGAGCAGAAGCGATGCCCTGCGCCTCTGACGGGGCTGAGCGATCGTCCCGGGCGAGGCGATCGCAGCACGGAGCAGCTCGCGAAGCGATGCTGCCCGCTCACCCCGCTCGAAGGCGTCGGCGGCGGCCATCAGATGCGCAGCGGCAGCCGCGCGCCGCCTCACCGCTGGATCGACGACGACCGGAGTCGTCTCGTCGATGGCGGCATAGAAGCTGACGCGGTTCTCCCCCAGCCGACGGATGTTGGCGTAGGTGGTCTGGTTCCTGTGGACCCGGTACGCCGCATCGATCGTCGGCAGGTAGCCGACATCGAACTTGTCGCCCAGCCGCAACCAGAGCTCGTGATCGTTGAAGAGCAGGTCGTGGAACGCGCCGCCGACCGCCTCGTACGCCGAGCGGCGCACGACGACGGTGGGCACGGGGACGATGTTCTGCTCGTAGATCGCGGGCAGGAAGATCTCCGGTGTATGGACTCCCGGAGGCAGGACATCGTCCCACACCTCGACGTACGAGCCGGTGCCGTCGATCAGGAAGCACCGCGAGAAGACGAAGCCGCACGAGGGGTGCTCGTCCAGGAACGCAACGCGGCGCTCGAGAAACTGGGGGTCCCACCGGTCGTCGTCGTGCAGGATCGCCAGGTACGGCGCCTCGCCCTCGGCCACCGTCGTGTAGTTCTTGGCCGGCCCGAGGTCGACCCCGTGCACGAGATGTCGAAGGCGCTCATCCCCCGCAAACGGCGCAAGCGCGTGCGCGACCTCGGGGACGCCGGGGCCGTTCTCGCCGACGGTGACTCGAATGCGAGAGAGCGTCTGGCCGAGCGCCGACCCCACGGCTTCCGAGAGGTACGTCGCACGCCCACCCGTCGGAATGCCGACGTCGACCAGGACGGGCTTCCCCGGTTCGGTCATGAGTCGTTCGACCGCTGCGCTCGACACCACATCAAGACAATCATCGGCCGGAGCAGAGCAAGGCTCAAGTGGGCATCCGGACCGACGACGAACGAGCCTCGCGAAACGGTCGGCGTGCTCGCCTCCGGTCGCCCGTGTTTCGTCGCTCGGGCGCTCGTCGGCGACGATTCGGATCGCCACGCCGTTGCCGTTTCGGGCCGGTGACTCACTAGGATTCGCCCGTGTACGCGAGCGTGCCTCGATGATTCTCGACAAGGCGATCGAGCGCCGCGCGGCCGAAGGGCGCCCGATCGGGATCGGTCTCGTCGGGGCCGGCTATATCGCGCGCGGGATCGCAGCGCACGCGTTGCGCATGCCGGGCGTCGAGCTCGTCGCCGTCTCCAACCGGACGCTCGCACGTGCGACCGCTCTGTTCGAGGAGCTCGGCGGAGTCACCCCGGTGCCGGTCGAGACGCCTGCAGAGCTCGATGCTGCCGCGGCCGACGCCACCCCCGCCGTGACCGACGATCCTGCGGTGCTTTCGGGCGCGGAAAGCGTCGAGGTCGTCATCGAGGCGACTGGCGAGGTCGAGTTCGGGGCGCGTACCGCTCTACGCGCGATCGCCGACGGGAAGCACGTCGTGCTGCTCAACGTGGCGCTCGATGCCACCGTCGGTCCGTTGCTCGCGGCGAAGGCGGCGGCGGCCGGGGTCGTGATCACGAACACCGACGGGGACGAGCCGGGGGTGGCGATGAACCTGATCCGGTATCTGAGGACGATCGGGCTGGAGCCCGTTCTCGCCGGGAACATCAAGGGCTTCCTCGACCGCAGGCGAACCCCGGAGACCCAACGGGCCTTCGCCGAATCCGTCGGCCAGGACGCGCAAAAGGTGGCGTCGTATGCGGACGGCACGAAGCTCTCACTGGAACTGGCCGTCCTTGCGAACGCCACCGGGTTCGGCGTCGCGCGGCGAGGGATGAACGGCTACCGGTGCGCACACGTCGACGACGTGCCTGCGCTCTACGAGAAGCACGAGCGAATCGACGGGATGGTCGACTTCTGTCTCGGCGCGGAGCCGGGCTCGGGTGTCTTCGCCGTTTGCCGATCCGACGATCCAACCGCACGTAGGTACCTCGAGCACTTCAAGCTCGGCCCCGGCCCGCTCTATCTCTTTCACGTCCCGTGGCACCTTCCGCAGGCCGAGGCTCCGCTCACGGCCGCCCGCGCGGTGCTCTTCGGTGACGCGACGATCGCGCCCCTCGGCGGCCCGCGCTGCGAGGTGCTTGCCGTCGCGAAACGCGATTTGCGCGCCGGCGAGGTCCTCGACGGCATCGGAGGGTTCGCGTGTTACGGCACGATCGACAATGTCGAGGTGGTCCGGGCGGAGAATCTCTTGCCGATCGGCGTGTCCGGCGGCTGCACGATGAGGACCGACGTGCCGGCCGACCGGGCACTCAGGTACGACGACGTCGATCTGCCTCCCGCCCGCCTGATCGACCGCCTCCGGGCCGAGCAGGAGGAGCTCTTCCCCGGCCCGCTCGCCGCCGCGTTGGACTAACCGAGCTCTGCGAGGACTTTCGTCGCCGTCTCTTCCCCGCTCAGAAACGCCTCGTCGGTCCACGCATGATCCCAGTTGCCGTACCGCCCGCAATAGTCGATGCCCGCTTCGTCGAGGAATCCGTGCACCGTCTCGACAGCCTGGGCGCGGTCGTGGTCGTAGATGACGTTCGCGTACTTGTTCACGACTGCATCCTGAAGGAGAATCGAATCGTCCTCCCGCAGGAAGCCGCAGCGGCGCAGATCCGCGATCGTGGGCTCGATCAGGTCCGCAGGATCGATCGACAGCGGCCGGTACTTGTCGGAGAAGTAGATCTCGGCCTGGATCGTCCCACCTCCCGCCGGAGCATTGTTCGGCGAGAACATGTGCGGCAGGTTGACCCGCGAGAAGAGGATGTCGGTGTCGTAGAAGTACGTGATGTGGGTCTCCGAGAGGTCCGCTCGATCGACACCGAGGTTGACGAGCACGGCGGTTGTGTACGCGAGGCGCTGCGCGGCTTCCAGGACCTCGGGCGGCGCTCCGTCGATCGACGGCACGAGCTCGGGAAGCGGGATCGACGAGATCACGCGGTCGTAGGACACGCTCTCGCCGTTGCCAAAGCGAAGCACACGGCCGAGGGGGTCGATGCCGACCAGATCATGGTCGAGGCGGAGCTCGAATCGCCTCTCGAATGCCTCGAGGTACGACTTGAAGCCGCCGTACGAGGGATACCGGAAGGTATCGACGTAGTGGACCGACGCGCGCTGACCGACGAGCGCTCCGTACACGACCTCGTCGAGGCTGGGCCGATACATGCGCGGTCCGATCCAGTCCGTCGTCAGGTGATCCATTCCAACCGTGTGGTACTTCTCGCCGTAGACCATCGGAAACGTCTCGGCGAACGTCTTGCCATAGGCGTCCAGCAGCCAGTCGGCGTAGTTGGCATGGTCCCTCAGCGGCCGCCCGCTGACCTCGACGAAGTCACGCACGATGTCGACGACGATGTCCGGCGGCAGCCCGTTCAGGTTCATCTGAACCGGATGGGTGATCCGGTGCCCGCGCCAGAAGTTGTCGATCTTCAGCTGAGGCTCCTCGTGCTTCCCGTCGACGTTGGCGGCGAGCAGTTCCCGGATGTGGTCGTGCTTGGTGAACGAAATGTGGCCGCCTTCGTCGAAGACGAACCCCTCGGCGTAGCGGAACGAATGGGTGTGGCCGCCGAAGTACGAGTTCCGGTCGAAGCAGGCGAACGCGGCACCGGCCGTATCGAGAACATGGCCTGCACCCAACCCGGCCATGCCGGTCCCGAGCACCGCGATCGGCACCCGCCCGCGTTCCTCTCCCATGGGAACGACACTAGCCAGAACTACTCTGTCGTCAAGGGAGGAGGAAGTCAGTGTCTGCACGGCCCACACGCTCGTTCACCGTCGACCTGACCGGCGTCGCATCCGGCTCGGGCCGATCGGCACTCGTCACCGGCGGAGCCGGATTCATCGGCAGCCGGCTCTGCGATCTGCTCGCGTTGTGCGGCTGGAGCGTCCAGTCGGCGAGCCGGCGCGCCGACGGCCCGGCGTCCGCGACACGACACTGGCAGGTGGATTTGACCGACCTGGCCGCTACGCAGGCCCTCGTCGCCGCGACGAGCCCCGACGATGTCTTTCACCTGGCGAGCCACGTCTGGGGCGCACCGGGTATCGAGCACGTCCTGCCCACGTTTCGGAGCAACCTGCACACGACGGTCAACCTGCTTACCGTTCTCGCCGACGTGGGCTGCTCGCGGTTCGTGGTCACGGGGTCGCTCGTCGAGCCCGATGCCGGCTCCGCCGACCGCATCCCCAGCGCGCCGTACGCCGCGTCGAAGTGGGCGAGCAGCGACTACGTCCGGATGTTCCATGCGCTCTACGGGTTTCCGGGAACGATCGCGCGTGTGTTCATGGTGTACGGCCCGGCTCAGCAGGACCCGACGAAGCTCATCCCGTACGCGATCGAGAGCCTGTTGCGCGGCGAGGCGCCCGCGATCACGAGCGGCCGCCGGCTGATCGACTGGGTCTACGTCGACGACGTCGCGTACGGGCTCGCGCGGATGGCGCTCGCGCCGGAGATCGAGGGACGTACGGTCGACCTCGGTTCCGGCGCGCCGATCAGTACCGCAGATCTCGTCGAGAAGGCCCGGGCGCTCATCGGCGCCGACGCGCGGCCGCTCCTCGGCGCGCTTCCCGACCGGCCGCTCGAACCGACCAGGGTTGCAAACGTCCAAGAGACCCGGCAGCTCCTCGGCTGGAGCCCGGCGACGACGCTCGAGGACGGTCTCGCGCGCACGATCGCGTGGTACCGGGGCGAGCTCGCTTAGAAGCTCGCTGCCGCCGGCCGGGCCGGGCGCAGGTCATCGCGCAAGGAGCCGTCGCCGAGCCGGTCGCCGATGCGAGCAAGCCGGGTGAAGCGGCGCTCGAACTGCTCCCGGGTCAGGCCATACCTCCGATACGCGTCGAGCAGCTCCTGCGCCCCGGCTTTCGCCGTCCACGTGCAGCGAAAGCGGGGGAACGTCTCTCCGAGCCTGGCGAAGCTGACGCGGTAGGAGCGCGCGTCCGGATCCGGTGCGCCGAGGATCGCAACAGGGGCCCCGGTGGTCTCGCCGGCCACGGCGGCGAGCTCCTTCACCCGGTAGTTGCCTTCGTCGCTTCCGACGTTGAACGCGCGATCGTGGACTGCGTCCCGCTCCGATTCGAGTGCCGCGAGGAACGCAGCCGCGACATCGCGGACGTGGACCAGCGGCCGCCACGGCGACCCGTCGCTGAGCACCCGGACCTCGCCTTCCAGGAACGCAGTGCCCACCAGGTTGTTCAGCACGACATCGGCCCGCAGCCTGGGCGAGACGCCGTACACCGTCGCGTTCCGAAGATAGACCGGGCTGAAGTCGTGATCGGCGAGGTCGTGCAGGTCGTCCTCGACGCGAACCTTCGATGCCGCGTACGGCGTCGTCGGACGCATCGGCGCCTCTTCGTCGACAGTTGCCCCGTCGTCGGTGACGCCGTACACGCTGCAGGACGACGCGTACAGGAATCGCCGGACTCCCACGTCTCGGCAGTAACGGGCGAGGCGCACGGATGCCTCGTGGTTGATCTGCCACGTGTGGTCCGGGGCAAGGTTGCCGAGGGGATCGTTCGAGAGCGCCGCCAGGTGAACGACCGCATCGAACCCCGCCAGTTGCGCGGCGGTGACGTCGCGTAGGTCCACGTCGAGCATGCGCACCTGCTCGGGCGGAGGCCCCAGATCGCATCCCTCGAAGAGCCCGCTGTCGAGTCCCGTGACGTCGTGTCCTGCCGCTCGAAGAAGCGGCGCAACGACCGTTCCGATGTAACCGAGGTTGCCGGTGACGAGGACCTTCACGTCGGACATTGCAGCACAGACCCGCTCACGATTGGTTCGAGGCCGAAGGCGGCTAGCATTGCGCCGGTGCGCCGAGACGCTGACGACATCCTCGGCCGCACGTACTCCGAGATCCTCGCCGCGAGGCTTCCCGCCTACGACGACTGGCTGTACAGCTACTGCGGTTCGACGGGCACCCCGGCCGGCGTCGACCGTTACCTGACGTATCTGCGCGACCTGCTCGCGTTCGCGCACGTCGACCTCGAGGGGTTGGACGTCGTCGACGCGGGCTGCGGCTTCGGCTTCACGCTGCTCGCGGCGGCCGCACTGGGCGCATCGACGGCGCGAGGCGTCGACACGAGCTCGTCGATGATCCGGACGGTCGAGGCATATCGTCCGCGCCTTCCGGCGAGTCTCGCCGCGCGCGTCGAGGTGACCGTCGCCGACGTCGGCGAGCTGCCCTATCCCGACGAGTCGGTCGACCTGCTCCTCTCCGTCGAGGCGATCTCTCACTACCGCCGGGTCGAGTCGTTTGTCGGAGAAGCGCGTCGCGTCCTCAGGCGCGGGGGCACGATGATCATCTCGGACGGCAACAACGGCGCGAACCCGTGGATCAGGCGCAAAACGCGTGGAATCTGGGACGCGTTCGAGGAAGGAGAGCCGCACCCGGCGGTTCCACATGCCTCCGAGCTGCAGTCGTATCGCGAACGACGCCGCGACTGGGTCGTCCGGCACCATCCGGATCTTCCGGCCGATCGCATCGCACAGGCGACATTCGGTCACGACTTCGCCGAGCTCGCCCGAGTCTGCGATGCCTACCGCGAAACGGGTGCGCTGCCCGCCTCCTTCAACACCCATGACCGGGTCCCGGTCAGCCCGGAGGACGGGTCCGTGATCGAGCGGCTGTTCGAGCCATACGCGCTCGCACGCGAGCTCGAAGCAGCAGGGTTCGATACGCGAGTCGAAGGCTACTGGGGCGGCGCGGGCGGGAACAGGTGGATTCGGCTCGGGAACCAGGCCCTCGCGCGCCTCTCACGGCTGACGATCTTCACCGCCAAGGCGTTTCGGATCGCGGCCCGGAAGGCCTAACCCGTCGAGCGAGCCCTGCCGAGGATCTCGGCCAGGTAGTACGCCGCGAGCTGGCGCCGCTCGAGATAGCGATCGAAGTAGTCGCGTGCTCCAAGCGCGAGCGACAGCGCCTGCTCAGGACGGTCGAGCAGCTCGGCGCAGCGAGAGACCAGGTCCTCCGGGGTGTCGACGTAGGCGATGTGAACCCCGTCGACGAGCGGGACCGGCAGCACTGCCTCATGCCGAAGAGCGACGATGCAACAGCCCGCGGCGAGATAGTCGATCAGGCGAAAGCAGATCGGCCCTCGACCCGGAAGGTCGATGCACACCGCGCTTCGGACCGCGCCGGAGAGATAGGCGTTGTAGCCCTGCAACGCCAGGCCCCCGACGTACCTGAAGCGTCGCTGTTCCTCCAGGAGAGCGGCCGCACGGCGACGGACGTCGTTGTTCGGCGAGAACCGGCCGTAGACGACCTCCCGCCTGGGCGGTGCGCCCTGCCGCCTCAGCGTCCCGAGGACCGACGCAAGCTCGGAGTTGTACGGAACATATCCGCCGGGAACCAGACCGTCGGAGTCGTAGCCGCCGACGGCGTACTGCATCTTGAAGTAGAGGAGGGCGCGCGACCGCGAGGTCTCATCCACGTCGCCGTAGTCCGAGTAGTCGACGGCGATCTCGTGCCGGGCGCCGTCGACCCACACGACGAACAGGGCGACGGGAGCCGCCGGCTGTGCGACGTCCGTGACGCTCACGGGCACGTGCAGAGCGAGGCCGAACCGGATCGGATCGAGCCACGTTCGGGACGGGGGCCAGTGATAGGTCGCCGGCCATTCGACCCGGACGCCGTCGAGCTCTCCGGGCGCGAGCGGCCAGGTCAGGTCGCCGAGCGGCCGGTAGTCGTTTCGGAGGCGCCACCAGAGCGACCTCGGACGATCGACGAGGGCGGCCGGTCGCATCGAGCGACGCAACCGGTGCACGATCGGCGCGTCGGAGCTCACGCGGCCGGCTTTGCGGGACGAAGCTCGTCACGTGCAGACCGAAACACCTCTGCTGCCCTGCCGGGTGCGGCCAGCCGGAGCGCTGCCAGGTAGACCGCCGAGGCCGCGAGGATCTCGAGGGCGAGCGCGCCGAGTCCGCGCGCAACGCCGTGGCGTGCGGCATGGAGGAAAACGCGGTCCAGCCCGCCCGCCGCACCGGCCGCGAGCAGTCCACCGCAGACGGCGGGCCACACTTCGCCGACGACGATCCGCCGCTCGACTCCGAGCACCCCGCAGGCCGCCGAGACGGCGTAGCAGCCGATCAGAATCGTGGCGACGGAAACACCCGCCGCCGCTGCGGCGACGCCGAACGGCAGGAGGGCGGCGACGACGAGCACCG
>Ga0207657_10000498_pt1 | contig 41427 bp, 46 predicted proteins | sample KBSC33metaG_FD_184316 | JGI IMG/M metagenome (GOLD analysis project Ga0207657, IMG submission 184316) | Corn rhizosphere microbial communities from Kellogg Biological Station, Michigan, USA - KBS C3-3 metaG (SPAdes) (version 2) | ecosystem: Host-associated > Plants > Roots > Rhizosphere > Soil ... | reverse complement strand
GCCCTTCATCCGGCTGGCCTGCTGATAGGTCTGCTTGAACTGCTTTTCGGTGACGTCGCCGTAATAGCCCTTGAGCTTCTGCTTGGCGCGGAGCTGGATTCCGAAATCCGACACCTTGCCCTTGCGGCGCTGGCCGTGCTGACCGGGACCATATTCGCGGCGATTGACCGGGCTCTTGGGCCGTCCGAAGACGTTCTCGCCCATTCGACGGTCGAGTTTATACTTGGCGCTCGAGCGCTTGCTCACGTCAATTCTCCAATTTGCTTCTTCGTTCGTCCCGGGACCGCACCGTCTGCGCTTGCAGCAGACGCGATCACCGCTTCACCGGGCATGCGGGATCAATTGAGCACCCCATCGAAACAGGTTTCGACGGGAGCCCTGAGCAGGCGCGGACCTAGTGGCGCATACGCTGGAGGTCAACCTCCGAGCGGTTGAACGCAGTGGCGTCGCGCACCCAGCAGTCGCCTCGTTCGCCATTCCGGACCTGCTGGACAGCGAGAGCCACGTCCATGTCGGTCCTGCAATCGGGCGGACGCGACGGACGCAGGTCCTTGTCGGTGACGGGCGTGGGTCCGCGCAGATTGTCGCGCAGGACGCCCCGATTGTCGCCGATCGATCCGCTGCCCGGGGCAAGCATCATTGCCATGAGAAGATACACCACCATGGCGGTTCTCCTTCTTTCTCAAGCCTATAAGGATGCGCCTCTAAGCGAGTCGACGCAATGGCTTCGTCAATCGCGCCTGCGTGGCGGAGCTACCAGCGCGCGGAGGACACCGCGCACGGCTTTGACCTCGCGCGACGACCATCCCGTTTTCGTGAAAATGGTTCGAAGCGTGTTCTTCGTCGCCTGCTTGCGCGAAGGCGGATGGAAATAGCCCTTGTCCTCCAGCGCTTCGTCGAGTTGCACGATCAGCCCCTCCACCTCACCATGCGGCGCGGCCGGCTCGAGCTCTTTTGCGGGCGGCACTGCAAGGTCGGCGGTTTTCGACCACTCGTACGCGAGCAGGATCACCGCCTGGGCAAGGTTCAGCGATCCGAAATCCGGGTTGATCGGAACGGTGACAATCGCGCTCGCGAGCGCGACCTCGTCGGTTTCCAGGCCCGAGCGCTCGGCCCCGAACAGGATCGCCGAACGCTCCGGCGACGAGGCGATCCGGACAACCATCTCTTCGGGCCCGAGCACCGGCATCACCAGGTCGCGCCGGCGAACCGTCGACGCAAATACCGTCGAGCAATCGGCGATCGCATCCTGGACACAATCGAAGACTCTCGCTTTTTCGAGAACCACATCGGCCCCGCTTGCCGAAGGGCCGGCCGACGGATTGGGCCAGCCGTCGCGCGGGTTGACGAGGCGCATGTCGGTCAGTCCGAAATTCAGCATCGCCCGGGCCGCCTTGCCGATATTCTCGCCGAGCTGCGGGCGGACGAGAACGATGACGGGTTTGCTAGGTCCCATCGCCGACTGCGCCGGCGATTTCGGCGAAATCGCCCGGCTCGCTGAAGTCTTTGTAGACGCTGGCGAAGCGGATGTAGGCCACGTGGTCGAGTGCCTTCAGCCCGTCCATCACCGCTTCCCCGATGCGGCTCGTCGTCACCTCGTCGCCGCGGGTCTCGAGCTGGCGCTGGATCGAGGTGATCAGCCGGTCGATCCGCTCGGCCGGAATGTCGCGCTTGCGGCAGGCGATGGCGATCGACCGTTCAAGCTTGCTGCGGTCGAACGGTTCGCGCTCGCCGTTCTTCTTGACCACCGTCAGGTCCCGAAGCTGCACCCGCTCGAAGGTGGTGAAGCGCGCTCCGCAGGCTTCGCATTGCCGCCGCCGGCGGATCGCCGCGCCGTCCTCCGACGGGCGGCTGTCCTTCACCTGGCTCGCTTCATGCGCGCAGAACGGACAACGCATCGGGTGCTACAGGTCCTGGTAAATCGGGAAGCGGGCGCAAAGGTCGTGGACTCGCCGCGCGACCGAATGCTCGATTTGGGCATCGCCCTCGGCGCCGTTGTTGCGAAGGCCTTCGACGACTTCGGCGATCATCGACCCGATCTGCCGGAATTCTGCTTCGCCCAGGCCGCGGGTCGTGCCCGCCGGCGTTCCGAGCCGGATCCCCGAGGTGACGAACGGCTTTTCGGGATCGAACGGGATTCCGTTCTTGTTGCAGGTGATCGAAGCGCGATCGAGCGCCTTTTCGGCGGCTTTCCCGGTCGCCTGCTTGGGCCTCAGGTCGACCAGCATCAGGTGATTGTCAGTGCCGCCCGAGACGATGTCGAGCCCCTCGTCCTGGAGCGCTTTGGCGAGCGCCCGTGCATTGGCCACGACCTGGGCGGCATAGGCCTTGAAGTCCGGCTGGAGCGCCTCCTTGAGAGCGACCGCCTTGGCCGCGATGACGTGCATCAGAGGTCCACCCTGAAGGCCGGGGAAGACGGCGGAGTTGAGCTTCTTCGCGATCGCCTCGTCGTTCGAAAGGATCAGCCCTCCGCGCGGGCCGCGGAGCGACTTGTGGGTCGTTGTCGTGACCACATGGGCGTGCGGCACCGGATTGGGGTGCATTCCGCCGGCGACCAGTCCAGCGAAGTGCGCCATGTCGACCATCAAAAAAGCGCCGACCTCGTCTGCAATCTTCCGGAACGCCTCGAAGTCCCAGATCCGCGAATAAGCCGTTCCGCCGGCGATGATGAGCTTCGGCCGGTTCTCGCGAGCGATCCGGGCGACCTCGTCCATGTCGAGCAGCTGGTCATCGCGCCGGACGCCGTACGGGATCGGCTTGAACCATTTGCCGGACATGTTGACCGGCGAGCCGTGGGTGAGATGGCCCCCGGCGTTGAGGTCGAGCCCCATGAAGCTGTCGCCCGGCTCCAGAAGCGCGAGGAACACCGCCTGGTTCATCTGGCTGCCGCTGTTCGGCTGGACGTTGGCGAAACCGGCATCGAACAGCTGCTTCGCGCGCTCGATCGCCAGCTGCTCGACCACGTCCACATATTCGCAGCCGCCGTAGTAACGTTTGCCCGGATAGCCTTCGGCATATTTGTTGGTGAGGATCGAGCCCTGGGCCTCGAGCACCGCCTTGCTGACGATATTCTCCGACGCGATCAGCTCGATGGTGTCGCGCTGTCGCCCCAGTTCCCTTTCGATCGAATCGGCAATATCCGGGTCGGCGATCCCCAGGCCATCGGTGAAAAAACCCTTGGGCTTGGCATCGTTCAAATTGGCTGCGCTGGCCATCAGTCGCTTTCCTGCAGGAGTTGTGAGAGCTGGTCGACCCGGCGTTGGTGCCGGCCGCCGGCGAACAAGGTTCCGAGGAACTCGGTAACGCACGCCTTGGCCATGTCGCTGCCGATCAGCCGCCCGCCGAGCGCGAGGACGTTCGCGTCATTATGCTCGCGCGACAGCCGCGCCGAGAGCGGGTCGTCGACCCGGGCACACCGGCAATGGGGATTGCGGTTCACCGCGATGGAGATTCCGATGCCGGAGCCGCACACGGCGATTCCGCGCTCGGCTTCACCCGAAGCGATCGCACTGGCAAGCCGCGCCCCGAACTCGGGATAATCGACGCTCTCCGGGCCGTTGGTGCCGAGGTCGAGGACGACGTGGCCTGTATCGCGAAGCCAGGCGGCAAGCTCGTCCTTCAGGGCGAATCCGGCATGGTCGGAAGCAAGGGCGATGCGCATCGTCGCTGAGTAGGGCAGGCGCGCCGGATTCGCCAGTCACTAAGGGCGCTTCGGCGCCAGCGACGAACCTTTTGCCCGTCCACCGGTTTTCATTTGCCGGACAGCTTCCGGCAACGTAGCACCTGCCAGCGCCGGGAGTGCCGAGAGGAGGCACGATGAGGTCGAGCCCGCTGTTGATGCGAGCCGCGGTTCGGGCAGAGCGCCTAGTCTACAGGATCGCGGGCCTGCCGGTAGCGGTGCGTCAACTCTTCGACCGTCGCAGCCACGCCTCCGCCGACGTCATCAGGGGCGCCTATGCCATTGCTTACTGGCAGGGCGGCTGGGACACTGTCGCCGAGATTGCAATCGCCAGCCTGCTCTGGCCAATCGGCCTGCTCGCGGCATGCCTGTGGTTCACGGCACGCAATGGCGCTTCGATTCGCAAGCGGGAGAAAAAGGGGCTGGCCCGCCAGTTCGCCGACCAGGTGAGGCTCTACTTCACTGCCGGCGTTCTTCCGCCCTGGTATTATATTTTCCGTCTCTACAGGGCGCAGGAGAACGCAGGCGCCTACCTCCAGCGTTCGGAAACCAAGGCCGGCATTTACCCGCTGCTCAGGCGCTCGGTATGGACCGAGCTCAACGACAAGAAGCTGTTCGCGGATTTTTGCACCGAGAACGGTATCCACTGCGTGCCTTACCTTCTCTATCTCGACGGTTCGCAAGCGCCGGCGGCGCTCCCCGACTACGACCTCTTCGTGAAGCCGGCGAGCGGGCGCGGCGGGCGTGGAGCGGAGCGCTGGGATCGCGTGGCACAAGGCCAGTTCGTGCATTCGGACGGGGCACCGATCAGCGCCGAAGCCTTGCTCGGGCATCTGAAGTCGCGTGCGCAAAAATGCGCGATAATCGTTCAGCGGCGGGTCGAGCCCCACGCCGAGCTTGTCGAACTGACGTCGGGCGCCTTGCCGACCATCAGGGTGACAAGCTGCCTCGACGAGCGAGGCGAGCCGGAGGTCGTCGGCGGAGTGTTTCGGATGGCGATCGGCGGCAACCGCACCGTCGACAATCTGCACGCCGGCGGAATAGCGGCGAATGTCGGGCTCGACGATGGAATCCTCTCCAGCGCAAGCGATCTCGGGATCGACTCGAAGCTCGGCTGGCTGGATCGCCACCCCGATACGCAGGCCCGGATTGCTGGCCGGCCACTACCGATGTGGAGCGAGACAAAAGCGCTTGCGATCCGCGCCCATCGCTCGTTCGCCGATCGGGTGCTGGTTGGCTGGGACATCGCCATCACCGACGATGGGCCGATCGTCGTCGAGGGCAACAGCAGCCCCGACCTCGACATCGTCCAGCGGTTCGGCGCCCCGATCTGCAGCTCGCGTTTCGGGGACTTGCTCGCGTGGCACCTGCTCGATCGCGGCTTCACGCCTTTTCGAACGTCGGCTTCCGCCACCTGCGCGAAGGCCGTATCGCTGGGCCGCTAGCGTCGGCGCCTGGTCAGGCGGCTTCGCTCAGCTCCAGTGCCAGCCGGCCCCAGATTTCGACGAGAGCCTCGGTCAGCTCGTCCATCATTTCTGCCGTGTGGCAGGGGCCGGGCGTGAACCGCAGCCGCTCCGTCCCGCGCGGGACGGTCGGGAAATTGATCGGCTGCACGTAAAGGCCGTACTCGGCGAGCAGCACGTCGCTGATCTTCTTCGCCTTCACCGGGCACCCGACTAGAAGCGGGACGATATGCGTGACGCTCGGCATCACCGGCAGGTTGGCGAGCGCGAATTTCTTCTTCAGCATTGCCGCCGAAGCCTGTTGCGATTCGCGCTCCGCAGACGAGACCTTGAGGTGGCGTACGCTCGCCAGCGCTCCGGCAACGAGCACCGGTGACAGCGACGTCGTGAAGATGAAGCCCGGCGCATAGCTTCGGATGCAGTCGATGATCGTCCGGCTGGCGGCGATATAGCCGCCCATCACACCAATAGCCTTGCCCAGGGTGCCTTCGATGATGGTCAGCCGGTGGGCGACCCCGTCCCGCTCGGAAATTCCGCCGCCGTGGTCGCCGTACATGCCGACCGCATGAACTTCGTCGAGATAGGTGAGCGCGCCATATTTGTCGGCGAGGTCGCAGATCGCGGCGATTGGTGCGATATCGGCGTCCATCGAATAGACGCTCTCGAAGGCGACGAGCTTGGGCACCGACGGATCGCATTCGCTCAGCAAAAGCTCGAGATGCTCGAGGTCGTTGTGTCTGAAGATTCGCTTTTCGCAGCCGGAGTTCTTGATCCCTGCGATCATCGAGGCGTGGTTGAACGCATCGGAAAAGATCACGCAGCCGGGAAGCAGCTTGCCGAGCGTCGAAAGGGCAGCCTCGTTGGAAACATAGCCAGACGTGAAGAGCAGCGCGCCTTCCTTGCCATGAAGCGAAGCGAGCTCGGCCTCCAGCTGCGTGTGGTAATGGGTGTTGCCGCTGATGTTGCGAGTGCCGCCGGAGCCGGCGCCGACCTCGTGAAGCGCGGTCTCCATCGCCTCGATTACGACGGTGTGCTGGCCCATTCCCAGATAGTCGTTCGAGCACCAGACAGTGACCGGCTTGGGGCCGTTGCCGCCGAAGCAATGGGCGTTGGGATAAGAGCCCTTGGTGCGAAGGATATCGATGAAGACGCGGTAGCGGCCCTCGTTGTGGAGGCGCTCGATCGCCGATTTGAAAATGCTGTCGTAGTCCATGACCCGCTGCCGGGCCTTTAACGCTCTGGATACAACATTTCCACCCGCCAAAATCAATTAGAGCGAACGGACGTCGTCGAGGCCGTACTCGGCCAGCGCGCCGAGCAAGGGGTGACGCGGCGGGCCGCCTGTGAAGACGGCGATTCCGCCGGGATAAGCGGCGGGCCAGAGCTGCTCCCTGGTCAGATGCCCGATCCGCCGCGCAATCCCGGGACCGCCATCGACCCAGCTCAGTCCGGGAAAGGCCCGGTCCAGTTCGTTGCCGAGGAGCGGGAAATGCGTGCAGGCAAGGACGACCGTATCGATTTTGCCGCCGCCATCCTGCTCGAACAGGGGCAGAGCAGCGCGCCGAACGGCATCGACGGTGACGGCCTCGCCCGCGAGCTTCGCTTCGGCGAGGGCGACCAGTTCGGGCGACCCGTAGCGAACAACTGTGCAATGGCCGGCGAACCTTTGTGCAAGGTCGTCGACATAAGGCTGGCGGATGGTCGCTTGCGTGCCGAGAACGCCGATCACGCCCGTCTTCGTCGTCTCGGCGGCCGGCTTGATCGCCGGGACCGTCCCCACCACCGGCAGGTCGAGCGCTGCCCGAACCTGGTCGAGAGCGATCGTGCAGGCGGTGTTGCAGGCGATCACTACAAGGCGCGGCCGGAACCGCTCGACCAGGCGGCCCAGGAGCGCCGGGACTCGCGACGCGATCTCGGCTTCGGATTTGGTGCCGTAGGGAAAGCCCGCACTGTCGGCGGCATAGACGATCGGCGCCGTCGGCAGCAGCGCGCGAGTCGGCCCAAGCACCGAAAGGCCGCCGACGCCGGAATCGAAGAACAGAAGGGGCGAGTCCGGGTTCATCTCCGCAACATTTGACGGACGGCAATCTCGCCTGCAACTGTCGTGCGATGGCGGCCATCCCTCAAGAGCAGCTGCTGCTGGCGTTGCTGACCGGTTATTTGCTCGGCTCGATCCCGTTCGGGCTGATCCTCACGCGGCTTGCCGGCAAGGGCGACGTCCGCAAAATCGGCTCGGGGAATATCGGCGCCACCAACGTGCTCAGGGCCGGCGGCAGATGGTTGGCCGCGGCGACTCTGGTCCTCGACGCCTTGAAGGCGACCGCGGCGGTGCTGATCGCCCGGGCCTTGTGGCCGGGAAGCGAGACGTTCGCTGCGGCGGGTGCCCTGATCGGCCATCTCTATCCACTGTGGCTGAAGTTCCGCGGCGGCAAGGGTCTTGCAACCTATATCGGGCTCCTGATCCCGCTTTTCTGGCCGGGAGCTGTCATTTACGCGATCGTCTGGATCGCTTCCGCTCTCGTCTTTCGTATTTCATCCGTGGCTGGAATGCTTGCCGCGATCAGCGCGCCGATTGCCGCCGCCGCGCTGGGCCAAAGGGCGCTTTTCCCGATGCTGCTCGGTTTCACCCTTCTCGTGCTGTGGCGTCATCACGAGAACATCGCCCGGCTTCGCGCCGGAACGGAACCGAAGATCGGGAAGCAAAGTGGCTGACGACCTGCTCGCGCGAATCCGGCTGATCCGTTCCGCCTCGATCGGGCCGGTCACCTATCGCCAGCTCATCGCCCGGCGTCAGCCTCGGGACGGTCGTCGTCGAAGCCGCGCCGCGCTCGGGCTCGCTGATCACCGCCCGGCTGGCCGCGGAAGCGGGCCGCGAAGTCATGGCCGTTCCCGGATCGCCGCTCGATCCGCGCGCTCAGGGTTGCAACCAGCTGATCCGCGACAGTGCGACGCTGGTCCAGAACGCGGCCGATGTCGTCGAGGCGGTGCAGCCGACGAGAACTCGCGTCGCTTCACCAATCTTGCAACTCGAGCCTGGCCCGGAGCAATTCGACGGCGAGGCGGTCGATTCGGTCGAAGGGCTGCTCGGGCCTTCGCCGGTGCCGGTCGACGAGGTCTTCCGCCTCTCGGGAACAAGCAGCGGAGCGGTGCCAACGGCGCTCCTCGAGCTCGACCTCGCCGGCCGCCTCGATCGCCGTGCCGGGAACCGGGTTAGTCTCAGAGTCGCTTGACGCGGCAAATCCGGCGCCCCCACCTTGTACGCGTATACGTGAGGAAATCGCTTGAAGCTCGTCATAGTCGAATCGCCCGCCAAGGCGAAAACCATCGAAAAATACCTCGGGCCCGGGCACCGCGTGCTCGCCTCCTACGGCCATGTTCGTGATCTGCCGGCGAAGGACGGCTCGGTCGATCCCGACCGGGGTTTCGCCATGGAATGGCTAGTTTCCGCCGACCGATCCAGGCAACTCAAGGCCATCGTCGACGAGGCCAAGGGTGCCGACACCTTGATTCTCGCCACCGACCCCGACCGGGAGGGCGAGGCGATCAGCTGGCATCTCGCCGAGGTGCTGAAGAAGAAGAAAGCGCTCCCGCCCAAGGTCCAGCGGGTCGCGTTCAACGCCATCACCAAGTCGGCCGTCACGGAGGCGATGGCGCACCCGCGCGAGCTCGATGAAGATCTGATCGACGCCTACCGGGCCCGCCGGGCGCTCGACTATCTGGTCGGTTTCACACTGTCGCCGATCCTGTGGCGAAAGCTTCCCGGCGCAAAGTCGGCGGGCCGGGTGCAATCGGTCGCGCTTCGGCTGATCGTCGACCGCGAGCGCGAGATCGAGCTGTTCCGCCCGCAGGAATATTGGTCGGTTGTTGCCAATTTCGAGGCGGACGGGCAGGGCTTCACCGCGCGCCTCGTCGAATTCGACGGCAAGAAGATCGACCGGCTGACGATCGGCAACCGCGGCGACTCCGACCGCGCCAGGGCCGCGGTTGAGGCCGGGCGCTTCACCGTCTCGTCGGTCGAAACCAAGCCCTTCGCCAGGAACCCGCCGCCGCCTTTCACCACTTCGACTCTCCAGCAGGAAGCCGCGCGCAAGCTCGGCTTTGCCGCAAGCCACACGATGCGGGTCGCCCAGGCCCTCTACGAACAGGGCCTGATCACCTATATGCGGACCGACGGAGTCGACATGGCGCCAGAGGCGATCAGCGCCGCCAGGCGGACCATCGCGGACCGCTACGATTCGGGCTACGTCCCCGACCGCCCGCGCCAGTACACCACCAAGGCAAAGAACGCGCAGGAAGCGCATGAGGCGATCCGGCCGACCGACTTCTCGCAGCGCCACGGTGCCTCGGGCGACCACGCTCGCCTGTACGAGCTGATCTACAATCGCGCGCTGGCGAGCCAGATGGCGTCGGCTCGGCTGGAGCGAACGACCGTCGAACTGTCGGACGGAGCCGGACGCATCGTCCTCAGGGCCACCGGCCAGGCGGTGCTCTTCCCCGGTTATCTCGCGCTTTACGAGGAGGGCCGCGACGAAAAAAGCGACGACGAAGAGTCCGCGCGGATGCCGGTGCTTCGCGAAGGCGACTCTCCGGCCAGGACCGGCGTGGAGGCCACTCAGCACTTCACTCAGCCGCCGCCGCGCTATTCCGAAGCGAGCCTGGTCAAGCGGCTGGAGGAGCTCGGGATCGGCCGCCCGTCGACCTATGCTTCGATCCTCCAGACCCTGAAGGACCGCGAATATGTCCGGGTCGAAAAGGGCCGCTTCGTCCCCGAGGAGAGCGGGCGGCTGGTGACGGCGTTCCTCGAGCGCTTCTTCGAGAAATATGTCAGCTACGACTACACCGCCGAGCTCGAGGAGGAGCTGGACGACGTCTCTGGCGGCCGCCTCGAATGGCAAAAGCTGCTGCAGGATTTTTGGCGCGACTTCCACCCAAAGACCGGCGAGGTGATGGATCAGAAGCCATCGGAAATCACCGCCGCGATCGACGAATTCCTCGCGCCCTGGCTGTTCCCCGACAAGGGCGATGGAACGGACCCGCGATTGTGCCCGCAATGCGGCAATGGCCGTCTGTCGCTTCGCGGCGGCAAGTTCGGCGCCTTCATCGCCTGCTCCAATTACCCGGAGTGCAAATTTACCAAGCGCTTCGGCCAGTCCGGAGCGGAAGGCCAGACGAACGAAGGCCCGCAGGAGCTCGGCAACGGAATCGAGCTCAAGACCGGCCGCTTCGGCCCCTATCTCGAGCGCGACGGCAAGCGCGCCTCGATCCCGAAGGACGTTCCGGCGAGCGAGGTGGACACGGACCTCGCCGAAAAGCTGCTGTCGCTTCCGCGCGAGATCGGGCCGCACCCGGAAACCGGCAAGCCCATCACCGCGTCGATAGGGCGTTATGGCCCCTATCTGGCCCATGACGGCAAATATGCGAAGCTCGCCTCGACCGCGGAGGTCTTCGAGACGGGCATGAACGCAGCGGTTTCGAAGCTCGCCGACGCTGCCTCGGGAGCCGGGCGCCAGCGCGGCGGTTCGCGCGAGGCCATTGCCGTGCTCGGCGCTCATCCGGAAACCGGCAAGGAAATCAAAGTTATGGCCGGCCGCTACGGCCCTTACGCAACCGATGGCACCAACCACGCGACCTTGCCGAAGGGGATGGAACCGAAGGCGGTCACGCTCGACGAGGCCGTGCGCCTGATCGACGAGAAGGCCGCAAAGGGACCGGCAAAGAAGAAGGGCCGCCGGAGGAAGAAAGCCTAGCTGCAGCCCTTGCAGCCAGGGTTCTTCGGAAGCCGGATCTTGCGCCACTCCAGCGCTGCGCCGTCGAACAAATAGAGGCTCCCCGCAGCGTCCTCGCCAATGCCGACGAGGGCGCGGATCGCCATCAGCGCGCCGAAGCTTCCGACTGTCGCCGCGAGCGCGCCCAGCACGCCCTGTTCTGCACAAGTGTCGCAATCGTCGGCGTCGAACGCGTCCCCCACGAAGCAGCGGTAGCAGGGCTTGTCCGCTTCCCAGCCCCGATAGAGGCCGATCTGGCCCTGGAACTGCACCGCTGCCGCGGAAACGAGGGGAATGCGGAGCCGGGTCGCGGCATCGCTGACAGCCAAGCGAGTCGCGAAATTGTCGCTGCCGTCGAGCACCATCTGGTGACCGCCGATCAGTTGTCCGACATTGGTCGTGCTGAGCCGCTGCCGAATGCCGATCGAGTCGACATGCGGGTTGAGTGCACGCGCGAACTCCGCCGCCAGCGCCGCCTTCGGCTGCCCCACCTCGTCGTCGCGGAAGATCGGCTGGCGTTGCAGGTTGGATCGCTCAACCTCGCCGTCGTCGACGATGGTGAGCTTGCCGATTCCGGCTCCGGCGAGCGCCGGGATGGCGGCGCTTCCGATCCCGCCCGCGCCGATGATCGCGACGGAAGCCGCCTTGAGCTTCCGCTGGCCGATGCCGCCGACCTGCGGCAGCACGATGTGGCGTGCATAACGGTCGATCTCGTCATCGCCGAGGCGCGTCACCGGCCGGTACTTCCGAAGCCCCCGCCTCCGCGCTCGGTGTCGCTGAGCGCGCTCGCCTCGACGAAATCGGCGCGAAGCACCGGAGCCGGAACCAGCTGCGCGATGCGCTCGCCGCGGCGGACCTCGAACGGCTCCTGCCCGAGGTTGACGAGGATGACTTTGATCTCGCCGCGGTAGTCGCTGTCGATCGTTCCCGGCGTGTTGAGGCAGGTGATCCCGTTCTTCATCGCCAGGCCCGAGCGCGGTCGGACCTGAACTTCGTAGCCGCTCGGGATTTCGATCGCGAAGCCGGTTGCCACCGCGTGCCGCTCGCCGGGCTGCAAAGTCAGCTCCTCCGCAGCCCCGATATCGAGCCCGACCGCATCCTCGCTCGCATAGCGCGGGAGTGGCAAGCCATCGCCATGCGGCAGCCGGACCAGCTTGATCTCGATCATTGAAGCTCCCTGGAAATCCGCTGGACGAGGCGAACCGCGACCTCCTCCTTGCTCATCTCCGGCCAATCCTCGACCCCGTCGCGGCTGACCAGGTGGACCCGATTGCGCTCACCGCCCATCACGTCGCCGGATACGTCGTTGGCGACGATCCAGTCGGCGCCCTTGGACAGCAGTTTGCCAATCGCACTCTCGACCACGTCGCTTGTCTCGGCGGCGAATCCGACCAGCAGCCGCGGCCGCCCCGGGCTTGTCGAAAGCTCCGCCAGGATATCGGGATTGGGAAGGAATTCCAGCTTCGGCGGCCCGTCTGATTTCTTGAGCTTCGCAGGCGACGGCTCGACCCGCCAGTCGGCAACTGCGGCGACCAGGATGGCGACGTCCGCGGGAAGCGCCTGCTCGACGGCTTCGGCCATCTCCCGGCCAGTCTCGACATCCACCCGTTCGACGGCCGCAGGCGTGTCGAGCGCAACCGGACCGGCGATCAACGTCACCCGGGCCCCGGCCTCGGCGGCGGCCTTGGCGATGGCAAAGCCCTGGCGTCCTGACGAGCGGTTGGCGATCACTCGAACCGGATCGATCGGCTCGTGGGTCGGACCGGCAGTGACGAGGACGCGCTTGCCTTGAAGGCTCACTTCAGCAGGTCGCCGATCGAATCGACGATCGCCTGCGGCTCGGGAAGGCGGCCGGGCCCGAATTCGCCGCACGCCATCTCGCCCTCGGTCGGGTCGATCACACGCACGCCGTCAGCCTTGAGTAGCGCGATGTTGCGCCGGGTCGCGGCGTGCTGCCACATCCGAACGTTCATCGCCGGAGCGACCACGACTGGCTTGTCGGTCGCCAGGAGGAGAGTCGTTGCAAGATCGTCGGCGATGCCCGCCGCCATCTTGGCGAGCAGGTCCGCGGTCGCCGGGCAGACGAGAATGAAGTCGGCCGAGCGCGACAGCTGGATATGGCCGATCTCAACCTCGTCCTTGAGCTCCCAAAGCGAGCTGTAAACTGCGCTTTCGGCGAGCGTGCCGAGGCTCATGGCAGTGACGAAATGCTCGCCGCCGTTCGTCAGCACCGGCGTGACCTCGTGGCCTGCCTTCTTGAGCAGCCGAACCAGCTCGAGCGACTTGTAGGCCGCGATCCCGCCACCGACGATTAGAAGCACCTTGCTCATGCCTGCCGCCTTTGCCCCTCCTTCATTCGGGAGTCGAGTGAGGCGCTCGCCGGGCACCTGTTCGATGAGCGGACGTTATGAGTGCCATGAACCAGTTCTTCACCAACGTCGCCAGCAGGATCTCCTCGTACAGCGGCAAGGCCGCGACGTTCATTCTCGCGATGCTGATCATTGTCGTCTGGGCGGTGACCGGCCCGCTGTTCGGCTTCTCCGACACCTGGCAGCTCGTGGTGAACACCGGGACGACGATCATCACCTTCCTGATGGTGTTCCTGATCCAGAACACGCAGAACCGCGATTCGGCTGCGCTTCAGGCGAAGCTCGACGAGCTTCTTCGCGCTGTCGACGGCGCTCGTCAGCACGATTTCGTCGGGGTCGAGCATCTCACGGACGATCAAATCGAGAAGATCCGGGAGGTCGTCGAAAAGGACAGCCGGTCGAACCACCGCAAGAATGGCGGCAAGACCACGTCACAGGGAAGCCCTGCGTCCGTCAGATAGTCCGGATCAGAAGAGCCAGGTCAGGAATGCGCCTGCCGCGGCCGCGGTGACTGCAACCAGCCCGTAGGCCCACCAGCGTGCCGGCCTCACCGGCTCGATTTCGGGCAGCGGGGGCGAAGGCGGCGCGCCGCCGGCGGGCGGGTAATATTGGTCGATTCGGTTGATGAGGTCGGGGATCTTCTTGAACGCCCGCACCGCCTCGACGATTCGATCTGCATAATAAGCTTCGGGGCCGAGCTCCGAGCGCATCCATTCGTGGAGAAACGGCTCGGCAGTTTCCCACATGTTGATATCGGGGTCGAGCTTGCTTGCGACGCCCTCGTTCATGACGATCGACTTCTGCAGCAGAAGCAGGTGCGGCTGCGTTGGCATGTCGAAGTCGCGGGTGATCGAGAACAGGCTTTCCAGCATTCGGCCAACCGAGATTTCCTTGACCGGAAGCCCCCGGATCGGCTCGCCCGCGGCACGAAGAGCGGTCGCGAATTCGGCGACGCTGTGGTGTGCCGGCACATATTGTGCCTCGAAATGGATCTCGGCGACGCGGCGGTAATTGCCGGTGATCAGCCCATACAGGATTTCGGCGAGCCAGACGCGCGCCCGACGGTCGATCCGGCCCATGATTCCGAAATCGATCGCTGCGATCCGTCCGTCCGGCAGGGCGAAGAGATTGCCGTAATGAAGGTCGGCGTGGAAGAAGCCGTCGACGATCGCCTGGCGAAGAAATGCGCGGACCAGGGTCGCGGCGAGCGCGCTGCAGTCCTGGCCTTCGGCGATCAGCGCGTCGCGGTCGTTGAGCTTGATCCCGGGCAGCCACTCGAGCGTGAGCACTCGCCGAGCGGTTCGGCGCCAGTCGATCTCCGGCACATAATAGCCCGGCTCGGCGACCATATTCTCCTTAAGCTCGGATGCCGAAGCGGCCTCGCGCTGGAGGTCGAGCTCGCGCGCAGTCCATTGCTTGAACTGGGCGACGACGCGCCGAGGGCGCAGCCGCGCCGCTTCACCGCCCAGCGATTCCACCTGCGCTGCCGTCCACTGGTAGGTGTCGATCGCACGAGCGAATTCGTCTTCGATCCCCGGCCGGAGCACCTTGACGGCGACGTCGCGCCCGTCGGTGGTCGTCGCCCGGTGAACCTGCGCGATCGAGGCGGCGCCGATCGGCACCGGGTCGAATGCGCTGTAGAGATGGTCGAGGGGCGCCTCGAACGCGCGCTCGATCTCGGCCTTGATCTCGGCGAAAGGCGCCGGCGGAAGATTGTCCTGCAGCTTGGAGAGATTGTCCGCGGCTTCGGCGCCGATCAGGTCGGGCCGCGTCGACAAGGTCTGTCCGAGCTTGATCGCCGGCGGACCGATTGCCTCGAGCGCGGCCGCATAGTCCGGCGTCCTGGGCACGCGGGCGCAGAAGCGGGCAATCCTGGCGAGCCGCCGCACTTCAGGCGGAGTCAGGGGATCATTCTCGATCCCGGTCAGCGCTCCGTGGCGGGCAAGCGTCCGCCCCCACTTCAACAGTCGCCACAGATGGATCGGATAGGGGGTCAATTCAGACCTTCCACCCCGACCAGATGCACACCAGGCCGCCCAGGATCGGCTCGACCTTGCTCTGGCTGAAGCCGGCGTCGGCGATCATCTTGCGGAACTGCTCGGGCCTGGGGAATCGGCGGATCGATTCGACAAGATAGCGATAGCTCTCCTCGTCGCGCGCAACCGCCTTGCCGACGCGCGGGATCACCTTGCGGGCATAAAGCTCGTAAACCTCGGCGAATCCGGGCCAGTCGCTGGTCGAAAATTCCAGGCAGAAGAAGCGCCCGCCGTGCCTGAGCACCCGGTGCGCTTCGCCGAGCGCCGCCGCAATATCGGTGACGTTCCGGATCCCGAACGCGATCGTGTAGGCATCGAACGTCGACGCCTCGAACGTGAGGCCCTCGGCATTCTCCCGCTTCCATTCGAGCCCTTCGAGCCCTTTGGTCTTCGCCCGCTCGATCCCCACCGCGAGCATCTCTGCATTGATGTCGGCGACGGTGACATGCGCGCCGCGCCTCGCAATCCGGAACGCGACGTCGCCGGTTCCGCCGGCCATGTCGAGGACCTGCTCGCCCCGCCTCGGCTTCACCCGAGAGACGAAACGGTCTTTCCAGCGCCGGTGCAATCCGCCCGACATCAGGTCGTTCATCAGGTCGTAGCGCCGAGCCACAGAGCTGAAGACCCGGCCGACTCGGCGAGTCTTCTCCTCGGGGCTGACGATCTCCTCGCCGAAATTCACATGACCGGTCATAGCGCCTCGCCTCTAGCGGCCTTGGCGAGGCTCCGCCATATCGTCGCCGTGCCGGAGCTTCCCGAAGTCGAAACGACCGTTCGCGGCCTGGAGGCAGTGCTGCTTGGAAAGCGCATTGCCCACGTCGAGTTGCGGCGCGCCGACCTTCGCCGCGCCTTTCCCGCCGATCTCGGCCAGCGGCTGACGGGCGCCAGGGTCACCGCGCTTGGCCGTCGCGGAAAGTTCGGCCTCATCCACACCGACCGCGCCGACAGCTTGATCTTCCATCTCGGAATGTCCGGGAAGTGGCGGGTCGACCCGCATGAGCTTCAAGCCCACGATCACCTGCTGATCGAGACGGAGGACGGGCGGCGGGTCGCGCTCAACGATCCGCGCCGGTTCGGCTCGGTCGATCTCGTCCCCACCGATGAAGTGGAGACCTGGGGGGCGATCGCCCAGCTCGGGCCCGAACCGATCCAGCTGGATGCCGACCGGCTTCGAACGCGCCTGCGTGGCCGATCCGCGCCAATCAAGGCGCTTCTGCTCGATCAGCGGATCGTGGCGGGTCTCGGAAACATCTACGTTTGCGAAGCTCTTCATCGTGCGCATCTCAATCCGCGCCGCCCCGCGGGTCGGCTGTCCCTCGACAGCATCGCTCGCCTGGTCGAGGCAATCCGCGACGTGATTGCCGAAGCCATCGAGGCCGGCGGGTCCACTCTCCGGGACTATGCCCGTCCCGATGGCGAGCTCGGCTATTTCTCCAAGCGCTTTGCCGTCTATGACCGCGAGGGGCGGGCCTGCGGCTGCGGCGGGACCGTTGGGCGGATCGTGCAGGGCGGCCGCTCGACCTTCTATTGCGCCAGGTGCCAGCGTTGACCCGAATCGGCTCTGCCTGTAGGGGAGCGGCCAGATCGGCGCGGGGGCACGTCCTCCGGCGCCGCTTTTTCATGGACCGAGGAAGTTTGTAGAAATGGCGAATACGCCGCAAGCCAAGAAGCGAATCCGTCGCAATGCCAATCGTGCCGCGATCAATCACGCCCGAATCAGCCGGATCCGGACGTTTGTGAAGCAGGTCGAATCGGCGCTCGCCGCCGGAAAGAAGAAGGAAGCGGCCGAGGCTCTCAAAATGGCACAGCCGGAGCTCGCTCGGGGAGTCGCTCGCGGGGTCCTTCACAAGAATACGGCCTCTCGGAAATTGTCGCGCCTGTCCAAGAGGGTTGCCTCGCTCGGCTGACACGGCCTCGCAGAAACAGCCTCTAAACGGGCCGTCGGGTGAACCGGCGGCCCGCTTGGTTTGGGCTTCTCAAAAAACGTAGGAATCTCCGCGATTCGCGACGCTACCGAAAGTTAAACTTAGGGAAAAGTCGCAGTTTTCTGCTAATCTGGCGCGATTCTGTGGGTTTTGCGTGTCAAGATGATTTATTTCGTCGCCATGAAAAATGAGGTCTTGAAACCTTTCGCGCAGGCTCGCAGAAACAGCGTTCCGAGGCGCGAATCCGCGCCGGGGGCAAGAGAGACAAGAGGCAATCGGGCGCGCGACTCGCATCGCGCGCATGGGAACCCTTTGTCCTCGCCAGGGGCAAGCTGACGGGAGGCGCTAGCCAGTGCAGGGCGGACGGACGGACTCATGCCAGCTCGACGATGCCAATGTCGTCGCACCGCTTGAGGCGGCGTGGGACTCTATCCGGTCGGGCCTTCGGCGAGACCTCGGAGCGCGCACCTTCGACGGCTGGTTGAAACCGGCCCTGCTCGGCGACTTCGATCCGGACAGCGGCACGCTCGATCTCGTCATGCCAAGCCAGTTCATGGCCGACTGGGTGCGCTCCCATTTCGGCGAGCGGCTGGCGCTTGCGTGGAAGACGACTCTTCCGATCGTTCGCGATGTGCGAATCATCACCACGGCCGATGCTCCGCGCCCAGCACCGCTCCTTATTCTCGAGGACGCGCCGGCGAGAGCGGAGCGCGATCCGTCGGCACCGAATTTCGATCCTCGCTATCGCTTCGAAAGCTTTGTCGTCGGCAAGGCGAACGAGGTTGCCGCCACCGCCGCCCGGACTCTTGCGACTGCCGACCAGGTCAGCTTCAATCCCTTGTTCATTCACGGCGGTACCGGGCGCGGGAAGACGCATCTGCTGCACGCGATCGGCCACACCTTCGGGGAGCGATTCCCGGCCGCCCGGATCGTGTCCATGTCGGCCGAGAAGTTCATGGTCGAGTTTATCCGAGCGCTGAAGGAAAACGACACCATCGGGTTCAAGAGCCGTCTGCGCGGCGCCGACCTGCTGCTCATCGACGACGTCCAGTTCATTGCCGGCAAGGATTCGACCCAGGAAGAATTCTTCCACACGATGAACGAGATCATCGGCGCCGGCAAAAGGCTTGTGATCACGTCGGACCGCGCTCCGCAGGACCTCGATGGAATCGCGCCCCGCATCCTGTCGCGGCTGTCGTGGGGTCTCGTCGCCGACATCAACTCGGCGGATTTCGAGCTTCGCTACAATATCATCGTCGCCAAGCTCGCGCTGCTCCCGGCAGTCGAGATGCCGCGCAACGTCATCGAATTCCTCGCCCGCCGGGTCACCTCGAGCGTCCGCGAGCTCGAAGGCGCCCTCAACCGGATCGCCGCTTATGCGATGATGACCGGGCGTGAGATCGATATCGCTTTCGTCGAGGAAGTGCTTGCGAACGTGCTTCGCGCCAACCAGCGGCGAATCTCTATCGACGAAATCCAGACCCAGGTCGCCGAGCATTATCGAATTCGAAAGGCCGAAATGACTTCGGCTCGGCGCGCCCGGGAAGTCGCCCGTCCGCGGCAGGTCGCGATGTATCTGTCCAAGCAGCTGACGCCCAAGTCGCTGCCGGACATCGGACGGCGCTTTGGCGGGCGCGACCATACCACCGTCATCCATGCGGTGCGCCAGATCGAAAAGCTCCGCGCCGCCGATTCCGAACTCGATGCCGATATTCGCCTGCTGACGCGCCAGCTCGAAGGGTGAACAGCGTGCCGGACTGTCCGGGGGACAGCCTGGACCTGTTCAAGTCTCGCTTCGTCCCACTGCTGCTAATGCTCTGGCGTCTAACGGAAAACATCGCGCGCCGATGCGTTTATCGCGACGATGCGGGGATTTGACGGAGGTTGAGTATGCCGACCAAGAAAACCAGCAGCAGTGGCAACCGAATGGACGCGAGCAGCGGCCGTCCGAGCAGCACCAAGACCCACTCGGATTCGAACCGCAGCTCAGACAGGAGCCGAGGACATTCGACCAAGGGCGGCAGCAGCCGAAGCAGCCGCTGAGGAAATTGCGGTGGATGGACTGGCGCCCGGGCCACTGTCCGGGCGCCTTTCATTTGCGGCGGGCGGTGCGCAGCGCTTCGGAAAGCGCCTCGGACAAGGTGGTGAGACGATAAGGCTTGAGGATAACCGGCCGGCCGCCGGCGCCGGTTTCGGCGATTTCCTGGCTGTAGCCCGTCGCCAGCACGACGGGCAGGTCCGGTTTCTCCTGTCCCAGAATCTCGGCGAGCTTGAGTCCTCCGATGCCAGGCATGACGACATCCGAAAACACGATGTCGAAATCGCCGGTTCGGACCAGCTCCAGCGCCTCTTCGCCCGATGAGGCGCGAGTGACCTTGTGGCCGAGCTCGCTGAGCAGCGCCTCGGCGAATGCGCCGACCTCGATATTGTCCTCGACGACCAGGACCGAGGAGGACTGCTGCTCCGCGATCCGGCTGGCCCTGACGGCCGCGCTCACGATCGATTCGTCGGTCTGAAGGCACGGCAAGACCAGCGTGACCGCGGTGCCTTGGCCCGGCCTGCTCTCGATGCCGGCATCGCCGCCCGACTGGGTGGCAAAACCATAGACTTGGCTGAGGCCGAGGCCGGTGCCCTTGCCGGTCCCTTTGGTGGTGAAGAACGGCTCGAAGGCCCGATCGAGCGTCTCGGCGTCCATTCCCTGTCCGGTATCGGAGATTTCGATAGCGATGCCTTGCCCATGGCCGGCCTCTTCGACGTTGCGGGTGCGGATCGTCAGCGTACCGCCGTTCGGCATCGCGTGGTGCGAGTTCGTGGTGATGTTGAGAATCGCCGACTGGAGCTGCGCCTTGTCGACCTCGACGGTGCGGCCTTCGGCGGCGAGGTCCAGGACGAGCTCGATCCGCTCGCCGATCGTGCGGTCGATCATGTCCTGCATGTCGCGGACCAGGCGGTTGATTTCGACATGCTCGGGCTTGAGCGGCTGACGGCGGGCGAAGCTCAGGAGCTGCGACGTAAGGGACGCGGCGTTGCTGCCGGCCTGAACGATCGCCTGGGCGAACCGAAGCCTCTTCGTTTCGGTCAGATTGGGCCTGCACAGCATGTCCGCCGATCCCTGGATGACGGTCAGCAAATTGTTGAAGTCATGAGCGATGCCGCCGGTGAGCTGTCCAAGGGCCTGCATTTTCTGGCTCTGGCGAAGCTGATCTTCGGCCTTTGCGCGTTCTTCCATTTGCTCCTCCAGGAGATCGTTGGCCTGGGTCAGCGCATCCGCTCTGTCGGTCAGCTCGCGGTTTGCCTCGCGCAATTGCGCCTGCGCAATTCCGAGGCCGGTCACGACAAGTGCAGCAACGAAGGCAAGGACGAACATCAGGCTATAGCGGGTGATCCTCCGGGACCCGGCTTCCCGGTCCACGTCGAAATAGATCGTGCCGATCCGCTGCCCCGCCTTCTCCACCGGAGCGCTGACGCGCATCGCGCTGCCGCCAGCGGGCGGCATTGTCGAAATCGTCTGCGGCACCGGGGACCCCGACCGATTATAGCCGGCGATGGCCCTGCCGTTGCGGTCGTAAACTCCGACCATCCGGACCTGGTTATTCACTCGGAACGCATTCACCGATTCCTGGGCCGCGACGGGATCGTCGAAATCGAGCGGCGCGGCTTCCGAGGCGGCGAGGATGTCCGCCAGGCCCTGGACCTGCTCGAGCCGTTCCTGGCCGTAGCTGACATTGTACTGGAGGATGATTGCAATTCCGGCGATCAGAATCAGGATCGCGGCCCCGAACACCGCGAGAGGCGCCGAACGCCATTTGCCGCGCATCACCTCCCTCATCGTTGTGTCACGCTGATCGCGAGCGCCAGCAGCCGCGAGCTGATCGCGAGCCCGTCCGACGAAGCTTCGGCTTCATCGATGGAAAAACGCACTCGGCCGTCGAGGATGGAGAAGTGGATGATCCCGCGCGGGCCACCGTTGCGCGCATCGGTGACGGTTAGAACCGGCTTGCCGCGAAGGGCGGCGAGCATTTGGCCGACTGACTGGCCGCGGCTGCCGGATAGAAATGCGATGTGGCAATCGTCGGCGCCGGCCGCGGAGTCGAGATGACGCACCACGATCTTGCGGCCATCGACCGATTGGGTCCGGGCCGCGGACTGGACGTCGCCACCAAACGGGTCGGCGCCGATGACGCACAGCATATAAGGATTGGATCCGCTCGGTGCCGCAGAAGGCGGCCAGGTCACGTAGCGAGCGAAGCGAGGCAGGAAGGCGGCCTTGACCTCCGCCTCCGTGACCGCCGCCGCCACGGGCATCGACCCCGCCAGCACGGCCGTACCGGCGAGCGCGGCAAGGAGGTGGCGGTCCCACTGCATCAGAAAGTCACCCGAGTGCCCGCAAGAAGGCTCCGTTCCGGCAGTTGAGCCGCGCCGTTGTTGCTCTCCTGGTGCCGGCGGTGGAGGAGATTTTCGCCTGCCAGGTAGAGCTCGAGCCGATCGGTCAGCCGGTAGGCGAGCCTGCCGCCAAGCTCGACATAGGAGCCGAGCTGGGGCGCCTGGTCAACCTTGCCGACTGCGCGGCCCTGCAGGTTCAGCTGCAGGCGCGGAGCGAGATCGAACTCGGACCTGGCGGTCAGCTGCCACTTGGGATCGCTGCCCAGCGAGTTGAACGGGATGAGGTCGAGGTGGCCGGGCTTCAGGTGGAAGTCTTTCCACAGAGTCGTCCCGCCGAGCCACAGCCTCCACACCGGCGTGACCTGCATCGTCGCCCACGCTTCGATCCCGTAGCTCGTCCCTTTCTGACCGTTCATGAGCTGGAAGGGGAGGCCGCCGTTGGTGGTTTCGGTGGTCCGGATGTCGTCGTAGAGATTGACGAATCCGGAGATCGAAAGGGCGGTGGATCGGCTCGGCTGGCCGCGATAGCCGGCCTCCAGCGCAACCAGCTTTTCCGAGGTGAAATTAGAAGCCGGAGCCAGGATTCCCGGCGCCTCGAGCTGCCGGTCGATCCGCGACGGCGTACGCACGGCCCGCGAGACCGCCGCCCACACCAATTGACCCCTGTTCGGCTGCCACGCGATCCTCAGGTTCGGAAGCAATTGCCACCCGACGAACGTGGATTTCTCGACCTTCGATCCGGCGATGATGTCGAGCTTGGGAGTTATGCTGAAGCGATCCTGCGCGAAGAAATTGTAAACCCACAGCCTGCGGCTGTCCGGCACCAGCTCGAAAATGTTGAGATTGTTGATGAACAGGTCGCGCGTGGTGCGGATGCCGCCTCCGGCGACGATGTGGTGCCGACCGCTGACGAGGTTGACCTGGCCCTGTCCGTCGAAAGTCTTGACGGAGTCGACGACGTCGGTGAACTCGCGCCTGAAATCGTCGTAATAGGCCTGGAGCTGGAACGAGCTCGACGGGCTCAGCGCCCGCGACCAGCGGGCGAGGATGTTCCCGCCCTTGGCATTGTCGCCCGGCAGGGTGTCCGCATCGGCGTGGAACAGGTCGCCCTGGAACGTGAGGTGATCGGCCTCGCTGCCGAAGTCGGAGCGGAAACCCGCCTGCCAGCCGCGGTAATCGTCATCGACCTCCGGCCGTCCCGGAGCGGCGCGGAATCCTTCGTTGTCGTGCCAGTCGGCATAGACCCGCATTGCGCCCGATCCGCCGACGGGAAACCCATATCGAAGGCCGGCGGTGCGCTCGAGCGATCCCGCGGTGACGCGGACAAGGCCACCGAGCGTGTCCTCGGCATCCTTCGTGGTGATGTTGATGACGCCGTTGACCGCGTTCGGCCCATATAGCGTTCCTCCGGGGCCGCTGATCACTTCGATTTGCCGGATGTCCTCGAGCAAAGGCGAATGGAGATTCCAGAACACCGACGAGGCGAGGGGCGTATAAATCGTGCGCCCGTCGATCTGGGCGAGGACCTTGTTGCCGGCTTCGAGGCCGTTGAACCCGCGCGACGAAATTGCATATTGGCTGGCATCGATTCGCTGCACCTGAAGATTGGGCGCGAGCCGAAGCGCTTCGGGCAGCGATGTCGCCCCCGAATCGGCGATGTCGGTGTTGGTGATGACGTAGAGAGCCGTCGGCGCAGAACTTAGCGGCTCCTCCGTCTTCGACGCCGACCGTACCTCGATCTGGGCCAGCTGCTCGATCGTCAGGTTTGCAAGATCTTGCGCGTCGACGTCTTGCGCGGCGCGCGCGGCCGAGCCGAACGCGAAAGAGACGGCGCACGCGCCGATTGCCAAAGTTCGTCGCATCGAAAAAGCCCGCCAGTTTCCGAAAATCCCCCTCGGTCCCCTGGGTTTTAGGGCTTGGCCGACCTCGCGCAAGCTTTGGGCAAACACCCCCAGAGCTCCGCAGCTACAGGCCGAGATGAGTGACGGCGTAAGCGATGGCGAGGACGCCCGAGCCGATCACCAGTGCATCGATGAAGATGCTGACGATCGAGGCGACCGCAGCGACGATGACGAGCGCTCCGTCGCGATAGATCAGTGCCAGCCCGAACAGCACAATGCTTGCTGCCGGCGCATGGTGGAGAAGCGGCAAGGGGATGGCGACGATCAGCGCGAGAAAGAAACAGACGGCGCCGATCACGCGCGCGGCCGTCCGGCCCGTCAGCCTTGGCATTCGCGGCTTGAACAGACGCTCGACCCGCGCCTCGAGCCAAGCGACCTTGCCGACCAGCCGGCGGAGCTCGTCCTTCGTCATTCCGCGCCGCTCGATCCGCGCCGGGAACCAGGGCGTTTCGCGGCCAAACACCATCTGCGCCGAGATGAGCAGGACCGGAATGGCGAAAAATGTCGTGGTTCCCGGCGGTAGCGGAAGCACGTTGATCCCCGCGAAGATCAACAACAGGCCGCCCCAGGCTCGATAGTGGAGCTTTGCCGCGAGCTCGGAGAAAGTCAGCCGGTCAGGGCCGTCCTCTTCGACGATCTGCGCGAGGCGCTTCGAGAGCGGAAGCGGGCCCTGCAGGATGTCCGGAATCACGCGAGATGTGTCTAGCGGGCGAGGCCGACGGCCGCCCTGGCGCCGGCGAGGACCGGAGCGCCGATTTCGCTCGCCCGAACCGCTCCCTCGGCAAGAATTCGGTCGAGCTCGGCCGGCTCCCGCCGAAGCTCCTCGAGGCGTTTGCGGATCGGTGAAATCAGCGCGATAAGGACGTCCGCCAGTGCCGGCTTGAACGACCCGAAGCCTTGCCCCGCGAAACCAGCGAGCACCTGCTCGACGCTTTCCCCGGTCACCTCGGCGTAAATTCCGACAAGATTCTTTGCTTCCGGCCGCGCCTCGAGACCGGCGGCAGTGTCGGGAAGCGGCTCGGGGTCGGTTTTCGCCTTGCGGATTTTCTGCGAGATCGTCTCGTCGCTGTCGGTCAGGCTGATCCGGCTCATTTCCGACGAGTCGGATTTCGACATTTTCGAGGTGCCGTCGCGAAGGCTCATCACGCGCGCTGCGGTCCCGCCGCCGATGAACGGCTCGGGCGGGATGAAGAGATCGACATCGAAGTCGTTGTTGAACTTGAGAGCGATGTCGCGGGTCAGCTCCACGTGCTGCTTCTGGTCTTCGCCGACTGGAACGTGAGTCGCCCGGTAGAGAAGGATATCGGCGGCCTGGAGGACCGGATAGGTGTAGAGACCGACCGAGGCGCCCTCGCGGTTCTTGCCCGACTTCTCCTTGAACTGGGTCATCCGGTTCAGCCAGCCGACTCGGGCGGTGCACTGCAATATCCACGCCAGCTCCGAATGGGCAGGAACCGCACTTTGGGCGAACAGGGTGGATTTGGACGGATCGATCCCGCTGGCGATCAGTGCCGCAGCCATTTCGCGCACGTTCGAGCGAAGCTCGTCCGGGGCGACGTCGATGGTGAGCGCGTGGAGGTCGGCAAGAAAGAAGAGGCATTCCGCCTCTTCCTGCATTCGAACCCACCTCAGGATCGCTCCGAGCAAGTTGCCTAGGTGGAGCCCGCCGGTCGGCTGGATTCCGGAGAGTATGCGTGTCGAGGGGGTGCTTGTCATGCTTCGCGGGCGCGCCTGGTCAGAAGTTTGAGATCATCGAACACAAAGGCTCCGGTCAGGAAGCAGGCGACTGCGTAGACCACCACTCCCGAGGTGACGAGCGCAATCAGCCCGGCGCCCCTGTGGAGGATGGTGCCGGTGAGATAGGGGTCGACGGCCGGCGCCACCCAGAACAAGGCCGCGCCCATCAACAGCGAGGCGAGGGCGAGCCTCGGGACCCGCCGCCGGAGACGCGCGTCCGCCTCGAAGTGGCCGCGCTTCCTGAGCGTTCGATAGAGCATCCACACGTTCACGCTCGACGCGATCGCGGTCGCAAGCGGCGGGCCGACATGACCGAACCCGTAGCGGCCGAACAGCGGGATGAAGATGATGTTGCCGACGAGGTTGATGCCCACCGATTGAATGGCATAGCGGACCGGCGTTTTGGTGTCGTGGCGGGCGTAATAGCCGGGGGTCAGCACCTTGACGAGGACATAGGACGGAAGGCCCAGCGAGAATGCCGACAGTGCCCAGCTGCAACGGATGCTGTCGATGTCGGTGAAGCGGCCATGCTGGAACAATCCCCGGATGATCGGCTCCGAAGCGAAGATGAATGCGATCGTCGCCGGCAGGGTCAGGAACAGCGCCAGCTCGATCCCGCGGTTCTGGGTCTGCATGGCCTCGGCCCCGCGATCCTGGCTGAGCTGGCGCGAAATGGTCGGCAGCAGGATGGTGCCAAGGCCGATCCCGATCAGCCCCAGCGGAAGCTGGTTCAGCCGATCGGCATAATAAATATATGAGATCGATCCCGGATCGAGCAGCCCACCGGCGAGCGCCGTCGACACCGCGAGGTTCACCTGGACCGCACCGGCGCCAATCGCTGCCGGAAGGATCAACTTGAGGAGCTGGCGGACGTCGTCGTCGATTCGCGGCCGCTTGATCGCGAGCCTGACGCCCGATTGCCGGCAGGCCAGCATCAGCCAGCCCAGCTGAAGCACTCCGCCAACGGTGACCGAAACGGCCTGTGCCCGAGCGGTCTCATAGGCATCGTGGCCGTGGAAGAACCACAAGGCGGCAATCATCGAGATGTTGAGCAGGATCGGCGCCGCCGCATTGACCCAGAACTTCTCCAGGGAATTGAGAATACCGCCCAGAAGCGAGGCGAGGCTGATCAGCATCAGATACGGAATGGTGATCCGCGACAGCGTGACGGCGAACGCGAACTGGTCCGCGGTCGGGTTCCGGAACCCGCCCGACAGCCCCCAGGTGATTGGCCAGGCAGCGATCAGCATCAGGGCCGTGAACACCAGGAGCACCGGAAACAGCACCGACAATGTCTGCTCGGCGAAGCGGAGCCCCGCGTTCACGTCGTCGGATTCGCCGACCTTGCGGTTGAACATCGGGATGAAGGCGGCCGAAAAGGCGCCTTCTGCGAACAGCGCCCGGAACATGTTAGGCAGGCGAAAGGCGACGAAAAAGGCGTCGGAGGCGAAGCTTGCTCCGACATAGCTGGCCTGCAGCGTGTCGCGGACCAGCGCGAGCACCCGGCTGACGAGGGTGAGCCCGCCGACTGATCCAAGCGAACGGGCGAGGTTCATCGATCAATCCCCCCGCGAAAGCGGAAATTCAGGCTTCGCCGGAGCCTTCGCCGGCCGTGGCTTCCGCCGGAGCTTCTCCCGCCCCGCCGGTTTCCCCTTGCTGCTGCTGAGCGGCCTGGAGCTGGGCCATGTATGCGGCGCCGAAATCGATCGGCTCGAGCAGGAGCGGCGGGAAACCCATGTTCTGGATGGATTCGCAGATGATCTGGCGGGCGAACGGAAACAGCAGGCGCGGCGCCTCGACCAGCAGGAACGGCGGAATGGCTTCCTCGGGGAAATTGCGGAGTCCGAACAGGCCGGCGAACGTCAGATCGACCAGGAAATGGATGCCGCTTTGCGATTGCGCGCGAACCTCCATCTTCATCGAGACTTCCTTGACCTCGTCGGAGACATTCTCGACGCCGAGGTTGAAGTTGACGTCGACGCTCGGCTGGTCCTGCCACTGGAACACCTGGGGCGCGCTCGGGCTCTCGACCGAGAGATCCTTGATATATTGAGCGAGGGTGGCCGCTTGCGGCTCGTTTGCGCCATTATCGGAGCCGTTGCCGGCGTGATTGGGATCCTCTTGAGCCATTGTCTTCGCCTTAAACCCGATGGGCGCGGACCCGGAGAAGGCCGGGCGCGTTCTTCGCCACGGCGCCTAGCAGTCGGCAAAATTCGGTGCAATGGCGAGGAGGCGTTCAAGCGGGCTTTGAATATGGCCGTGGCGCGCATTATGTTCGTTTGACGAAACTGGAATTTGGAACTCGAAGAGTTGACTGTCATCATCATCCTGGCGCTCGTGGCGCTCTTCATCGGCCTCAGGCTGTACAGCGTGCTTGGCGAGCGTACCGGGCACGAGCAGCAGCCGATTCTGAAGCCCGCCGACCCCGACGCCCGAGTCGAAAGGCCGGCGCCGCAGGTGACCCCTGCGCCGCAGGCTGCCGCCGAGGCGGGGGATCTCGCTTATCTTCCGACCGCCGGTCCGGGGGTCAGGGCGCTCCTTGCGGCGGATTCATCGTTCGACGTGGCGCAGTTCCTGGAGGGCGGCCAGGCGGCCTACCGGATGGTCCTCGAGGCCTTCTGGAGCGGCGATCTCGACAAGCTTCGGCCGCACGTCGCCGACAATGTCTACGATGCTTTCGCCTCGTCCGTGAAGCAGCGCAAGGACGAGGGACTCATCCTCGACAACCGCCTCGTCAACATCGAGCAGGCGGTGATTTCCGCCGCGTCGATCGAGCAGACCGTCGCCTTCGTCACCGTGCGTTTCGAAGCGGATATTGCCGCAGTGACCCGCAACAAGGACGGCGAGGTCGTCGCCGGGTCAATGAGCGATGCCGTCCAGACCCGCGACCTGTGGACGTTCCGCCGCGACGTCGCCTCGCGCGATCCCAACTGGCTTCTTGTCGAGACCGACGAGGAAGAGTGAGGGGCTGGCTTGGAGGGTTCGCCCTCGCGTCCTTCGCACTTCTGGCCGCCTGCGCCACCAGGCAAGTCGCACCGCCGCCGGTCCAGCCTCCTCCCGTCCAGCCTCAGCCTCCGCAACCGGCGGTCCCGCCGCCCCCCGCCAATGCCGTGGCCGAGGGCGTGAGCCTGTCTGGGCCCGCGATCCTCGACGAATCGGAAGCCGAGCAGGCGCTTGCCGCCTTCCGGCTGAGTTGCGGGTCCGTGACGAGGAGGACCGACAAGTCCGGCCTGACCAATCCCGCCGACTGGGCCGCCGTCTGCTCGCAGGCTGCCACCGTTCAGCCGGACGCAGCTGCGGCCTTCTTCCAGAGCGCGTTCGACTGGGTGAGGGTCGGCGATGGCAAGGCCTTCGCGACCGGCTATTTCGAGCCGGAAATCCCCGCCTCTCCGGTCCAGGCGCCGGGTTATGACGTTCCGATCTACGTCGCTCCGCCCGACCTCACACGCTGCACCTTGCCAACGGGGCAGACCGGGCGCGGCCGAATCGACGAGAATGGCCAATGCGTCCTCTATTTCTCGCGGGCGGAAATTGAGAACGGCGCGCTCGCTGGCAAGGGGCTGGAGCTGGCCTGGGCAGCCGACCCGGTCGATCTCTTCTTCCTCCAGATCCAGGGCTCAGGCCGGCTTCGCTATCCCGACGGAACCATCGTCCGGATCGGTTATGCCGAGCAGAACGGCCGCGACTATGTCGCTGTCGGGCGCCTGCTTCGAGAGCGCGGAATCCTTCCGCCCGGGGGCGCCAACATGGAATCGATCGTCGCCTGGATGCGCGCCAACCCCGACCAGGCGCGCGCGCTGATGCAGGAGGATCTCTCCTACATCTTCTTCAAGGTGCTGACCGGGCCCGGCCCGCTCGGCGCGCTCGGAATCCCGGTGACTCCGCACGCGAGCGTCGCTTCCGACCCGAATTTCATCCCGCTCGGAGCGCCGGTCTTCCTCGTCCTCGATCGGCCCGAAGCGTCGGGTATCTGGGTGGCGCAAGACACTGGCGGTGCAATCAAGGGCGCCAACCGGGTCGATACCTTCTGGGGCGCGGGCGACGCAGCGCGGCGGATCGCCGGCGGAATGTCGGCCAAGGGGCTGGCGCTGGTCCTGATCCCGAAGGGCAGCGCCGCTCGTGCGATCGCTCAGCACTGACGAACAGGCTTTATGGGAGCGGGTTGCCGCGACCATTCGCCCGCTTTCCCGAGAGCCGATCGAACGCTCTGCCCCGAAGCTGGAGCCGGTATCTTCCAAGCCGGTAGCCGAGGTTCGGCCCACGCAGTTCCCCGTTCATCAACGATCCTCTGTGGGCCTTGGGCGTGCGGTGAAGGGGCGGCCGCTTTCAGGCAAGACGCTCGATTCGGGCTGGGATCGGCGGCTCCGCTCCGGCTCGCTCGATCCCGACCGGATCATCGATCTGCACGGGATGACTCTCGACCGGGCCTGGAGCAGCATCGATTCCGGCCTCGAGCGTGCAATTGCGGCGCAAGAGCGGATCGTGTTGCTGATCACAGGCCATTCGAGGCGCGGCGATCCGCCCGTGGAGCGAGGCAAGATCCGGGCCGCGGTCCACGACTGGCTGGAGGGATCGCGCCACGCCTCGCGAATTGCCGCCGTCCGCGGCGCCCACGGACGCCATGGAGGCGGCGGAAGCCTCTACATTATTTTGCGCCGGGATCGTTCGAAATCCACGCATTCTTAACCCTGTCAATTTAATCCGACTGCTACAGACGGATCAGGCCGTCGGACGGGGGCGCGAACCACCGATGCAAGCAGCAACGGCCCAGAAGATCAGCAATGCCGTGCTTTCCGGCGCGGCTGGCGTTGCTTCATTCGTCTTTTCGCTGAGTGCGCTTCTCTACATCACCGAGCTGGACACCAAGATCGTCGCGGCAATTGCCTGTGGCGCATTCTGCTTGCTTATCAGCTACATAGCCTCAGAGCGTCCGAACAGCGAAAGCGCTCGAGCCTTGTCTGCGCTGGGCGACCGACTGCTCGCCGTAGAAGACGGCGACCTCGTTTCGCCGGCGCCTCCGATCGTCCGCAGGACGATGCCGAAGGTCGCTGCCGCGGTCGACACGTTGTTCGCCGAGGTTCGCGCCTCGATCGAAAATGCCCACGCGCTCGGCATGTACGATCCGGTCACGTCGCTTCCCAACCGGCTTCACTTCCGCTCCGAAGCGGACAAGATGCTGGGCGACGTTCCCGACGGGACGCGGGCGGCGATGCTGTTCGTCGACCTGGACCGGTTCAAGAACGTCAACGACAGCCTCGGCCACGCGCGCGGCGACCAGCTGCTGATCATGGTCGCCAATCGCCTGCGCGTGGTGGTGACGGCCGAGCTGGGCGAGAACGTGGCGCGACGGCCGCTGCTTGCGCGGCTTGCGGGCGACGAATTCACCATTTTCTTTCCGCAGACCGAGTCCGTCGACGATGTCGAGCGGGTTGCGCGCCGGGTCGCTTTGGCGATTGCCGAACCCTTCGAGCTTTACGGTCACAGCGTCGACATCGGCGCATCCATCGGCGTGTCCGTCAGCCCCGACCACGGAACCAGCATCGAATCGCTGATGCGTGCCGCGGATATTGCAATGTATCGCGCCAAGTCGCGCGGCGGCGGCCAGCATTGCCTCTTCAACGACGATCTTGCCAATGAATATCACCAGAAGATCGAAACCGAAAAGGCGCTCACCGAGGCGGTCCAGCGCGGCGAGTTCCAATTGGCGCTGCAGCCGCAGCTGAGCCTCACGACCGGAGAAATCGTCGGTGCCGAGGCGCTGCTGAGGTGGAACCATCCGCGCGACGGGCTGCGAATGCCGGGCACCTTCATCCCTATTGCCGAACGGACGGGACTCGTGGCCGAAATCGGTGAATGGGTGATCGGCGAGGTGGCCCTGATCCTCGCCGGGTGGCACCGCGAGGGCCTCGATCAGCGGCTCTCGTTCAACGTCAGCCCGCGTCAGCTCGATCGCATCGATTTCTTCATTCGCCTCCGCCAGAGTTTCGCCGATCAGGGCGTGCCGTTGTCGATGATCGAGCTCGAGTTCACGGAAAGCGCGGCGATGGAGGTCAGCGAAGCGGTCCTTGCCGAGATCGCCGGGCTTCGTGACGACGGCGCACATATCGCGATCGACGACTTCGGCACCGGCTATTCGAACCTCGCCCGGCTGCGCTCGATGCCGCTCGATCGGGTCAAGCTCGACCCATCGCTGATCGCCGATATCGAAACGTCCGAGAAGGCGCGAGTGATCGTCCAGGCCGTTGTCCAGCTGATCAAGGGCGTTGGTTGCGACATCGTCGCCGAGGCCGTCGAGAACAGCGCCCAGGCCGACATCCTGCGGGCTATGGGTTGCGACACAGTCCAGGGCTTCGCATTCGGAGAGCCGATCTTCGAGCCGCAATATCGCGCGCTTATCAGCCACTCGGCCGGCGGCGCGGCGGCGGACTCGGCCGCCTAAGCGAAAACCCGCTCGATTATTCGACGATAGATCCGCGACAGCGCGCGAATGTCCTCGACCGCTGCGCATTCGCCCACCTTGTGCATCGTCGCGTTGGGAAGGCCGAAATCCACAACCGGGCAGAGCTGGATCAGGAACCGGCCGTCGGACGTGCCGCCGCCGGTCGAAAGCTCGGGCGCCTGACCGGTCTCGTCGCGGATTGCGGCGACGACGAGGTCATACAATGGCCCCGCCGGGGTGAGGAACGCCTCGCCCGAGATACGCGCCCGTACCTTGGCGCCGGGCGCTTCGCGCTCGGCGATCTCCTCCACGGCCCGCACCAGCTCCGCGCCTTTGTGGAGATTGTTGAAGCGGATGTTGAGCTGAGCAGTCGCCGAGCCGGGAATGACGTTGCTGGCGTGCGTCGGCGTGTCGATGCCCGTGAACTCGAGGTTCGACGGGGGGAAGGCATCGGTGCCGTCGTCGAGATGCAGCGAATCGAGCGCCGCGATCACCCTCGCCAGCGGCGGGATCGGATTGGTGGTCCGGTGCGGATAGGCCACGTGCCCCTGCACCCCGGGCACATCGATCCACATGTTGACCGAGCCGCGGCGGCCGATTTTCACCGTGTCGCCGAGCCGCTCGACCGAGGTCGGCTCGCCGATCAGGATCATGTCCGGGCGGATCTGCCGCTCGTTGAGCCACTCGATGATTCGCGGAGTGCCATAGGTGGCGTATCCCTCTTCATCGCCGGTGATGAGAAAGGAGAGGGTGCCGCTCTTCTGCTCGATTGCGGAAACTGCGGCGACGAAGGCGCCGATGGCGCTTTTCATGTCATTGGCGCCGCGGCCGATCAGGATTCCGTCCTCGACTGCCGCTTCGAAGGGGTCGACGCTCCAATTGTCACCGGCCGGAACCACGTCGAGATGCCCGGCGAACCCGAAATGCGGCGAGCCCTGTCCGCGGATCGCCACCATGTTTTCGGTCGGCCCGTCGGGCGGCTCTCCCATCACCCAGCGGTGGATGATGAAGCCAAGGCGCTCGAGCTCGCGAGCGAGCACGTCGAACACCTCGCCTCGTGCAGGGCTCACGCTCGGAGATTTGATGAGCTCGCGGGCGAGCTCCACCGGGTCGATTGAAGCGGTCATTGCGAGCGACTAGCAAGCAGCCGCGACATTGCACAAGGAGCGCGTCAATGCCGAAGCTGAACCTCGACGCAATCGAGCAGAGCAACCGGACCGGCTATCCGGCGCCGTTCGACAAGGATGTGGCGGGACGCTGGTACCGCCGGCTCTCGCCGGCGGGCGGGCTGACCCAGTTCGGGGTGAGCCATGTCACGTTGAAGCCGGGCTCATGGTCGAGCCAGAGGCACTGGCATGACGAGGAGGAAGAGTTCGCGGTCATCCTCTCGGGCGAGGCCGTGCTAGTCGAGGACGATGGCGAGACGCTGCTTCACGCCGGCGACTGCATCGCTTTTCCGGCGGGCACGAAGAATGGCCATCATCTTCGCAACGCCAGCGATTCGGATTGCGTGTTGGTGGTGGTCGGAAGCAATGCCGGAGGAGCCGGCGGCTATTCCGATATCGACATGCTGTTCACGCCCGAAGGCAAGTACGTGCACAAGGACGGCACGCCTTACTGACCTGAGCCCGGACGCTTCCCGATCACTGCGCCGATCGCCACGCCGATTGCCACTCCGACAGCAATTCCGATCGCGAGCTTGTGCATGGCGGCCCCGATCGCGACCCCAATGGCGATGCCGAGGGCGAGGCCCGTACCCATCGCTTCTTCCCGCTTCATGGCTTTCAAGCCGCCTCATTCTCATACTGCTCGATGACCCAGGGCTCGTCCTGCGCCTTGTCGATCCAGTCGTTGACGTCGGGGTGCGAAAGCACCGCTTTCATGTACAGGCCGGCAAAGGGCGGGACTGGAACTCCGTAGGTGATGAAGCGGGTGACGACCGGCGCGTACATCATGTCGGCGGCACACCATTTCCCGAACAGGAATTCGCCGGTTCCGCCGAAGCGTGCCCGCGCCTGCGCCCATAGCTGGAGCATCCGGTTGATCTCGTCGCGGACGGCTTCGGAAAGCTCGACGGCCGGGTAGGTCTTGCGGACATTCATCGGCAAATCGCGGCGTAGATTGTTGAAGCTCGAATGCATTTCGGCCGCCATCGATCGCGCCATTCCGCGCGCCGATTCGTTCTCCGGCCAGAATTTCTCGCGGCCGACGCGGTCGGCAAGGAACTCGATGATCGCCAGGCTGTCCCAGACGACGCATTCGCCGTCCCACAGGATCGGCACCTTGCCCATCGACGGTGCGAATTCGTCGCCGTCGCGGCGCCGATCCCACTCGTCGTCGAACATCGGGACGACCAGTTCGTCGAAATCCAGCCCCGATTGCCTGCAGGCCAGCCAGCCCCGCATCGACCAGCTGGAATAGGCGCGGTTGCCGATGATCAGTTTGAGCAACGTCAGCTCCTATTGAGTCGCGGCTTCCAGGATTGCCGCTCGCAATTCGGCGATCCCGCTACCCGTTTCGCTCGAGGTCGTGAAGATGGCTGGGTGAGCGGCCGGGTGGCGAGCGGCCTCGGCCGCCACTTCCTCATAAACCCGTCCCAGCGCGGACGGTTTCAACTTGTCCCCCTTGGTGAGCACGATGTGATAGCTAACCGCCGCCTCGTCGAGCATTCGCATGACCTCGCGGTCGACATCCTTGAGGCCATGGCGGGAGTCGATGAGCACCAGCGCCCGCTTGAGGACCTGCCGGCCGCGCAGATAATCGTTCACCAGCCGCCGCCAGCGCTTCACCAGATCCTTCGGCGCTTCGGCGAAGCCATAGCCGGGCATGTCGACCAGCCGGATCCGAACCGGCTTGGCGACATCGAAGAAATTGAGCTCCTGGGTCCGGCCCGGCGTGTTCGACGTGCGCGCCAGCGCCTTGCGATTGATGAGCGCGTTCAGGAGCGAGCTCTTGCCGACGTTCGACCGTCCCGCGAAAGCGATCTCAGGCGCTTCGGCATCGGGCAGGAACTGGAGGTCCGGCGCCGACTTCAGGAACTCGACCGGCCCGGAGAAGAGCTTTCGCGCCTGTTCTTCGAGGTCCGATTCGTCGGCCATCAGCTGTGGACCGGGTGGGTGTCGCTGAAGTGGAGCCCGAACCGGCGGTACAGCCACCATTGCTGAAGCACCGTCAGGATATTGTTCGTCACCCAGTAGAGCAGAAGCCCGGCCGCGAACGGCGAGAGGATGAACATCATCACCCACGGCATCAGCGAGAAGATCTGCTGCTGGGTCGGGTCCATTTGCTGCGGGTTGAGCTTGAACGACAGCCATTGAGTGATGCCCAGCAGGAGCGCCAGGACTCCGATGTGAAGGAAGGTCGGCGGCGTGAAATTCAGCAAACCGAACAGGTTGACCGGAGTCAGCGGGTCGGGCGCAGAAAGGTCCCTGATCCACAAAGCGAACGGCTGGTGGCGCATTTCAACCGACACCAGAAGCACCTTGTAAAGCGCGTAGAAGACGGGAACCTGGAGGACGATCGGAAGGCAACCCGCGGCCGGATTGATCTTCTCTTCCTGATAGAGCTTCAGCATTTCCTGCTGCTGCTTGGCGCGGTCGCTCTTGAATCGCTCCTGGATCGACTTGAGCTTGGGCTGCACCTTGCGCATCGCCGCCATCGACTTGAACTGCTTCTGGGCGACGGGAAACATGATCAGCCGGACGATGACGGTGAGGCCGATGATCGCCACGCCGAAGTTGCCGGTCGCATGGAACAGCCAGTTGAGGAGGTCGAAGATCGGCCGCATGAACCATTCGAACCAACCCCAGTCGATCGCCTTCGACAGCTTCGGGATTCCTGCCTCCTCGTAATTGTCGAGGAGCGTCTTTTCCTTGGCGCCCGCGAACAGGCGGGTGTCGGTCTGGGAAGCGCCGCCTGGCGGGACGATTTGCGGCGCTTGCGCATAATCGGCCTGGAATCCGCCGCCCGGGGTGCCGGTGAAGCTGGCGGCGATCCGGGGCGAGTCGACGGGCGCAAGCGCGGTCAGCCAATATTTATCGGTGAAGCCAAGCCAGCCGCCGTCGCTGGTAAAGCGCTTCGCCTGTCCGCCGTCGATATCTTTCCAGTCGATTCCATATTCGGCGGCGCCGTCAAGATAGCCGATCGGGCCGACGTGCATCGTCCATGATGTGGAATCGGCCGACTTCTCGGCCCGGCTGACGAGGCCGTAGGGACGGATCTCGACCGGTGCCGACCCGCCGTTCTGCACGCGCTGGCGAACCGAGAAGAGGTAATTTTCGTCGATGCTGACGACCATCTGGAACGTCTGGCCGGAGCCGTTGGCCCAGCTCAGAGTCACCGGGCTGCCCGGCCGAAGGACCGGTGAACTCGCCGTCCACTGGGTGTCGGAGGCGGGGAGTTGGATGCCCTGCCCGGACCAGCCGAATGTCGCGAAATAAGCGCCCGGTGCGCCCGCCGGGGAGAGGAGCCGGACCGGCGGCGAGTTGCGGGCGATCGTCTGCCGCTCCTTGACGAGAACCAGGTCGTCGAATCGCGCGCCCCGCAAATTGATCGAACCCTGGAGGCTCGGTGTCCGGATCTGGACCCGCGGAGTCTGAGCCAGCACCTGCTCGCGCCCCTGGATCTTTTGCGGAGCCTGCGGACCGGTCGCCTGGACCGAGCCGGCCTGCGGATTTGGCGACGGCTCGACCGTCCCCTTCTCGACCTTGTGCGTCTGCGGGGCGGCCGGCAGGAACCTGTCCGACAGCATCGTCCAGCCGAGCAGCACCAGCGCGCTCAGCACGACAGCGAGGATGATGTTGCGATTTTCGGTCACTTCGCTTGGAATCCTCGCATTCGCTTCATGGGACGGGGTCGTGGCCCTGGCCACCCCAGGGATGGCAGCGGCTGATCCGCTTGACTGCAAGCCAGCCGCCGCGGAGCGCGCCATAGCGCGACAAGGCGGTAATGGCATAGGCCGAGCAGCTCGGTTGATACCTGCAGCTTGGCGGAAGTACGCGCGACGGGCCCAGTTGCCAGGCGCGGCACGCCCAGATGAGCAGCCGCGCGATCATTTCGAAACGCGCTGAAGCGCCCGGGTGAGATCCTGCCTCAAAAGGCCGAAGTCCCGCTCGACGCCGCCGGCCCGGCCGATCACCACATGATCGGAGCCGCAGTAGCCGTGGACGGGGATCACCTCGCGCGCGAGGGCACGAAGGCGCCGTTTCATCCGGTTGCGGGTGACGGCATTGCCGATCTTGCGGGTGACAGTGAAGCCGACTCGAATCTGCGAGTCCTCGTCGCCGCGGTCGCGGACGAGCAGCACGAATCCGGGTGTCGCGGCGCGCCTTCCGGAGTTCGCCGCGAGAAAATCCGAGCGTTTCTTGATGGTAGCTAGGCGCTGAGCTTCTTGCGGCCGCGACCGCGGCGCGCGTTCAGCACCTTGCGGCCGCCCACGGTCGCCATGCGGGCCCGGAACCCGTGCCGCCGTGCGCGGACCAGATTGCTCGGCTGAAAGGTGCGCTTCATCGCTCATGCCTCAAGATTCAAAAGAAAAAGGGCCGCCACTTGGGCAGCCTCGAATATGCGGCGCCGATAGAAGAGGGACCGGGCAAAGTCAATCGCCAAGGCCCTTGTGAAGCTCGGTCCGCTGGTGGCGCTGCGCCTTGCGAATCGCTTCGCGCCGCCGCGCGCTCCGCCGCCGGAGCGCAAGGTCGGTCCACCGCCCGGCCTTGGGCTGCCACCGCTTCATTTTCACATAATGCCGCTTCGCCCACATGCTCGTCCTCAGGATAAGGGCAACGCCCGGCGCGATCAGGAATATACCGCCGGGCCCTGGAATGGGCGCGATAATGATGCCAGCGATGATGAGGAGGATGCCAAGTGCGAACATCCCCCATTCGACCCACGGCTTGTCGAAGAAGCGCCGCAATTTTCGCCGAGTGAGCATTCGCCGCGATGTGGCCACGGAACGAGCGGGGCGCAAGGCGCTTGCGAACGCGCCACTCGCCGGTCTGGCAGGGTCTGGCCGAGCTAGGGGACCAGTTGCTTGCCAGTGAACTCGTAAGTCGTCGCGGCGGTGCCGCATGACCGCCACCGTTGCCACCGTCGCCTATCTCGGGCTCGACGCCCGGGCCGCCGAGGTCCAGGGCCAGCTTCCCTCGAGCCTGCCGAAAATTACCATCGTTGACCTGGCGACAAAGCGATCGCCGAAAGCCGCGAGCGAGTCCGCGCGGCGCTCGCTTCGATTGGCGTCGCGCTTCGGCCGCCGCTTTCACCGGGTGCTTCGAGTCGCAAGGACGGTCGCCGATCTCGCCGCAGCCGAGCAGGTCGGCCGGATCCACGTCGCCGAGGCGCTCAGCAACCGAAGTCAGGCGCCACGCAACTAGTTGCACTCTGGAAACGAACGCGTAGCATCGGCGGATCAACAGGGAAGGGGGAAGCAATGACTCAGGACATGACTCCAGTTGATTGGGCGAAGCGGCCCATCTTGGAAAAATATGCCGATTTCTCGGGACGCGCTCCGAGGGCGGAACTGTGGTGGTTCGTCCTTGCGCTGGTGATTGCTTATGTCGTTGCAGCCATTATCGAGAGTATTCTCGGGATGCGCCACATGATCGCCGGAATGTACGGGCCCTTGTCGTGCCTGCTTTGGCTGGCGACAATCATTCCCTCGATCGCGGTGGGGGTGCGGCGGCTCCACGACACCGGCCGGCCGGGCTGGTGGGTCCTGCTGCCGTTGATCCCGGAAGCCCTGATGATCGTCATGGCCTTGGCAACGGCCGGAGCCGTTGTCGCCGGCGGTGGCGCCATGGCGGCCATGGGCGGCTTTGCATTGACGGGGCTTCTGGGGCTGGTTGCCCTTGTCGGCGGGATCGTGCTGCTCATCTTCTATCTCCTGCCGAGCACGCCGGGCGACAATCGCTATGGGCCGAACCCATATGGTCAAGGCGCCGGCGGGGCAGTCGCCGCCGAGTAGGACTTGCTTCAGGTACGGGCGCGCCGCTTCCCTTGCGGTGCGCCCGTCACCGGCGCATCGGGCCTGCATGAGCGAGCAGATCCCCGGCACCATCTTCGAAGTTCCGACGCCTGCGCTGATCCTCGACCGGCAGCGGCTTCAGGCCAATGCGGACCGGATGCGATCCCGGGTCGAGGGCCTCGGCGTCACTTTGCGGCCGCATGTCAAAACGTCCAAGTCGATCGACGTGCTTCGCCTGCTCTCGGGCGGGACGGACGTCCCGATCACCGTCTCGACGATGGCCGAGGCGCGCTATTTTTTCGCGCACGGCGTGCGCGACATTCTCTACGCGGTCGGAATCGCGCCGGTGAAGCTTCCGCAGGTGGCGGAGCTGATCCGCGACGGATGCACGCTTCGAGTGATCCTCGACAGCATCGAAGCCGCTGATGCCGTGCAGGCGTTCGGAAGCTCGGAAGGGCTGACCGTCGAAACTCTGATCGAGGTCGATACAGACGGACATCGCGCCGGCGTCGATCCCGGGGACGATCGCCTGATCGAAATCGCCCGCCGCCTCTCCTCCGGCGCGGGAGCGCGACTCGCGGGCGTGATGACCCATGCCGGCGGCTCCTATGGCGCGCGCACGCTCGGCGAATTCGAGGCGATCGCCGAACGCGAGAGGGCAGGCGCCGTAACCGCCGCCCAACGGCTGCGCGCGGCGGGTTTCCCCGTGGGCATCGTCAGCGTCGGCTCCACTCCCACCGTCCACTATGCGCGAACGCTGGACGGAGTCACCGAGGCGCGGGTCGGCGTCTATGCGTTCGGCGACCTCGTCCAGGCCGAGCTCGGAACCTGCACGACCGACGATATCGCCATCTCGGTCCTGGCGAGCGTCATCGGCCACAGTCGCGAGCATGGCCGAGTGCTGATCGACGCGGGATTCCTCGCCTTGAGCCGCGACCGGGGCACGGCCGACTTTGAGGTCGACTGGGGCTATGGCGCCGTGTGCAATTCGGCAGGCCAGCCGATCCAAGGCGTACGCGTCGAATCGACCAACCAGGAGCACGGGATCGTCACCGCCACATCGGGCGAGCTCGACTGGACGAAATTTCCGATCGGCGGACCTGTGCGGATCCTCCCCAATCACGCCTGTGCGACGGCCGCGGCGTACGATCGCTACTTCGTCACCGACGGCGGCGAGCGCGTTGTCGACGTCTGGGAGCGCGTGAACGGGTGGTGATCCTGATGCTCGCCAGTCCCCCCGACTGGCTGCCCGTCAGGATGGTGCCCCTGGTCGGACTCGAACCGACACTCCGGTGAAGGAACTCGATTTTGAGTCGAGCGCGTCTACCATTCCGCCACAGGGGCCCCGCAGCGACGCCTAGCTAAGGGCAAGGTGACATGTTCGCAATGCGCTAGCCCGCGTCCGGCGCGCCCGATATGCTGCGGCCAATGGACGCCAAGACCCGCAAGACCGACATGACGGAGCCGGTCAGCCAGGCGCGCGAGCTCGCCGAGGCGTTCACGGCCAAGCGCGACCGGCTGCTTGCGGCGCTGACCCTGATCGCCGGTCTTGGCCTGCTCGTAGCTCTTCCTTTCGCGCTTCGTGCGGGCGCGGAGTTCTTCCTTCCGGTCACCGCCGCACTGGTCGTCGCCGTCGCTCTGGTGCCGCTTCTCGAGTGGTTCGAAAGGCGCGGCATTCCCTCGCGCCTGGCGTCCGCGCTCTGCATCCTGATTTTCCTCACCCTGACCGTGTTCGCGATCGGCTCGATCGTCCTGCCGGCGATCGACTGGGTGGCGCTGATCCCGGAGCGGATCGGAAAGGTCCAGGCGGCCCTCAACCCGCTGCTCGACATTTACAAGAATTTCGACCGCTTCATCGAGCGAATCGTCTCGCAGATCGCCATCAATCCCGAATCGCCGCGAACCGTTGCGATCGAAACGCCGAACTCGATCTCCTCGCTTCTTGCGACCTCGGCGCCGCATCTCCTGATCCAGCTCTTCTTCGCCCTGCTGGTGATTTTCTTCTTCCTCTCCGGCTGGACGGCGATGCGCAAGAAGACGATCGTCAGCCGCGGGAGCTTCGAAGGCGCGCTCGTCACCGCCCGGGTCATCCAGCAAGTGGTCGAGTCGACGTCGACCTATCTCGGCACGATCACGGTCATCAACATCGCTCTGGGCACGCTCACGGCGCTGATCATCTGGCAGCTGGGGATGACCTCGCCGGTGATGTGGGGCGGCATCGTCGCCGTGCTCAACTACATCCCCTATCTCGGGCCGATCGCATCGGCGCTGCTGCTATTCTTCGGCGGGCTGATGGTGTTCCCGGACGCCTGGTCGGCGATGCTTCCGCCGATGGTGTTCATCGGCCTGCACCTGGTCGAAGCCAATCTGGTGACCCCGATGATCATCGGCGAGAGGCTGGAGATCAATCCGCTGGCGATCCTGATTTCCCTGTCCTTCTGGTCATGGGTGTGGGGAACGACCGGCGCGCTCCTGGCCGTTCCGCTGCTGATCATCATAAAGCAGATCTTCTCGGCAGCCGGCACTCCGGATATCGCCGGATTCCTCTTCGAGCACGGGACTTTGACGCACATCGGCGAGGATGAGGAAAATGACGACGCGCTTGTTGACAGCGATAGGGGGGTCACCTAGGCCGCGCCCGCTCACTCGAAGCCCAGCTTGGGTGAGACCCTTAGAAAACGCGCGGGTGTAGCTCAGTTGGTTAGAGCGCCGGCCTGTCACGCCGGAGGTCGCGGGTTCAAGTCCCGTCACTCGCGCCACTTCTTCAATTCA
>Ga0207657_10000497_pt1 | contig 41455 bp, 37 predicted proteins | sample KBSC33metaG_FD_184316 | JGI IMG/M metagenome (GOLD analysis project Ga0207657, IMG submission 184316) | Corn rhizosphere microbial communities from Kellogg Biological Station, Michigan, USA - KBS C3-3 metaG (SPAdes) (version 2) | ecosystem: Host-associated > Plants > Roots > Rhizosphere > Soil ... | reverse complement strand
GAAGCGCGCAGGTCAGTCGCCATCAGCGGCGCTCCGGACATCGATTCGACGCCGCGGATCACGGCGGTGTTGCCTTCGATGCGGATATTGGCACCGAGGCGTTCGAGCTCGTGCACGTGCATGAAGCGGTTTTCGAACACGTTCTCGGTGATCGTGCCGACGCCGTCGGCGACCGCATTGAGCGCGGTGAATTGAGCCTGCATGTCGGTCGGAAACGCGGGATACGGCGCCGTGTTCACATCGACTGCGCGCGGGCGCTTGCCATTCATGTTTACTTCGATCCAATCCGAACCGGTGTTGACCTGCGCCCCGGCTTCCTCGAGCTTGACGAGCACCGCATCGAGTGTTTCGGGACGCGCGCGCTTGGTCATCACGCGGCCGCCGGTGATCGCGCCGGCGACGAGGAAGGTGCCGGTTTCGATGCGATCGGGCAGCACTTCGTAATCCGTGCCGTGCAGACGTTCGACGCCGTCGATGACGATCGTGCTGGTGCCGGCGCCGCTGACTTGCGCGCCCATCGAGTTCAAGCAGTTCGCCAAATCGACGACTTCCGGTTCCTGCGCTGCGTTTTCGATCACGGTGGTGCCAGCGGCCAGCGCCGCGGCCATCATGATGTTCTCGGTGCCGGTGACGGTAACCATGTCCATCACGATGCGCGCGCCTTTCAGCCGTTTCGCGCGCGCCTTGATGTAGCCGTTCTCGACCGAGATCGTCGCACCGAGCGCTTCCAGGCCCCTGATGTGCTGATCCACCGGGCGCGAGCCGATCGCGCAACCGCCGGGCAACGACACGTCGGCTTCGCCGAAGCGCGCGACCAGCGGGCCGAGCACGAGGATCGACGCGCGCATGGTCTTGACCAGATCGTACGGCGCGAAATAGCGATTCGCCGGGCGCGGGTCGACGTGGATTTTCATGCGCTCGTCGATGGTGAGCTGCACGCCCATCTGGCCGAGCACTTCCATCGTCGTCGTCACATCATGCAGATGCGGTACGTTGGCGATTGATACCGGTTCGTCGGCGAGCAACGTCGCCGCCAGTATCGGCAATACGGCGTTCTTGGCACCGGAAATCCATACGTCGCCGTTGAGGGGTTCGCCCCCGCTAATTACGATTTTTGCCATTTTGTTCCGAGATTCGAGATTAGGGATTCGAGATTCGGTGTGAGCATCCCGAATCCCGAATCCCTAATCCCGGCTCTTCGCCTCCTCGGGCGTCATGGTTTTCAGGGATAGCGCATGAATCTCGCCGCCCATGCGCTCGCCGAGCGTGGCGTAAACCATGCGATGGCGGGCCAGCGGCGCTTTACCGGCGAATGCGGCGCAGATCACGGTCGCCTCGAAGTGCACGCCGTCGGCTCCCTGCACCTGCGCGCGCGCGCCGGGCAGGCCTTGTTCGATCAAAGTTTGGATTGTGCGAGTGTCCATCGAAAGGCGTGATTGTGGCGGGCGAGAGGCAGGGCGACGGCTCGATCCAGGCGTCGGCATTCCTGCAAGGAACCTCTGGGCAAGCGTCGCGAGCGAAGCGCAGCAGCTTGCCCAGAGGTTCCGAAAGGGCGGACAGGGTACAATATGCGCACCCATCGCGGAAGCGGATTCCGAATAACAAAATGGCCACAGAACCTGTTGAGACCGCGATTTCACTGCTCAATCCCATTCTGATGAACGCCTTGATCCAGTCCATTTCCGGTACCACGCAACCGGGCGCGAAGCTCGATGTAGCCGCGCTCAAACGCAGTGCGCTGACCGTAGTCGATACCGAAGCGCGTGCGATCGAAGGGCTCAAGGCACGTATCGACGCCAATTTCCTGCAAGCCTGTCAGCTCATGTTCGCGTGCACGGGCCGCGTCGTTGTCTCGGGCATGGGCAAGTCCGGACATATCGCACGCAAGATTGCGGCGACGCTCGCCTCCACCGGAACGCCCGCTTTTTTCGTGCATCCGGGTGAAGCCAGCCATGGCGATCTCGGCATGATCACGCAGAAAGACGTCGTGCTCGCGCTGTCCAATTCGGGCGAAACCGATGAGCTGCTGACGATCCTGCCGGTGATCAAGCGCCAGGGCGTACCGCTGATCGTCATGACCGGCAACGCCAATTCCTCGCTGGCGACTATGGGCGACGTACACCTGGACGTGAGCGTGCCGGCCGAAGCCTGCCCGCTCGGCCTCGCCCCGACGGCGAGCACGACGGCGGCGCTGGTGATGGGCGACGCACTGGCGATTGCGCTGCTCGAAGCGCGCGGCTTCACCGACGAGGATTTCGCGCGCTCGCATCCGGCCGGTCACCTCGGCCGCCGCCTGCTGCTGCATATCAGCGACATCATGCACACCGGCGAGAAGATTCCCTGCATCGGCGCCGATGCGAGCCTTTCCGCGGCGCTGATGGAAATGACGCGCAAGGGTCTGGGCATGACGGCGATCGTAGACACCGAGCAACGCCTGCTCGGAGTGTTCACTGACGGTGATCTGCGCCGCGCCGTGGACAACAAGAAAATCGACTTGCGCACGACGCCCGTCACCACGCTGATGACGCAGCATCCGAAGACGATCACCGGCGACAAGCTTGCGATCGAGGCCGCGGGCCTCATGGAAGCGCACAAGATTCATGCACTGCTCGTCGTCGATACGGAAAATCGTGTGATCGGCGCGTTGAACATTCACGATCTGCTGCGTGCACGCGTGGTCTGAGCGCCGGGATTCGAGATTCGGGATTGGAGGTTCGTAACAGCACTCCGATATCCTGTTTCCGCCGAATCCCGAATCCCGAGACTCCAACCCGGCTGCCAATGCCCTACTCCCACCTCAACGACTTGCCCACCGACATTCGCGAGCGCGCCGCGCGCGTGAAGCTGGCGATGTTCGATGTCGACGGCGTGCTGACCGACGGCAGGTTGGGTTTCACCGACGACGGCCGCGAGCTGAAGGCGTTTCATGTGCACGACGGCCTCGGTCTGAAACGGTTGATCGCCAACGGCATCGAAGTCGCGGTGATTACCACGCGCATGAGCCACATGGTCACCGAGCGCACCGCGGAGCTGGGCATCGCGCACGTCTACCAGGGCCAGGAAAACAAGCTCGCCTGTTACGAGCAGCTGATCCACGCGCTGAAGCTGGCGCCCGAACAGTGCTGTTACTGCGGCGACGACTTGCCGGATCTGCCGGTCATGCAGCGTGTCGGCCTGTCGATCGCGGTCGCCAACGCGCATGCGTGGGTGCGTGAACGCGCACGCTGGCGCACGCAGCTGCGCGGCGGCGAAGGTGCGGTGCGCGAGGTCTGCGACCTGCTGCTCGCCGCGCACGGCAAGGCCGATGAAGAACTCGCGCGATTTACCTGATGGAACGCAAGCTCGTCTTCACGATCGCCCTGCTGGCCGCGCTCGCGCTGGTCACCCAGGTGCTGGTCTGGGTATACGCGGCGCGCAATCCGTCGCTGGCGTTCGTCGGCCCGCCGCGCTCGGATTACACGTTGACGAATTTCACGGTCGATGCACTCGACGTCGACGGCCAACATGCCTTCAGTATCGCCGGGCCACGCCTGACGCGTCGCGCCGAAGATGGCTCCATCTTCGTTGCTACGCCGAAATATGAAATCATCGACAATAGCCACAACCTCTGGAAAGGGCATGCCGACTCGGCCTGGGTGAACAAGGACGGTTCGATCATGAAATTCGAAGGTCAGGTGCAGATGCGCCGCGAACCCACGGCGACGGTCACGCCGGTGGAACTGAAAACGTCCGACCTCACGGTCACCTCGGACAAGAGCACGTCGCCGCCGAAAAAAACCCTGGAAACCGCCGAACTCGCGACCATTACCGACCCCGGCCACGTCGTGCACGGAGTCGGCATGAAAGCCGACATGGGCATGAAGGTCGTCGAACTGCTGTCCGACGTACACTGGACGGCCAATCCCGCCACCGAAACCGCGAATCCATGAACAAGACAGTCCTAGTTTGCAGCTTCGCGTTCGCCAGTCATGCGTTCGCGCTGAGCAGCGATCGCAATCAGCCGATGCTGATCGACGCCAACTATCAGAAGTCCACGCAGAGCAAGACCGGCAAGGCCGGTGACCCGGACATCACGCAGCTCGACGGCAACGTCGTGGTCACGCAAGGTTCGATGAAGTCGCATGCCGACCACGCCACGATCTACAAGAATCCGAGCGGCGTGGCCGACAAGAAGGGCAACGCCGGCGGCATCACGCGCGTCGTGCTCGTCGGCAAACAGGCGCACCTGCAGCAGGTGCACGACGGCGATTGCGGCCTGGTCACCGCGGACGCCGACAAGATCGATTACCTCAATGAGTCCGGCATCGCCACGCTCACCGGTGGCGTCGTCATGGTGCAGAAGGGCAAGGGCGAATTCCACGGCGAGCGCATGGTCTACAACACCAACACCGGCGAGATGGAGAGCGGCGACGTGTCTGCGACGAGCCGCGTGCACATCGTGATGGAGCCCAAGAGCGAACAGCCAGCGGCGGACACCGCGACCAACTGCGGTTACCCGGCCGGCAAGGCCAAGGCAAAGAAATCCGCCGCCGAAGAAAAGCACTGATGCTCAGAGCGGTCGGTCTGCAAAAAAGCTTTCGCGGACGTGCCGTCGTCCGCGATTTCGATTTCGATCTCGCCCAAGGCGAGGTGGTCGGCCTGCTTGGGCCCAACGGCGCCGGCAAGACCACGACGTTCTACATGGTGGTCGGCCTGATCGGCGCCGATGCGGGCCGCATTACGCTCGACAAGCACGACATCACGCAGATGCCGATGCACGCGCGTGCGCGCCTGGGCGTAGGCTATCTGCCGCAGGAACCTTCGGTATTCCGGCGCCTGACGGTCGCCGAGAACGTGCTTGCGATATTGGAATTGCGCGAGGATCTCGACGCCGCCGGGCGACGTATGGAACTCGAATCGCTGCTCGACGAACTGCAGATTGCGCATATCTCCGACAGCAAGGGCCAGAGCCTGTCCGGCGGCGAACGCCGGCGCGTGGAGATCACGCGCGCCCTCGCCGCAAAGCCGCGCTTCATGCTGCTCGACGAGCCATTCGCCGGCATCGATCCGATTTCGGTCGTGGAGATCCAACGCATCGTGCGTCAGCTGAAAGCGCGCGGCATCGGCATTCTGATCACCGATCACAACGTGCGCGAAACGCTCGGCATATGCGACCGCGCCTACATCATGAGCGAAGGCGCCGTACTCGCCAAAGGCGCGCCAGCCGACGTGCTGGCAAACGATCAGGTGCGCGAGGTCTATCTCGGAAAAGAATTCCGGATGTAGCAGTTGCAGTGGATGCGACAAACAGCAACCCCTGCAGTATAGCTCTTTTTTCCCGGTTGACTTCAAACCCCGCTACGGCGCTATCCTTCAGTCCCGAGTGACGTCTTGCCCGGGATCGGAAGCCCAACCCAGTGAAGCCAGGTCTACACCTTCGCATCAACCAGCAACTGGCGCTGACGCCGCAGTTGCAGCAGGCCATACGGCTACTGCAGTTATCCAGCATCGAACTGGAGATGGAACTGCGCGAGGCGCTCGAGACCAATCCGCTGCTGGAACTGAGCGAACTCAATGGCGCGGCCAACGAGAGCGCGGAAGCCAGCGACTCCGAATCGCCGGCCGAGGCCGCAGCCAGCAGCACCGAGGCCGAAACGCCGAACCGCGAGGAACTCGATTACGCCGAGCCGATGGATTTTGGCCTGGAACGGTCCGACTACAGCGCCGGCCCGGCGTACGACGACGGCGAAGGTTTTGAATCGCAGGACCAGGAACCGGAAGACCTGCGCGATCATCTGCTGTGGCAGCTCAATCTGACTCCGCTGTCGGCACGCGACCGCGCAATCGGCGTGACCATCATCGAAGCCATCGATGACGACGGTTACCTGCACGAAAGCAACGAAATACTGCAACAGAATCTGGCGACGCTGTATCACGTGGAAATCGACGAGATCGAAGCGGTGCGGCATTGCATCCAGCGCTTCGATCCACTCGGCGTCGCCAGCCGCAGCTTGAGCGAATGTCTGTGCGTGCAGCTCGACGCGTTCGATCCGACCGTACCCGGTTTGGCGACCGCGCGTGCGCTGGCGAGCGAGCATCTGGAAGAGCTCGCGCGCAACGATCGCGCGCGCCTGTGCCGACAGCTGCATACCGAGCCGGACGACCTGGATGCTGCCATCTCGCTGATCCGCTCGCTCGATCCAAAGCCCGGCGCGGCGGTCAGCCCCGGCAACGCCGAGTTCGTTTCGCCGGATGCCTATGCGTTCAAACACAACGGTCGCTGGGTCGTCAGCTTGAGCCCGAATTGCCAGCCGAAACTGGCGATCAATCAGCAGTACGCGTCGCTGATCGCACGTGCGCGCCGAGACGACGCCAGCTACCTGCGCGGGCAGCTGCAGGAAGCGCGCTGGCTGATCAAGAGCCTGGAAACGCGCGCCGATACGTTGCTCAAGGTCGCCAACGCCATCGTGCGCGCACAGAGCGGCTTTCTCGATTACGGCGCCGAGGCGATGCGTCCGCTCGTCTTGCGCGACATCGCCGAGGAAATCGGCATGCATGAATCCACCGTCTCGCGCGTAACCACACGCAAGTACCTGCATACACCGCGCGGCACGTTCGAGTTCAAGTATTTCTTCTCGTCCGGAGTGTCCACGATCGACGGAGGAGCGGCGTCAGCCACCGCGATCCAGGCGATGATCAAGAAGCTGATCGGCGATGAAAAAGCCGCGCGGCCGATGTCCGATCAGGCGCTCGCCGTGGAACTGAACCGGCGCGGCATCGAAGTGGCGCGACGCACGGTCGCCAAGTACCGGGAAGCGCTGCACATTCCCTCGTCCAACGAACGCAGCCGGCTCGGCTGAAGGAGAAGTCGCTGGAACCAGTCAACCAGCCAAGAGGTCCAAAGGTACATGCACCCGCTTCGAGCGCGGGTTTCACAAAATCAGCTTCAGGAGGTCGTTATGCAGATCACCGTCAGTGGTCATCAAGTCGCCGTCACCAGCGCACTGAACAATTACGTGACCGGCAAGTTGGAGCGCATCGTCCGCCACTTCGAACATCTGCACGACGTCACCGTCACGCTCAGCGTGGAAAAGCTTTTCCAGAAAGCGGAAGCCACGGTGCATTGCGCGGCCAGCAAGACCATTCATGCTGAAGCGCAAGCCGCCGATTTGTACGCGGCCATTGATGCGCTCGCCGACAAGCTCGATCGGCAAGTCAAGAAGCACAAGGAAAAACTTACCGATCATCATCGCGAGGACGCCCAGCGTCTGGCGTGATTTCTGTTCTCCGCTGGCGAGAGAAGGTATCCCGACTGCGCGCGCCGGAAGCGGCGCGCGAACAGCGGCCCGAAGGCGAGCGCCGGGGACGGCGCAAGTGAGGGCCGGACAATAGCGCCACTCCCACTCGAAACCGCTATGCGGCTACGGCCCCTCCCGCAGGCGGGAGAGGCGTTCTCCGATCAGGTCTTGATCCGATAACAGGGCACGTATGCACTCCCCGGCAGCTTCATGCGCTGCTGCACGACGAAGCTGGCCAGCAGCCGGTCCAGTGCGCGCATGATTTCCGGGTCGCCGTCGATCACGAACGGGCCGTGCGCGGCAATCGCGCGCAACCCATCTTCCTTGACGTTGCCGGCAACGATGCCGGAGAACGCGCGGCGCAGATCGGCGGCGAGCAGATGTTTGGGCTGGTTGCGCTGCAGGTTCAGGCCGGACATGTTTTCGTGGGTCGGCCGGAACGGTTGCTGGAACGGGTGTTCGATCGTCAGCGCCCAATTGAAAAAGAACGCGTCCTTGTTGTCGAGGCGGTATGTGCGCACTTTCTCCACGCCCGCGGCGATCGCGCGCGCGGTGTCGGCTGGCGCGCCAACGACAATGCGATAGTACTGTGCGACGTCGTCGCCGAGTGCAAGCTTGAGAAAAGCGTCGATCTGTTCGAAATACGCCGCCGACTCGCGCGGGCCGGAAAAGATCAGCGGAAACGGAATGCCGGCATTGGCCGGATGTAAAAGTATACCGAGCAGGTACAGAATCTCTTCCGCGGTGCCGACGCCGCCGGGGAACACGACGATGCCGTGACCGGCGCGTACGAACGCTTCCAGTCGCTTTTCGATGTCCGGCATGATGATCAAATTGTTCACGATCGCGTTCGGCGATTCGGCGGCAATGATGCCGGGTTCGCTGATGCCGATGTAGCGCCGCGAACGCAGGCGCTGCTTGGCGTGAGCGATTGCCGCGCCTTTCATCGGCCCCTTCATCGCCCCCGGGCCGCAACCGGTGCAGATATCGAAGCCGCGCAGGCCGAGTTCGTAGCCGACGGTCTTGGTGTAGTCGTACTCCAGGCGCGAGATCGAATGTCCACCCCAGCACACGGCCAGGTTGGGTTCGACGTTCGGCTTGAGCATGCGCGCATTTCGCAGGATGTCGAACACGGCGTGCGTGATGCCGTGCGAATTTTCCAGCTCGAATCGTCCAGTCTGCATTTGTGTGGCGACATAGACGATGTCGCGTACCACGGCGAACAACAGCTCGTTGATGCCGCGGATGATGCGGCCCTCGACGAACGCGCTGGCCGGCGCATGCTTCAATTCCAGTTTGATGCCGCGATCCTGCTGCAGCACCTGGATGTCGAAATCCGGATAGCGCGCAAAGATGCCTCGCGCATCGTCGTTCTCGCTGCCGGATGTGAGCACGGCCAATGCGCAGCGCCGCAGCAGCGCATGCAATCCTCCCTGCGTGGCATCGCGCAGACGCGTGACTTCGTTGCGCGACAGCACATCCATTCCGGCCACCGGCGCGATGCGCGCATTGACCGTTTCCCGCCCTTGCTTGTTTTCTCGATTCATCCGAACAGTTTAACGCATAAAAAAAGCCGGCGTCCTTGCGAACGCCGGCTTTGAAGGATTACGGCAACCGCTGCTTAGAACTCGTAACGCAGCGTTACCTGCATGAACCAGCGCGACTGCGCGAACTGGTCTTCGAACTTCAGTGCGCCCGGCGCGTAGTTGCCGTTCTTGTCGGTGGGCAGCGAGTACACGTACTTGCCGGTCGCCTGGTCGATGCCCGAGAAGTTGGCGAGCGCGCGGCTGTACGGGAAGTCGATGTCGTAGACCTCGCCCCACTTCTTGTTGAGCAGATTGGCGAAGTTGAAGATGTCGAACTTGACTTCGCCCTTGCCCCAGATTCCGGGAACCTGTTGCGTGAAGCTCAGGTTGAGCTGATTGACCCAGGACGCGTGCGCAGCATTGCGACCGGCAACTTCGCCGAGATGATTGCGCAGATAGCTGTTGTGCGCGATGTAGTCGAAGAACTGCTGCTTGGCCACGTCGCTCGTGCCGCTGGCGAACTCGACATCGCTCGGTCCTTTCGGGATGTAGATCAGGCCCGGCTGGCAGCCGGCGCTCGAAGAAGTGACCGGATTGGCGAAGCAGACGCCCTGCACGTCGCCATTGAACGTCCAGCTGTACGGCTGACCGGTGTGACCGTCGTAGAACGCCGAGATACTGGTGCGGTAATCGCCGAAGAAATGATGCTGCCAAGTCAACGACGAGATAATGCGATCGCGGACGTCGTAGTTGCTCGGGCTGGCCACATCTTCGTTCTGGTTGAACGCCGCGCGGCTGTAGAAGTTCGAACCGGCTTGCGAAGAAGTACCCGAGTTGATGTCGGTAGCCTTGCCCACGACGACGCCAAAGCGGCCTGACAACTCTTCCGTCAGCGCCTTGCTCAATTGCAGCGACAGGAACTTCGCGTCGCCGTTGCTGCTGTTGGTCAGCAGATAGACGTTGCCGAAGTGCGGATTGGCGCCGTTGCGCGTGCCGCTGGCGTTCTTTTTGGCGGCGAAGTCGTAGTACGGATTCTTCCAGTAGCTCAGGCGGCCATCCGGCAGGACGCCGGTCACGCCGTTGCCGAGATTGAGGTTCTCGTACTGGATCGCGTTCTCGTTCTTCAAGAATTGGGCGTCGGCGGTAAACACCAGGCCCCACCACGGCAGTTCGCGGTCGAAGCCGAGATTGGCCTTGAACACTGTCGGCAGCTTCAGGTTGCCGCTGAGCAGGTCGACTTCCGGCGCCGGCGGCGAGCCGGGCGGCGGCTGCTGCGTGTGCGGATTCGGATTGAAGGCGCCCGGCGTACCGGTGGTCGACGTCGTCGTGTACAGCGTGACGCCGTTGTTCGTGTACGGATTCGACAACCACACGCCCGGGGTGACGCCTTCGGAGATGCCCATGCCGCCGCGCAGCTGAGTTTTCAGGTCGGTATCGAATTGATAGTTGAACGAGAAGCGCGGTTCCCAGACGCCGGTGCCGAGCGTGGCGTTGTTGCGCATGCCGAACGCGCTCGTGAATGCGGCGTTGTAGATCGGCTTGCCGTCAGCCTGCGGCATGTCATAACGCAGACCGAACTGCAGCGACAGGTTCTGCGTCGCCTGCCAGGTATCCTGCAGGAACACACCGACCTGATTCAGGCTCCAGTCCGCAGCGATATCCGGAAGCTGATAACCCGGCGCCGGGTAGTACAGCTGGTACGACGCGTATTTGCCCGACTGGAAATCAGCGATGCTGTTGAACGTGTAGGCGCCGAATTCGGTGCGGCCGAACAGGTTGTAGAAATCGTCGCGCTGGAAATCGAACCCGCCCTTGATCGCATGGTCACCGGTGGTGTACGTGCCGGCGAAGAACGCGTTCGTCGTGTCGACCTTGAGCAGGTTGTAGTGGCGGAATTGGTCTTCGCCGAATTCGACAGCGGAGTTCTGCGTTGCTGGATCGGCCTTGTCGACAAAGACGATCACCTGCGGCTGGTCCGCCAACGTCGTCGGCGCCGAGCGGTACTTGGCGAATGAGACCGAGGTCTCGGTCGAGAAGTTGCTGGACCAGTCGTCGTAGAAGTTCAGCACGCCCTGTTGCAGCTTGCGATTCTGGGTATACCAATAGCTGGACAGGCCGAGCTGCGGTGCACTGCCGACGAAGTTGCCCTGGATGATCGGCTGCGAACCCTTGGTCTGGTCGTAGCGGAAACTCATGCGGTGGCCGTCGGAGATGTTCCAGTCGATCTTCGCCAGCACACGCTTTTCGTCCTGGTTCGGCGCCGTGGCATTGATGTCGCCCGGCTGCATGCCGTAGCCCTTGGCGATGTCGATGATCTGCGTCAACTGGGCCTGCGTGATCGGCACGATGTTGTCGCGACCCGAACCGCTCGGACCGAAGCTCGGCGCCGGTGCATCGAGCTTGGACTCTTCGACGTCCAGGAAGAAGAACAGCGTGTCCTTGATGATCGGACCGCCGAGCGAGAAGCCACCCGTCCACTTCTGCGAATAACCGCGGAAATCGGTGTCGTTGCGGCCGTTGCCGGTAAGGTCATTCGCATTCGTGTAGGCGTAGTAGGCCGACCCGTGGAAATCGTTCGTGCCGCTCTTGGTGACGATGTTGATCGCCGCGCCGACCGCACGCTTGTTGGTGACATCGTAATTGGCGGTCGAGATGTTGTATTCCTCGATCGCGTCGTACGACAGCGGCTGGTTCTGCGAAGGCAGACCGTTGGCCTCCAGACCGAATGAATCGTTCGTCGGCACCGCGTCGATCGTGATGTTGTTGTAGCGATTGTTCTGACCGAGCGCGCTGATCTGGGCGAAGCCGCCGGCCGCATTGTTGTTGGTCAACGTGATGAATGGATCCATGCGCGCGATCTGCTGGATCGAGCGGTCCGGATTCGGCACCACCTGCAGTTCGCGGCTGCTGATGTTCATGCTCACGCCCTTGTTGTCGGGCTGGAACGTCTGCGCGACGGAGCTGGCGGTAACCGTGATCGCGTTGAGTTCGGTCGTGCCCTGGCCGAGGGCCAGGTTGACCGTGGCTTCCTGCGCCAACTGCAGATACACGTCGTCCTTCTCGGCCTTCTGCGAACCGCTGCTCACCGTGACCTTGAACGGACCCCCTACGCGCAAACCCTGAGCCGAATAACGGCCTTCCGAGTTCGTGGTTTCCGTACGCACCGTGTTGCTCGGCACGTGCACGATTTCCACCGTGGCGCCCGCGACCGGATTGCCGGCAGGGTCAGTAACGCGGCCGGTCAGGGCCGAAGAAGTGTTCTGCGCCTGCGCCGCCGACATGCCGATGAGGCAAGCCAACAGCCAAAACAGGATTTGCGTACCGAATCGTTTATTCATCGTCGTGAGTCCCAATTTGTCGATCAACAGCCGCCCAACCCCGATGGGTTTATCGGCCATGGTTGCTGCGGATTACGCGATTGCCGCGAATCGGACGCTAACACGCCGCTACGGAATGCGTAACAATAGTTTAACAGGAAATTTGTGTCAGCTCCGTGACGTTGGATGAAAATCTCGGCCCCCGGGATTCACGCCTGCGCCAGCGGGCTCGAACCGGCCCGTTCAGGTGCCGAATCAAGTACCAGTTGGGAAAGCCGAATCGATCGGCCGATCCGGAAACGCATCTGTCCGGCCCGCGCCTGCTCAAGTGCAGCCGAGATTAGCCTGCACGTGTTACCACTATGCGAAGGCTAGCTGGCCAGGTATGCCGCCACACCGTCGAGAAACATCTGCACCGACAACGCTACGAGCAGCATCCCCATCAGGCGTTCGATCGCGGTGAGCACGCTGGTGCCGAGCCAGCGGAACAGATAGGTCGACGAGAACAGGATCAGCGCGGTCGCCAGCCAGGCACAAAACAACGCGATGCTCCAGTCGGCGGTGCGGCCTGGCTGAGAATTCGTCATCAACATCAGCGCGGCCATCGCCGAAGGGCCGGCGACGCCGGGAATCGCCATCGGCACGATGAATGGTTCGGTATTCGGCGTACCGCCAAAGATGCCTTCGCGCGGCGGAAAGATCATTTTCACGCCGATCAGGAACAGGATTATCCCGCCAGCGATGCTGATCGATTCCGGCCGCAACTGCAGCGCCTTGAGCACGAAACCGCCGCCGAGCAGGAATGCGAACAGCGCGACCAAGGCGATGATCAGTTCGCGCACGAGCACGCGGCGCCGGCGTTCCGGAGCCACATTCTTGAGCAGGCTCAGGAACAGCGGGATGTTGCCGAGCGGGTCCATGATCAGGAACAGCAGGATGCCGGCGGACAACGTGGTCAGGCTGTGGTCCATTTCAGACTCGCAGGTCCAGGACTTTCCCGCGTGCCGCCGCACCTTCGCCGAGCAGATACACCACGGCATCCGCAGCAATTTCCGGCAACGGCAACGCCAATGTGTTCTCGCCGTAATACGCGGCGCGACGCAACGCCGTGCGCATCGGCGCCGGCAGCAGTGCGTGCACGCGAATGGAGGTATTTTCCAGTTCGTCGCCCAGGATCGAGGCGAGTCCCGCCAGTCCCTGTTTGGCCACGCCGTAGCCGCCCCAATGCGCGCGGCCCATGCGCTCGGTGTCGTCGAGCACGAATACGACGCTCGCGTCCGGCGCGTCGCGCAGCAGCGGCAGACACGCTTGCGTCAGCAGGAACGGTGCCGACAGATTCACGTGCAGCGCGCGCAGCCATTCGTCGGGAGCGATGTTCGACGCAGGCTGCAGCCCGCTGAAATGCGCGGCGGCGTGGACGATGCCGTCGAGGCGTTTGAATTCTCGTTCGATCGTCGCCGCCATTTCGGCATAATCATTCGGCGTGGCGCCGGCCAGATCGAGCGGATAAATCGCTGGCTGTGCGAACCGCAGCGCGGCGACCTCGTCGTATACTTTTTCCAACGCTCTGACTTTGCGTCCGAGCAGGATCACGCTTGCGCCGGCGCGCGTGGCGGCCAGCGCGCTCGCGCGGCCGAGGCCGCCGGTCGCGCCGGTGATCAGCACCACGCGATCGATCAACGCACGCGGACTGGCGCTCCAGCCTGCCGGCAGGCGCGCGTGGTGAGCGGCGGACACTGGTTCAGTTCTTGCGGGCTTCTTTGACCATCCGCTCCAACTCGCCGCTTTCGTAGAGTTCGAGCGTGATGTCGCAGCCGCCGATCAGTTCGCCGTTGATGAACAGCTGCGGAAACGTCGGCCAGTTCGAATAGCGCGGCAGATTCGCACGCACTTCCGGATCCTCGAGCACGTTGACCGACGCGAACTCGGCGCCGACCGCCTTGAGCGCTTGCGACGTGCGGCTGGAGAACCCGCACATCGGGAACTGCGGCGTGCCTTTCATGAAAAGCACGATCGGTTGGGAAGTGACGGTCTGCTTGATGCGTTCCAATGTGTCCATGATCTTTCGCCGAAGGCAGTTGGCGCGTGCGCCGGAGAACGCACATTGTACCAGTGCGACTGGCCTTATACTTGGGATTCCAAGTCAAACCAACAAGGAGAACCTCATGGCGATCGAACTTCCTGCCCTGCCGTGGGCGCGCGACGCGCTGGCCCCGCACATTTCCGCCGAGACGATCGATTACCACTACGGAAAGCACCATCAAACCTACGTCACCAACCTCAACAACCAGATCAAAGGCACCGAGTTCGAGGGCCTCGATCTCGTCGCTATCGTCAAGAAGGCTCAGGGCGGCATGTTCAACAACGCCGCACAGGTATGGAACCACACGTTCTACTGGAACAGCCTGACGCCCAAGGGCGGCGGCGAGCCTTCCGGCAAACTCGCCGATGCGTTAAAGAAAAGTTTCGGCGGCTTCGCCCAGTTCAAGGAAGATTTCAGCAAAGCCGCAGTAGGCACGTTCGGCTCCGGTTGGGCCTGGCTCGTGCAGCGCGCCGACGGCGGCCTCGCCATCGTCAGCACTTCCAATGCGGCAACCCCGATCACTGGCAGCGACCGCCCGTTGCTGACCTGCGACGTGTGGGAACACGCGTACTACATCGACTACCGCAATGCGCGGCCGAAATATGTCGAGGCATTCTGGAATCTGGCGAACTGGGAGTTCGCGGCTAGCCAAATGGCGTAAGAAATATCTGAACAAGCGTCGCGAGCGAAGACAGATTGCGCGCCGCCGGAGCGCAGGAACCGGAGCATACTTGGTCAGTATGTGAGGATTCCGAGCACCGCCGGCGCGCGAGATGTCGAGCGCAGCAGCTTGTTCAGATATTTTGAAGCGCGGCAATCACGGGCGCGGCCTGATGCTCGCGCCCCAGCGCGCGCGCAACCCGCGCAAGACGATCCCGTAACTGCGCGGGCGTGTCCGCGCACAGCGTCGCATGCCCGACCTTGCGTCCGGCGCGCGGGGATTTTCCGTAGTCATGCCAGTGCGCACGCGGTTCGGCGAGCGCAGGGATTGCGTCGGGCAGTTCGCCGATCCAGTTCAGCATCACGCTGTGGCCGAGCGCGGAAGTGTCGCCGAGCGGCAAGCCGAGCACGGCGCGCACGTGGTTTTCGAACTGGCTGCACGGCGCTCCTTCGATGCTCCAGTGGCCGGAGTTGTGCACGCGCGGCGCCATTTCATTGCCGAACAACTTGCCGTCCTTGACGAACAGTTCCAGCGCGAACACGCCGACGTAATCCAGATGCTCGGCGATTGCTCGCGCATGCGCGAACGCGGCTTGTTCAAGACCGGCCGAATCCGGCGCGGGCGCGAGGCTCGCAGCAAGAATGCCATCGGCATGCCAGTTCTGCACAAGTGGATAAGTGGAAAATGCGCCATCGCCGCCGCGCACCGCGATCACCGATACTTCGCGGTCGAAGCGGACCCAGGCTTCGAGGATCGATGGCGCGCCGGCGAGCGCCTGCCAGGCCGCGTCGAGATCCGCCTCGCCGCGCAGCCGATATTGGCCCTTGCCGTCGTAGCCGAGGCGCCGCGTCTTGAGCACGGACGGATAGCCGATTTCGCCGGCAGCACGCACCAGATCCTCGCGGCTGTCCACGGTGGCGAATGCCGGTGTGTCGAGTCCGAGCTCGCGGAACATCGTTTTCTCGGCGAGCCGATCCTGCGCCAACCCCAACGCGCGCGGATTCGGTGACACCCGCGTGTGCTCGGTCAGCCAATGCGCCGTGTCGGCGGGAACGTTTTCGAAGTCGAAGGTCGCCACGTCGATGCGCGCGGCGAATTTCTCCAGTGCGGCAAAGTCGCGCCAATCAGCAACGATCAGTGGCGCAACCTGGCCGGCGCAGGCGTCGGCGAGACTGTCCACGATCAGAAACCGCGTGCCAAGCGGCGCGCCGGCCAGCGCCAGCATGCGCGCGAGCTGGCCGCCGCCGAGAATTCCGATCGTGCTCATGCGTTGCGCGGGTCGGGCTTGGCCAGCACCTGTTTCGTCTGCGCGGCACGATAGGCCTCGAGCTTGCGCGCGACCTTGGCATCCGTCGTCGCGAGCAGCGCGGCAGCAAACAGCGCCGCGTTGATCGCCCCGGCCTTGCCGATCGCAAACGTCGCCACCGGGACTCCCGCCGGCATCTGCACGATCGACAATAGAGAGTCCATGCCATTGAGCGTGTGCGATTGCACAGGCACGCCGAGTACCGGCAGCGCTGTCTTTGCGGCGAGCATGCCGGGCAGATGCGCGGCGCCACCGGCGCCGGCAATGATCGCGCGCAATCCGCGCGACGCGGCATTCTCGGCGTAGTCGAACAAAAGATCTGGCGTGCGATGCGCCGATACCACTCGAACTTCGTGCGCGATGCCGAGCTGGGCGAGTGTCTCGCCCGCATGAGTCATCGTCTCCCAGTCGGAGCGGGATCCCATCACAATGCCAATTACCGGTGCGGAATTCTTCGTCGGCATTTCATGTGTCTCCACGGAACCATCCATGCGTTCTCTCACGTCGCGCGATTACGACGTCGATCTGCTGCCGTGACGCGCTCTTGGTTTCCATGGCCAGTGCCCGGTAAAACGGATATTCTAGGCTCAACTCGACGTTATTCGTACTCCCATGGACAAACGGCTGCTCGACATTCTGTGCTGCCCGGTAACGAAGGTGCCGGTACGGCCGCTGGCGCGCAATGAGCTGGATGTGTTGAACGCGGCGATCAGCACGGGCAGCGTGCAAACAACTGCCTCGATAGCGGTGTCCTCTGCTTTGCAGGCGGGATTGATTACGAACGATGGCAAGCTCATATATCGCATCGAGGACGATATCCCGGTGATGTTGGCCGACGAAGCGATCGGCACCACCCAGTTGACGGGGTTCCCATCGCAACGCTGAGCCCCATTCGTCGGCGCGACTGCTCGCTGGAAGATTTCGTCCTACGCAACGTGATGAATTTCACACTTTTTGACATCCGCGGGGGTATGCTGGCCAACGGGCTGATTCCGCACCGGATCGTCGCTACATCGAGACAGGGTCGATGACGAATCCTCCAACCGATTCCAACAAAGTGGTCGAACTGCAGACGCGCCAGGCGACGCAAAGCCTCAGCGGCGGCGACCGTTTGGGCGAGTTGCTGCGCGGCGTACGCGCGACTGCGCTCAAACGCCTGCAAGGCCTGGTCGGCACATTGTTCGAGAACATCGACGATGCGTTGTTCGATCTGGCCGAAAAAGCCGAGAACAATGCCGTGCAGACCGTCTATTTCGACGGCATGCGCAAGGTGCGCCTCAAACGCCAGGTCGTCGAACGCCTGTTCCAGGAACAGGTCGGCAAGATCTTCAACGATTTCGCCTCCGGACGCCTGCAGCCGGCCCGAATCGACACGATTTCCGCCGCGAGTGGCGAACTAAGTTTGGTCGACGAAACCGAGCTGGAAGAAAACCTGGCGATCAGCAGCACGATCACCAAGGCGGAGAATCGTCTGGCGCCGCAGCTGAATGCGTTGAACCAACGGCTTTCGGTGCTGCGCGGCGGCGCCAATATCGAAGATGCAATCAATCCGCTCGGTCCGGGGCATTTGTCGCAGGCGTTCCGTCTGGCGATGCGCGAGCTGGAACTGTCGGTCAATTCGCGCCTGATCATCTTCAAGTTGTTCGACCGCTATGTGATGTCGAGCCTCGGCTCGATCTACGATGAAGTCAACGAGCAGCTGATCCAGGCCGGCGTATTGCCGCAGATCCGCTATGCGCTGCCACCGGGCGCCAAGCATGTGCCTGGCCAGCCGCTGCCACCCGGAGTGCACCCGGGAATGCCGGCAGGCGAAGCCGGCGCCGATGGCGGGGCGCCGATGTATGCGGGGTCGTACGATGCCGCGGCCACACAGCAATTGCAGATCGAGCTCTACAACACCGTACGCTCGCTGATGTCGAGCCGCCGCCAGTTCATGCTGAACGACCCAAACTATGTTGCCGCGCCGCTCGGCGCGCCAAGCGTACCGATTACCGAGTTGTTGTCAGCGTTGACGCTGCTGCAGACGTCGTCGCCGGTTGCACAGGCGCCGGTGCCGACAGGCGGCGCCGAGGCGGCGCAATTCGTACAGCAGGTCAAACGCGAACTGCTCGACCAGGCCGGAAAATTCCACGGCGGCGACCGCGTAGGCATGGCCGCGCCGGACGAGGACACCATCGATCTCGTCGGCATGCTGTTCGAATACATTCTGCGCGACCGCAATCTGCCGGCGCAGATGCAGGCCGTGCTCGGGCGTCTGCAGATTCCGTATCTGAAGGTCGCCCTGCTCGACAAGCACCTGTTTGCCCAGAAAACACATCCGGCGCGGCAGCTGCTCGATGTCATGGCGCAAGCGAGCATGGGCTGGTCGGAAGAATCCGACCGCGATCGTCGTCTGCAAGACAAGATCAACGAAATCGTCGAGAAAATCCTCAAGAACTTCGACGAGGACCTGGACATTTTTGACGCGGCGCGCGTCGACTTCCAGGCGTTCCTCGAGTCAAACAAGAAACGCGCCGAGCTGGCCGAGCAGCGCGCTGCCGAAGCCACGCGCGGCCGCGAGAAGCTGCACGCGGCGCGGCGCACCGCCGCGCGCGAAGTCCTCAAGCGCGTGGAAAACCGCAATTTGCCGGAGATCGTGCACAACGTGCTGACGCGGCCATGGGCGAATTTCCTCGTGCTGACACTGCTGCGCCAGGGCGAGGAATCCAACGAATGGCGGCAAGCGCTGCGTTTCGCCGATGAATTCGCCTGGAGCGCCGAGCCCAAACACGGCGACGTCGAGAAAGCGCGCCTGAGAAATATCCTGCCGGTGCTGGAGAAGAGCCTGCGCCACGGCTTGGCCACCGTTGCCTATCACGAGAACGACGTCAAACAGCTGATGCAGGAGCTGAATGTCTTCTACCGCGGCGTGCTCGCCGTCGCCGACGGCGCGCCGGTGATCGCGGCTGCGGAAAGTGCGACTCCGCTCGATGTGGTCGGCAAGGCTGCGGCCACGGCAGCGGCGCTCGACAGTCCGGTCGAGGAGGAGATCCAGCTGCGTGCCGAGGACGAGCGCGCGCCGCAGATTCTCGTGGGCGACGAGGAAGAGTGCCTCAAGCAAGCCAAGGACATGAAGGTCGGCATGTGGATCGAATTCACCGATGCCAATGGCACCAAGGAACGCGCAAAGCTGTCGTGGATCAGTCCGATCAGCGCCAAATACCTGTTCGTCAACCGCAAGGGCCTGAAGGTTTCCGACATGACGGCGCCGCAACTCGCCGTGCAGATCAAGGAAGGCAAGGCCGTCATACTCGAGGAAGTGCCGCTGTTCGATCGTGCGCTCGATGCCATCGTCGAACGCCTCAAGCAGGCGCACGCCGCGACTGCCGCAGCCGCAGCGCCGACCGCGTAAATGTCGGCTCCGTTCGGCACAGCGCCCGCCGGCGAAGTGCAGCGGGACGTCGAACGCGCGCTGGCCGAGGACCTTGGCCAGGGCGACGTCACCGCCGACCTGCTGCCCGCCACCGCCCGCGCCAGCGCGCGCGTCATCACGCGCGAAGACGCGGTGATTGCAGGCAGCGCCTGGTTCGAGGCCTGTTTCCGCCAGCTTGATCCTGCCGTCGTCATTGACTGGAATGACTGCGCGGATGGCGCGCACGTCGCTGCGAATGATCTGCTCTGCACGTTGCACGGCAATGCGCGCGCTCTGCTCAGCGCCGAGCGCTGTGCGCTGAATTTCCTGCAGACGTTGTCCGGCACCGCCACGATCACGGCGCGATATGTCGACGCCGTACGCGACACGCGCGCGGTGATCCTCGACACGCGCAAGACGATTCCCGGCCTGCGCGTCGCGCAAAAGCACGCCGTGCGCTGCGGAGGCGGCAGCAATCATCGTATCGGCTTGTACGATGCGATCCTGATCAAGGAGAACCACATTGCCGCAGCCGGCTCACTCGCTCGCGCGGTGCGCGCCGCGCGAGCGCAACATCCGCAGCTGCTGCTCGAAGTGGAAGTGGAAAACCTTGACGAGCTGCGGCAAGCGCTCGGCGCCGGCGTCGATCGCGTGATGCTCGACGAATTCCCGCTGGATGATATTTACCGCGCCGTCGCCGAAGTCGCAGGACGCGTGCAACTGGAAGTCTCCGGCGGCGTCGGTCTCGAAGGCGTGCGCGCGCTGGCGGAAACCGGCGTGGATTTCATCTCGATCGGCGCGCTGACCAAGCACGTGCGCGCGATCGATCTGTCGATGCGGGTCGAGATTTGACCAGCGCGTTTCGCTCGCTCAGATCATTCCCAGATACTTCAACACACCTGCCACGATCACCCCGATCACGACCAACCCCGCGACCAGCCACATGCCATTGCCGCCGCCGGTCTGCGGCTGCGGTACGACGACGGTTGGCGCTTCGCTGCGTGGCGGCGTTGCGGAGGATTGCATCTGTTCGGGCGACATCAGCATGAAGCGGATCGTGTCCAGGCGCAGCTCATCGCCGGGTTTCATCAAGGTGCCGCCGTGCACGCGTTGGTTGTTGATGAAGGTGCCGTTTGCCGATCCCAGGTCCTCGACCATTACGCCATCGGGGACCACCTGCAATTTGGCGTGATGGCGCGAGATTTCGTCGCTCGCGATGCTGATGTCACACTCGGCGCTGCGGCCGAGTGTCAGCGTGCCGACGACACCGAACGTCTTGCCGAAGGTCGGTCCGGAGACGCCGCGCATGATGAACTTCGGCAGCGCGGCACGCACACGCGTGCGACCGTTGTCGTCGTCCATCGGGCCCGGCGGCGGCGGACGCCGCGGCGGCGCGGGCGCGGTTTTTTCCGAGGCGACAACGCGGCAGCCGACCTTGCCGAATAGAAGCAGGTCGCCGGCCTTGAACGGCGCATCGGCGACGATCTGCTTGCCATTGAGCACCACGACGGCGCCGTCGAGTGCGCGCACGCTGGCTTGTTCGCCGCGCGCGAGCAGCGCGCAATGTCGCGCCGAGATGCCCGGAGCCGCCAACATGATCTGGCAGTCCGAGTCAGATCCGACGAGCGTTTCGCCGTCTTTCAATTCGACCGGCTCGTGTTCGCCAGCGGGAAACAGCAGCTTCATCGCCCGTGCCTCATTCGTGAAAATCCCATGATGATTATAGCGTCGCAGCGGGTTGTAATCGTCTAGCGGTCGATTTCCCGCGCCAGGCGGAACCCGATCGTATTCTGCGCGGCATTGTTGCCACGGAAGTCGTTGCTGTCGCTCGCGTCCTTGGACGCCCAGGAACGCCCACGCGCGATGTTCTTGCCACAACCTTCGGACGCCTTGACGCCGATGCCGCAACTGTCGACCCACACGCGCACCTTGCCGCCCGCGGCGTGGGCGCGGTCGAATTCGCCGGAAGTGGGCAGCCGGTAGCGCTTGCCGGTTTCGTGGCCAAGCCACTGCGCGTAGGCGATCGCCTCGGCGATGCTCACGCACACGACCGGCTGGTCATCTCCCCATTCACCGCCTTCAATGCCCGGTTTTTGCCAGCTGCGGCCGCCCGAGCCGCTGAGGATTTTTTCGCGGTCGCCACAGTCCGGCTCCTTGGCGAATTGCGCGTGGCCCGCGGCATTCCAGAAACGATGGAATTCGCCGCGCGTGACATCGTGCCGCGCCATCGCCAGTTTGGCATCCGCAACGACGAGCTCAGGACCGGGCGTGCCGTCGGCGAACTTGTCGCGGAACTGGAAACCCGGTTCGCCGATCGTCGCCACGTACTTGATGCCGTCGCGCGCGACGACGTTTTCAGGATCCAGCTGCAGCGCTTTCTCGTATGCCGATTTCGCGCCGGCCTTGTCCCACGCGCTCGCGGCAACTTTGCCTTTTTCCACAAACGGCGCGGCGGCCTTGGTGCGCACGGCGGCGACCAGGCGCGGCGTGTCGGCATCGTCCGGCACTGCTTTGTCCACATCGAGAGCGCGCTTGAGGTATTGATCGAACTGCGCCGTGTCGCCACCGGCGAGATTTTTCTCGGCGTAATCGATGTATTTCTTGGCGATATCGGCGATGCCCTGCCTGGCCTGTTTGTTTTTTGGCTCGAGGCGCAGCGCCAACCGGAAGCGCTCGAAGGCGTTGTCGCCGGGCGGGCTGGTCAGGCGCTGCGCGGCAAGCGCCACGCGCCCGGTGCGAATGGCGTCTTCGAGCGGATCGACCACGGTGGGGAGCTGGTTGGCCAGGTCCGCCGAGATGCCACCTCCAGCCTGGGCCTCGTTGGCGTCGATCATATCCATCGCCGACAACGGTTGAGCGGGTGCGGCCGGCGCGGGACTTTCCGTCGTCGGCGCTGGCGCAGGCGACGTTGCCGCGGTGACCGGTGCGGGCGTTGACGCAACCGGGCCGGCGGCGACCGCTGCAACCGGCGCCGTGGCGATCGGCAACTGCGGCAGCACAGGGCGCTTGTTGCGCGACATCAGCGCGAAGCCAATCAAGCCGATGCCGGCGAGCAGGATCAACAGCGGCCATGCGCGCGTCCATCTGGGTGCGGTCGGCGCGGCCATGACGGCCGCGGGCGCGACCTTCTGCAGCACCGGCGCATGCGCCGGCGCGGCTTTCGGCGGCGGCGTGCTGACTTCCGGCAGCGCAGAGCGTTGCATCACGCGCGTAGCGGCGTCCTTCGCGGAAGCTGGCGCGGGCGCCGGCGGCGCAGCACCTGCCGCTGGCGCCGCAGATGCCGCGTCCTCACGGAACAATGTGGCGTATTGCGGGACCACGCCAGCCATCGCGTTGAGAAACTGCTCGATGTCGGCGTAGCGGTCTTTCGGATCCTTGGCCAGTGCGCGATCGATCAATGGCTGCCAATGCGCGAATTGCTCGGGCACGCGTGGCACCGGTTCGAACACGTGGGCGTAGGCCACGGCAAAACCGTCGGCGCCGTCGTATGGCGGTTTGCGTGTCAATCCGAAATAAGCGAGCACGCCCAGACTGTAAATGTCCGAGCGCGAATCGACATCGCCGCCGCGCGCCTGTTCGGGGCTCATGTAGTGCGCGGTGCCGACCGAGAACCCGCTGCTGGTGACGTGTCCGCCGGTCACGGTGGCGAGGGCGATGCCAAAATCAGTCAGCACCGGATTGTTGTTGCTGTCGAACAACACGTTACCGGGCGCGACATCGCGATGCACGTAGCCACGCGCATGCGCGTAGCCGATTGCGCGCGCGACACCTGCGAGAGTCAGCACCAGATCGCGTTCCTCGATGCCTCGCGCGACGCGCGAAGCAAGGTCGCCGCCGGGCAGGTATTGCATCGAGAAATAATGCAGCTGGCCCGGAGTGACACCGACATCGTACACGGCGACGATGTTCGGATGCGCCAACGATGCGAGCATGCGCGCTTCCTGCAGGAAGCGTTTGGAAAATTGCGGATCGGCAGCAAGCGCCGGCGCCATCACCTTGATCGCGACCTCACGCTCCAGCGACGTCTGCACCGCCAGGTACACGCTGGCCATGCCGCCGGTGCCGATTTCGCGTTTGATCTGATAGCCGGGAATTTCGATCACCGGTCAACCCCTCCTGTGGCCGGACGCCGCATTGTAGCCAAATCCGCGCGTTTGCCGCGCGAACCGGCGCACATTCCCTTGCGCGATCCTCCAGCTGCCCGCACACTTCGTGCGATGTACGAAACCCTGCTGCCGCCGCTGTTCATCCTCACGGCGTTCTACTTCTGGCACAACGCCCTGCGCGCCCGTGAGCGCGCGCGCTACCTCGCGCACGCACTGTGCATGCGCGTGGGCCTGCAATTGCTCGATCAAACCGTCGCCCTGCGCCGCGTGCGCGTGCGCCGGATTCCAGGCGAAGGTCTGCGTCTGCTGCGCTGCTATCGTTTCGATGTCAGCACCGACGGCAATGATCGCCGCGACGGCAGCCTGGACATGATCGATGGCGACGTGGTCTCTTACGATTTGCCGATGCACGAATCCGCGTCGACCCAGGCAAGCGGCAATGTGATCGAGTTGCGGCCGACGCGAACCGTGAACTGACGCGCGTTACTTGATGACGCGCAGGTGCTGTCCCTTCTTCAGCGGCGTAACTTCCGCCGTCGTCGAAGTCGGCGGTTGTGGCGGCTGGTTCTCGGCCGGGAACATCATGCCTTGTCCGTTTTCGTGCGCGTAGATGGCCAGGATCGCCGCCATCGGTACGTCGACCGAGCGGCTGACGCCGGAAAAACGCGCCATGAACTTGACGCGGTCCATGCCAAGTTCCAGCTGCGCGACGGCGCGCGCCGCGACATTGAGCACGACACGACCGTCCTTGACCGCACTCTGCGGCACTTCGACCCCGGGCGCCGCCGCGTCAACGAGAATGTAAGGCGTTAGGCCGTTATCGCTGATCCAGTCGTACATCGCCCGCAGCAGGTACGGGCGATTGGAAGTCATGCCAATCGTTTTCATGGCTCGCGCAGCAGTCTTTCGTCCGCAGTCAGACTACGCGTGAAACCCGGATTGCGGAAGATGCGCTCGCCGTAATCGATAATCACATGCGCCTCGCGCGGCAACGCCACGCCGAGGCTCGGCAGACGCCAGATCAGCGGCGCCAGCGCGCAATCCGCGAGCGAGAGTTCGGGATTGAGGAAGAACTTGGCTGCCTTGAACAACGGCAGGCTCGACAACAGCGCTTCGCGCAAGCGCTTGCGTGCGTTCTCTGCCGGGCGTCCGCCCGCTTCGATCTGCGCGACGAACGGCAACCAGTCGCGCTCGATGCGCACGCTGGCCAGACGCAGGCGCGCGCGCGACAGCGGATCGACCGGCATCAGCGGTGGATGCGGATAGCGTTCGTCCAGATATTCACAGATCACGCCGGTGTCGTAGAGCACGAGGTCGCGATCGACCAGCGTCGGCACCGTGTTGTACGGGTTCAGATCAAGCAGATCTTCGGGCGGCGACTTCGGATTGACGATTTCGAGGTCGTAAACCACGCCCTTGGCGGCCAGCACCAGGCGGACGCGATGGCATTGCACATCGTCGCTGGCCGAATACAGGGTCAGAATAGTGCGCGATCGTTGACTCAAAGCCATGTCGGCTCGGCGCCCCCTACAGCGGAAAGGAGGACCGGCACCCCTGCCGGCCCTCAATCCTTGTACAAATTTACACCTTGATTAGCAAGTGGCAGCGCGGCACTGCATGCCAAAGGCGTGCCTCTCAATGGACGTCTTTCCAGTACTCGTGCTTGAGCAGATAGGCCAGGAAGGTAAAGAACGCCAGGAACAGCACCACCCAAACGCCCATCGACTCGCGCTTGACCTTGGCCGGTTCGCCGGCGTAATCGAGGAACGCGGTCAAATCACTTGCCGCTGCATCGAACTGCTCGGCCGACAGCTTGCCGGCAGTGGCCTGCTCGAGTTTTTCGACGTGCGCTTCCTCACCGGGCTTGGCCTGCGACATCACTGCGCGCTGGCTGCCCTGCAGCTCCCATAGCACGTTCGGCATGGATACGCTCGGGAATACGGTGTTGTTCCAGCCGGTCGGACGGGTCGGGTCGAGATAGAACGACTTCAGATACGTATAGATCCAGTCCGGGCCTTTTGCGCGTGCTTCCAACGACAGATCCGGCGGCGTGTTGCCGAACCAGGTCTTGGCGTTTTCGGCCGGCATGTTGGTCAGCACCTGGTCGCCGATCTTGGCGCCGGTGAACGCGAAGCTCTTGAGCACGTCATCGCGGCTCAAGTGCAGGTCTTCGGCAAGCTGCGAGTAGCTCACATACTTGAGCGAATGGCAGCCTGAGCAGTAGTTGAAGAACAGCTTCGCGCCGCTCTGCACTGAAGCAATGTTGCCGACGCGCGTTTGCGCGATCTGCAAACCGGCGCCTTCTTCGGCACCGGCGGCACCGGCGAACAGCACGGCGGCGGCGGCAAAACCCTTGATCGTCATCTTAAGCATGCGTGGTCACCCGTTCCGGCACCGGCTTGGTCTTCTCGTAGCCGAAGGCGGTGTACACGTAGAGGAAGGCAAAGAAGCCGAAATAGATCACCAGCAGGAACCAGCCGAAGTGCATTTCGATGCCGGAAACGTCTGCGTTGGCACCGAAGATCGCCGGAATCCACTCGGCCGACTTGCCGGCGCCGATCGCGCCGAACAGCAGGAACGTGACGGCGAACAGGCCCAGTGCGACCTTGTAGCCGAGACCGCGGTAGCGGATCGACTTCACCGCGCCGCGATCCAGCCACGGCACGAGGAACAACAGGATGATGGACGCAAACATCGCCAGCACGCCCAGCCCCTTGCTCGGGATCACGCGCAAGATCGCGTAGAACGGCGTGAAGTACCAGACCGGCTTGATCTCGGCCGGCGTCACCAGGCTGTTGGCTGGAATGAAATTGTCCGGCTCAAGGAACCAGCCACCCAGCGTCGGCTGGAAGAAGATGATGAACGCGCACAGCACCAGGAAGAAGCCGACGCCGAACAGATCCTTCACTGTGTAGTACGGATGGAAGCGGATGCCGTCGAGCGGAATGCCACTGGCGTCTTTCTTCTTCTTGATCTCGACGCCGTCCGGATTATTCGATCCGACTTCATGCAGCGCGGCGATGTGCAGCACGACGAGCAACAGCAGCACGAGCGGCAACGCGATCACATGCAGCGCGAAGAAGCGATTGAGCGTCGCATCGGCCGGGTTGTAGTCGCCCATGATCCATTGCACGAGCGTGTCGCCGATCCACGGGATCGCGCCGAACAGCGAGATGATCACCTTGGCGCCCCAGAACGACATATTGCCCCACGGCAACACGTAGCCCATGAAGCCTTCGGCCATCAACGCGAGGAAGATCAGCATGCCGAGCAGCCAGACCAGTTCGCGCGGTTTCTTGTACGAGCCGTACATCAGGCCGCGGAACATGTGCAGGTAGACGACCAGGAAGAACATCGAAGCGCCGGTCGAATGCATGTAGCGGATCAGCCAACCCCAGTCGACATCGCGCATGATGTATTCGACGGAATCGAACGCGGTCGCCGCGCCGGGCTTGTAGAACATCGTCAGGAAGATGCCGGTGACGATCTGGTTGACCAGCACCAGCAGGGCCAGCGAACCGAAGTAGTACCAGAAATTGAAATTCTTCGGCGCGTAGTACTCGGTCATGTGCTTGCGATACGCCGGCATCATGCCCGGCGCACGCTCGTTGACCCAATCGCCGATCCGCGTGAATACGTTCGCCATCACGCTTTCTCCCCGGGACCGACGCCGATCAGAATTTGCTTGTCATTGACGAATTGATACGGCGGTACAACGAGATTCATCGGTGCGGGTACACCTTGGAACACGCGGCCGGCGATGTCATAGCGCGACTTGTGGCAAGGACAGAAGAATCCGCCCTTCCATTCCGGATCGAACGGTTCCGGCTTGATCTCCGGCACGAACTCCGGCGAACAGCCCAGGTGCGTGCAGATGCCGACGACGACCAGCCATTCCGGCTTGATCGAGCGTGTTTCGTTCTGCGCGTATTTCGGCTGCTGATCCATTTCCGATTTCGGATCGCGCAGACGCGAATCGACTTGCGGCAGCGTGGCAAGCAGCGCCGGGGTGCGATTGACGATCCACACCGGCTGGCCGCGCCACAGCACGGAAAGGCGCTGTCCGGCTTCGACCTTGCTGATGTCGGCGAGCACCGGTGCGCCGGCGTTTTTCGCGCGCGCGCTCGGCTCCCACGACTTGATGAACGGTATCGCCGCAGCCACTACGCCCGCACCGCCGACGACTGCAGTCGTGGCCGTGAGGAAGCGGCGGCGCCCGTAATCCACGCCTTCATTCGCCATCCGGCACTCCAAAAAGGTCCAACAGGGTTTCCCGAGAAAGGACCGCGCAACGGCGATCCTCAAAGCATGGTAGTTTAACTAACGCCCTGCCCTTTAGACAAACCCGCTGTGCGGGATTTTCACGTGCGCGGCAACATTTCGCCGGCAAAATAACTCTCCATGAAGAATTTTTATCGATTCTGCGTGTTCGTCGCCCAGTTGATCACCTTGGGATTGGCGGCAGCTTTCCTGGTCAGCGTGATTTCGCCACGCTTTGTCGAGCGCTTGCGGCAAACGATAGTCCCGGGCAGCGAATCTGCCGCGCCCGCCGTTACGCCCGCACCGCCCGCCAGCGTTACGCAAAGCGCGCCCGATCACCACGCGACATCCCCGGAAAACGCTCCGGAAGACCTCATCACCGCCTCGTATTCGACCGCGGTGTCGCGCGCGGCGCCGGCGGTCGTGAACATCTATGCGAACAAGGTGGTCAGCACGCGCCAGGTACTGGTGCCGAGCAATCCGGTATTCCAGCGCATGTTTCCGGGCATCGTGCTCGGGCCGGTCAAGCAGCGCCAGCAGAGCCTGGGCTCGGGCGTGATCGTCAGCACCGACGGCTACGTCGTCACCAACAATCACGTGATCCAGGGCGCCGAGGAAATTGCCGTCGTGCTCTACGACGGTCGCATCACGCGCGCAGGAGTGATCGGCACCGATGCGGAAACGGACCTGGCCGTGCTAAAGATCGACGCCGAAAACCTGCCGAGCATCGCCATCGCCGACAAGGCGCCGCCGAACGTCGGCGACGTGGTGCTCGCGCTCGGCAACCCGTTCGGGCTCGGCCGCACGGTGACGATGGGCATCGTCAGCGCCACCGGCCGCCAGCTGAACCTGTCGACCTATGAAGATTTCATCCAGACCGACGCCGCGATCAATCAGGGCAATTCCGGCGGTGCGCTGGTCAATGCGTACGGCGAACTGGTCGGCATCAATTCCGATGTGTACTCGCCGACCGGCGGCAACATCGGCATCGGTTTCGCGATTCCCGTCGGCACGGCGAAAGCGGTGCTCGACCAGATCGTTGCGCATGGCCGTGTGATCCGCGGCTGGCTCGGCGCCGAATATCAGGACGTCGCCAGCACACCGACCGGGAGCACACCGGCAGTGATGGTGCGCGGCGTCTACGATAACGGCCCGGCGAAACAGGCGGGCCTGCAGGCCGGCGATGTGCTGCTCACGCTCGATGGCCAACCCATCACCAATCAACTCGAGCTGCGCAACCGCGAAGCGAGCATGGCACCCGGGACCAAAGTCGAGCTCGGCGGTACGCGCAATGGTGCGCCGTTCCAGATCGCCGTCGTGCTGCAGGAACGGCCCCAGCGCCAAAGCGGCGGTTGACGCAGCACGCTTGCGCGAGGCGTTTGGCTCGATTCTTGATAGTCTTGATTCGGCTACACTAGCGTCATCGAGCACCTAGCAGGAACAATGTACCGTCATCGGCCCTACTGGCTGCAACTGCTACTGAGCGTCGCACTCGGCATTGCCTTCGGTGTGTGTCTGGCCGCCGACGAAGCACCTCCGACTGTCCCGGAAACTCCGCCGCTGCCGAACGCGGAAAGCTTCGATGCGCTGTACCGGCGCCTGGACGTCGGCGATCTCACCGCGCTCGACAATCCGCATCAGAAAAAGGTCATCGAGCAATTGCAGAAATTGCTGCCGGCCGCGGATGCGCATCGTCTGCGCCTGCTCGATGCGGCACGCTGCTCCATCGATTATCTCAACGAGAACAAGGAAGGCTACGCGTTTGCCGACCAGCACCTGGCCGACGCTTTGAAAGCCAACGACGCACCGGCGGCGATCCGGTTTTATTACTGCCGCGGCAGTTTCCAGAGCAGCCTGAGCACACAGCGTGATTCGCTTGCCGACATCGAACGCGGTCTGGAAATGGCGCGCTCGATCGAGGATGAAGTGCTCGTCGGCCTCGGCATCGAGCAGCGCGGCAGCGTGTTCTCGTATCTGGGCATTCACGGCAAGGCGCTGGCCGATTTGCTGGAAGCGCAGCGCATCTACCAGCAGCACGAACTCAACGAACTCTCCAGCCAGTTGCTGACCTCGATCGGCGTTGCCTACCGGCGCCTGGGCTATATGGATAAATCGCGTGAATACCTGGCGCAGGCCATCGATCACGCGCAGAAGGTCGGCGATCGCGAGTCCGAGCAAAGCAGCACGCTGCAACTGGGGTTTGTCGACAAGGAAAGCGGGCGCTCGGCTTCAGCGCTCGCTACCCTGCACCACGCGCTGGAATTGGCCGCGAACAACGACAACAACTCGATCGCGGCAACCCAACTGGCCATTGCCGGCGTACTCAGCGATTTGCATCGTTATCCGGAAGCTCTCGACGCCTTGCACAAGGCCGAGGAAGGCTTTGCCGCCATCGGTGATGTGTCTTTCAACGGCTCCATTGCCTACGAGCGCGGGCGTGCCCTGGCCGGGCAGAATCAGCGCCCGCAGGCACTGGAACAGTTCGATCGCGCCGGCTCGGCATTCGAGGCAAGCGGCAACCAGCGTTATCTGGAGCACCTGCATGAATCCAAGGCACAAACGCTGGAAGCCGCCGGCCAGACCCAGGCGGCGCTGGAGGAATACAAGCGCTATCTGGCCGTGCACGAAGAAGTCGGGCGCCAGCGCAGCGATCAGCAGGCGCAGATGTTGCGCGAACAGTTCGACACCGACCGCGCCAAGCTCGAGAACCAGCGCCTGAAAGCCGAACAGAAGCTCAAGGATCAGGAAGTCGAATCGCTGAAGCAGGCGCGGCGCTGGCAGCAGACCGCGATGGGTCTGCTCGTGATCGTGCTCGGCATGCTCGCAATCCTTGCCATCCGCCAGCTGGCGCGCTTGCGCATCTGGAAACGCATGGCGTCGGTGGATGCGCTGACCGGCGTGCCAAACCTGCGCGGGATGGAGGCGTTCGGCAAGCAGAGCATGCGCAACGCGCGCACGATGCTCGAGCCGCTATCGCTGCTGGCGATCGACGTCGACCGCTTCAAGGCGGTCAACGACAAACACGGTCACGCCATCGGCGATCGCGTGCTGCAGCAGATCGCGCGGGCCTGCCACGAGTCGATGCGCGAGGGCGACCTCCTCGGCCGCATTGGCGGGGAGGAATTTCTCGCGGTGTTGCCCAAGACCAAACTCGATCACGCGCTCGACGTCGCCGAACGCCTGCGTAACCGCGTCGCCTCGCTCAAGCTCGTCGACGTGCCAGAGGACATCCAGGCGACGATCAGCATCGGCGCCGCCGAGATGCTGCCGGACGACACCAGTTTCGATGCACTGAAACACCGCGCCGACGTGGCGATGTACAGCGCGAAAAACGGCGGCCGCAACCGCGTTGTCGGCGCTCAGGAGCGCGGCACGCCGACCGCTGCCGCGATCGCGGCAGCCGGCGCGGCGAGAACGGCATCGCGATAACGCTGGTGCAGTGTGGCGACGCGCTCGACGTAGACGCGCGTCTCGTCAAACGGCGGCACGCCGTTGTACTTCGTCACATTTTGCGGGCCGGCGTTATAGGCAGCGGTGGCCAGGCGCTCGTCGTTGTTGAACTGCCGAAGCAGCTGCGCGATGTAGCGCGCACCGCCACGAATGTTCTGCGTCGAATCGAACGGATTTTCCACGCCGAGCTCATTCGCGGTTTCCGGCATCAGCTGCATCAGACCCTGTGCGCCGGCCATCGACACGGCATTCGGATTGAATGAGGACTCGGCATGAATCAAGGCGCGCAGCAACGCGGCGTCGACGCCGTATTCATGCGACGCGGCAGCGATCGCGTCGTTGTAGGCATTCACATTGAGTGCGATTGCGCCGAAGTTGATCTTGGACTTCACATCGCACGCATAGCAGCTGGCGATGTAGGTGAACAGCACGTGGTAGGCGGCGCCGCGGCTCGGATGAATATTGGTGTATTCGGTGATGCCGTTGGCCTTCGCCACCTTGTACACGGCCCCGTAGCTCACCTGCGCGTGCGTATCCGCGGGAGCGGCGGCAGTTGCGGGCGCGACGCTATCGTCGGCAACGACATTGGCGAAGCTGACGGCCGCCGGTTCGGAGCGATATTCGCTGTGCGGCTTGTCCTCGGCCGCGTGTTTCGGCGCCGGCTTGTCGACGTAGCTGGCGACGACCTTGCAATCGACAAACGTCTTGGTCTTGTTCGTGTACGCCACCTGCCCGTTCGGACCCGCGCACTTGTACAAGGCGCCTGCCAGCGCCGGTCGCGCGCAGCAGAACGCGCTGATCAGCACGGCTATGGCGAACAGGTTGCGCAAGGTCCCCAGTGGCAACGTTGTGAACTTCATTGATCGAGACAACTTCGGGCGGTAAGTTTCTGACAGGATTGGGGATTTCACAAGTGCCGCCCTATGAACGACCGGGCGACGCTGATGCAGCTGCGGCAATTGCTTGTTTTTTCTTAAATTCTGGCGAGCAAACGCAGCCGGGCTTAGAATAGCCGGTTCACGATTTGGTTCCCTTCCCATGTCCGGCAAGCTTTTCATCAAAACCCACGGTTGCCAGATGAACGAGTACGACTCGGCCAAAATGGCCGACGTGCTCGCGAACTCGCACGGCCTCGAATTGACCGCGGACGAGACCGAGGCCGACGTCATCCTCGTCAACACTTGCTCGATTCGCGAGAAGGCGCAGGAAAAGGTCTTCAGCCAGCTTGGGCGCTGGAAAGAATTGAAACAAAACAAGCCTGCTCTCGTGATCGGTGTCGGCGGCTGCGTCGCCAGCCAGGAGGGCGCCGCGATCGTCAAACGTGCGCCGTACGTCGATCTGGTATTCGGCCCGCAGACCCTGCACCGCCTGCCGCAGATGATCGAGGCGCGCAAGAATACGCAACGCGCACAAGTGGACATCTCATTTCCCGAAATCGAGAAATTCGATCACTTGCCGGAGCCGCGCAAGGAAGGCGTCACTGCGTTCGTCTCGATCATGGAAGGCTGCTCGAAGTACTGCAGCTACTGCGTCGTGCCTTACACGCGCGGTGAGGAAATCAGCCGGCCATTCGATGACGTCGTCGCCGAGGTCGCCTCGCTCGCCGACCAGGGCGTGCGCGAAGTCAATCTGCTTGGCCAGAACGTCAACGCCTACTGCGGCGCGACACACGACGGTGGCAATGCCGATCTCGCCGTGCTGATTCACGCCATTGCGCAACTGGATGGCATCGGCCGCATTCGCTTCACGACCTCGCATCCGCTGGAATTTTCGGATTCGCTGATCGAGGCCTACGCAAACGTGCCGAAGCTCGCGAATTATCTGCATCTTCCAGTACAGGCCGGATCGGACCGCATCCTGACCGCAATGAAGCGTGGCTACACGGCGCTCGAGTTCAAGCAGAAGATCCGCAAGCTGCGCCGCGTGCGCCCGGACATCTGCGTATCGACCGATTTCATTGTCGGATTCCCCGGCGAAACCGATATGGATTTCGAGCAGACGATGAAGTTGATCGACGACATCGGCTTCGATCAGAGCTACTCGTTCATCTACTCGAGGCGCCCCGGCACGCCCGCGGCGAGTTTGCAAGACGATACGCCCGATGCCGTCAAGCACGCGCGCCTGCAACGTCTGCAGACGACAATCAACGCGAATTCCAAGAAAATTTCCGAACGCATGATCGGAAGCGTGCAACGCGTGCTCGTCGAAGGCCCGAGCCGGAAGAACGCGCAGGAACTTGCCGGCCGCACCGAAAACATGCGCTACGTGAATTTTCCTGGCGATGCGCGCCTGATCGGCCAATTCATCGATGTACAGATCACGCAGGCAATGAGCAACTCGCTGCGCGGACGCATCGCCACGCAAGCCGCTGCGTGACGCACATCGCCTGCGCACCACCGGCTGACGGCGGCGCGCAGACACATCTTCAGTTTCCGAAACCGTCGCGGAAGATCACCAGCGTATTGACGTCGCTTGCAGTGGTTCCCGGCGCTGCCACGTCGAATTCCGCAGTGTCGCCGGTCAACAGTGCAGACATGCTGACCAGCCAGGACAGCGAACCGTTGAACGGCACGGTGACCGTATCGCCGAAGGGTCCATTGCCCGTGGCCGTGCAGGTGGCGCCGCCGGCCGGAGTGCAACTCCATTGTGCAAGCGCGGCATCGAGGCCTGATGCGGAACTCGACACCGTAACGTCGGTGGCCGGCGTACCGCCATTGTTGGTCAGGGTCACCAGGTAATCGACGGGCTGCCCGTAACGCACGTAGTTCGAACCGTCATCGACGACGGCAAGGACCAACTGGGTGGCTGTATCGACGCAGCTCACCGAGACGTCGGTGACACTGGCACCAGCAAGATTGCCGCTGCCGTTGCTGACGGAGCACAGCTGACCAGGCGGCTGCGCGCTGACGGTGACGTCATATGCCGACGCATCGACCAATGGGGTGGCGAATGTGAAAGTGCCGTCTGCGTCGACGGGCAGATCGTCACCGGCATTGTTCTGCAATACGAGGCCGGTGCGAGCAATTCCCGAAGCCGTGCCGCCGACATAGTGCGACTTCAAGACGTAGTTGAAAATATCCGTGATCTCGCCTTGCGTCAGCGCACGGCTATAGAGCCGGAAGTCGGCCATGTTGCCATTTAGATTCGCGCTCGAGGAGTAGGCCCCGACCTTGAAAGGGCCAGCGCTCGAGCCGAAAATCGCAGGTTGACTCACTGTACTGACCAGCACTGCGTCCACGTAGGCATAGATATTGCCAGCCGCCTGGTCATAGACGAACGTCGTCATATGCGGTGCTGTCGCAGCCGCCCCATTCGCAAACACGTCGGTAAGCGGGCCACGCAGTATCCAATTGCCGACCCCCGCCACGCCGCCAGAGAAGCAGCGGAAGCCACCCGCGTTGACATCGCCCAGAATGTAATAAGTGCTAGTGCTCTGCGCGATGTTCGAAGTGGCAAACGACAAGGTCCACGAACCACTAAGGCTGGTTGCCCAATTCGTGTTGACATAATCCGATGACGATGAGGTGCCCGTCCCGTTTAGCGACTGCGCAGTGTCGCTGAACGTGTTGTTCTGGGTTAATGCACCCACCACCGTCGCAGTCGCCGTTCCAGCTGGAGCAGCCGAAGCATGGTTTGTTACCGTCGCACCCGATTCATTGAATTTGTAATAGAGAATTTCCGGAACCGGAGGAACTTGTGCGCTTGCAGAAACCGCGGCGACCAATGCACAAGCGCCGATCAATCCGCGCGTCGCGCGCAAAAACCCACAACGAAGATTCAGCATGATTCAATCCCCTGGATTGCGTCTTCCCTGACGAACGAACGCGAGCATCAGAACTCACGTGAATTCCCGGGGCGCGAGAAATCCACCCCGGCTCACAGGCCCCGCGCATACAGTATCGCATCCGCACGCCGCGCGGAATTGCCATTGCCGACTGCTGGTCACGACCATGACTGCGCGCTACGCTGCGCATCATGAACGAAGCTAGCGTGCACCGCGACATCGCACTCGCACCTGACGACGGCGAGCGCCTGGCCAATTTGTCCGGGCCATTCGATGAGCATTTGCGCCAGATCGAGCTGCGCCTCGGCGTGGAGATCGGCAACCGCGGCAACCTGTTCCGCATCAGCGGCGCCGAGATGTCGGTGCAGCTCGCCGAGCGCGTGCTGCGCGATCTGTACGAGTCCACCGAGAGCGAAACGCTGACCGGCGCGCAAATCAATCTGCGCCTGTCCGAATCGGGCATCGACGCGTTGAATGCGCGCGCGGCCGAGAGCGCTCATGAAGTGGCGATCAAGGTCAAGCGCGGCACGATCCGCGGCCGCGGCGCCAATCAGGTGCGCTACCTGCACGCGATCGCGACGAACGACATCAATTTCGGCGTCGGCCCGGCCGGCACCGGCAAGACGTATCTTGCCGTGGCGATGGCGGTGGACGCGCTCAACGACAACCGCGTGCAGCGCCTGATACTGGTTCGCCCAGCGGTGGAAGCCGGCGAGAAGCTCGGTTTCCTGCCGGGCGATCTCACCCAGAAAGTCGACCCGTATCTGCGCCCGCTGTACGACGCGCTCTACGAAATGCTCGGCATCGACCGCGTGACGAAATTGATCGAACGCAATGTGATCGAAATCGCGCCGCTCGCCTATATGCGCGGGCGTACGCTCAACGACGCATTCGTGATCCTCGACGAGGCGCAGAACACCACGGTCGAGCAGATGAAGATGTTCCTGACGCGCATCGGTTTCGGCTCGGTCGCCGTCGTCACTGGAGACGTCACCCAGATCGACCTGCCGCGGCAGGTGAAATCCGGCTTGCGCGACGCCATCGAGGTGCTCGATGACGTCTCCGGCATCAGTTTCACGTTCTTCACCGCGAAGGATGTCGTGCGCCACCCGCTCGTGCAGCGCATCGTGCGCGCGTACGAGGAGCGCGAGGCGCAGAAGGAACGGAATTCGGAAAAACCGAAGTGAGCGTGTCCGTCTACCTGCGCAATGAAGCCGGCCGACGCGGCGTGCCGCTCAGGCGCTCCTTTGCCGGCTGGGTCGACGCCATTCCGCAGCTGCGAAAGCGCCGCGCCGATGTGAACATCCTTGTCGTGGATGCGAAGGAAGGCCGGCGTTACAACCGCCAATTCCGCGACAAGGACTACGCAACGAACGTACTGAGCTTTCCCTATGAATCGCTGCCGGGCGAGAAAACCGCCCTGCTCGGCGACCTCGTGATCTGCGCACCGGTCGTGGCGCGCGAAGCCGGCGAACAAGGCAAGCGCGCGCGCGATCATTACGCCCATCTGACGATTCATGGCGTGCTGCACCTGCTCGGCTACGATCATCAGGTCGAGGCGGAAGCCGAGCGGATGGAAGCGCTGGAACGCCGGGTTTTGGCCGGAATCGGTATTGCCGACCCATACTAAGCCTTTGTTTTTACAATCTTTATTAAGTTATCATCGAAATTCGCTAGAATAGGCTGCTCGCCCCGCTGCGGGCTTTTGCTCCAACTTTGATGAACGAGGACCACCCTAGTCCCTTGCCAGCCCGATCGTGGCTGGAACGTATCGGCCAGCTGGTTTCCGGCGAGCCGCGCAATATCGACGAGCTGCTCGAGGAGCTGCGCAGCGCACAGGCCAACGGCCTGATGTCCAACGACACGTTGTCGATGGTCGAAGGCGCGATCGAAGTCGCCGACCTGCAGGTCAACGACGTGATGATTCCGCGCTCGAAAATGGTTTCGCTGCCGGCCGATGCGCCGACCGCGGAGATCGTGCGCCGCGTGATCGAATCCGGCCACTCGCGCTACCCGGTGCACGGAGAAGATCCGGATGAAATCATCGGCATCCTGCTCGCCAAGGACCTGCTCAAGTGCTTTGCCGAAGGCGCCGGTCTGCCGTGCAACATCCGCGCGCTGCTGCGCCCGACCGTACTGATTCCGGAAACCAAGCGCCTGAACATCCTGCTCAAGGAGTTCCGGCTGTCGCGCAACCACATGGCGCTGGTCGTCGACGAATACGGCGGCATCGCCGGCCTCATCACGATCGAAGACGTACTCGAACAGATCGTCGGCGAAATCGACGACGAACATGATGAGGAAGATCCCGCGCGCAAGAAGCAGATCCTGCCGCAACCCGACGGTGCATTCCTGGTCAGTGCACAGACACCGATCGCGTACTTCAATGAACGCCTCGGCAGCGAACTTCCGGACGACGAATTCGACACCATCGGCGGCATGGTCACGTCCGAAATCGGACATCTCGCCGAGCCCGGCGAGGAGCTCGTCTTGGCCGGCTTCCATTTTCGCGTGACCAAAGCCGACGATCGGCGCGTTCTGCAGTTCGCGGTGCGCGTGCATGACGCCTGATCCGCCCTCCCCCCTCTCCCCCGACAAGGTCGGGGGAGAGGGCTGGGGTGAGGGGGAGGCGCTGCGCCCATCTGCGATGCTGCAGAATACCGCTGCGCCACCCCCTCACCCTGCCCTCTCCCCCAAGCAAGCTTGGGAGAGAGGGTTTTTGCTTTTGTGGATTTTGCTGCTTTTTCCACTTTTCGCAACCGCGCAGGCTGCACAAGCGCCCGGTACGGAACTCGACGTCGCCCTGGTCACATTCGGCCCCGGCGAGGAAATCTGGGAACGCTTCGGCCACAACGCGATCCTGATTCGCGACCGCAGCAGCGGAGCGCAGCGACTCTACAACTACGGCATGTTCGATTTCGCGCAGGAGAATTTCTGGCTGAACTTTGCGCGCGGCAAGATGTTGTATCGCATCTCGGTGAGTACTCCCGACGACGATTACCCCATCTATCGCGATGAAGGCCGCTGGATCGTCGAGCAGGAACTGAACCTCACGCCCGCACAGCGCGTGCATTTACGCGACTTCCTCGACTGGAACGCGCGCCCGGAAAACGCGCAGTACCTTTACGAGTACTTCCGCGCCAACTGCTCCACGCGCGTGCGCGACGCGATCGATGCAGCCGTCGGCGGCGTGATCCGCGCGCAGACCGTCGCGCCTTCGCGCGGCTTCACCTATCGCATGGATGCCGATCGACTGATGCGGCCGGAAGGCGCGGTGATGCTGGCGATGGATGCAGGACTTGGGCGCTTCGCCGACCAGCGCCTGTCGTATTGGGACGAGAGCTTCGTGCCGATGGAATTCATGCGCCACATGCGCGACGTGCGTGTGCGCGACGCGAGCGGCGAAACCGTTCCGCTCGTAACGCGCGAAACCCGCATTGCCGACGCGCGCATTCCGGAGCCGCCGGATTTCCCGCCGGACTGGTTCTGGCAGGCGCTTGCCAGCGGCATCGGCCTGGCGCTCGCGCTGGTTGCCCTGGCGCGCCTGCGCGCGTACACGTGGGCGCGCGTAAGTTTCGTCGCGATTGCCGCGTCGTTGTCGCTGGCGCTCGGACTCGGCGGCATCGTATTGCTCGCACTCTGGACCTTGACCGATCACGTCTCGGCGTGGCGCAACGAGAACCTGTTGCTGTTCAATCCGCTTTGTATACTTTTGCTGCCGGCATGGATCGGCAGCTTGCGCGGCCGCTGGCAGCCGTCACGCTTTGTACGGATCACGGCGATCCTGATCGCCGCGCTCGCTGGCCTGGCGTTCTTCCTCAAGGTATTTCCGGCGTTCGCGCAGGACAACCGCATGTGGATCGCCTTGTTGCTGCCGGTGCACGGCGGGCTGGCGCTCTGCCTGACTCGGCGCGGTGCATAGCACGCCAATCGACCGTTCAGCCATATCGCACAGCTCTCGTGCTATTAGTAGCCGGCGGCCAAACCGGCCGATCGTCACGCCCCGACCGGGCGCGCTCACGTCAAGGGGAAGGTCATCCATGGTTCTGAAGCGAATGTTTTCTGCATCGATTTGCATTGCCTTGGGCTTCGTCGCTATTTCGGCCACGGCGAAACCGGGTGAGTGGCATTTCAAGGTGAAGAATTCCACCAACACCGATATCGTCAAGTTGCAGGTTTCACCGAACAAGAAGGATTGGGGAGCTTTTGACATCGGCAAGGATGGCATCGGCCCGGGCGAGACCGCCAAGATGGTGTGGGACTCGAGCACCGACAGCGAACCATGCGAGCAATGGATCCGCGCGAAGTTCAGTGACGGCGAATACAGCGCGCCGAGCAAGCAGGACTTCTGCGAAGATCTGGATACGCCGATTGATTTCGGCGAAGACTGAACCCGAGCGTCGAGGCAAAAAAAGGCCGGCTTTGCGCCGGCCTTCTTTTTCCTGCGCGAAACTGGGGGCGTCTTTAGAACTCCGCCTTCGCGCGCACGTACCAGAACGCGCCATTGAAACCGAATGGTGAGGTTACGGCGTAGGTACTGCCGAGGAAGGCCAGCGTGCCGTCCTGTTCCTTGTCCGGATAGGTGTTGAACACATTGTCGCCACCAATCGCCAGCGAGAAGGTGTCGTTGAATTTGTAGCGTGCCTCCAGATCAAGCAAAGCGTTGCTGCCATAGTGGTGTATATCCGAGGCATCGCCCGAACTGAACAATCCGCCGGTGGTGCTCCAACCGCCGTAATAGTTGACGCGAGCGATGGCATCGAACCTGTTCCACGCATAATCGAAACTCAGCGTGGCACGGTTTCTCGGCACCTGGTTCTCGAGGTCGTAAACGCGGCTTGGATTGATCGTGCCCGGCTTGACGTCGACCACGTCCTGCTTGTTGTAGCTGTAACGGAAGTCGATGTTCAGCGTGCCGGCGCCAACGTGATGGCGCGAGTCGATGACGAAATCGATGCCGTCGACATCCGAACCGAAGGCGTTGCCGAAATAGCTGGCGGCGCTGTTGAGCAGCAGGTTGGCATTCGGGTAGCCCGCTGCCGTGAGCTTGTCGACCGTGGCTTGATCCACCGTCCGATTGATCAGGCCGATGCGGTTGTCGATCTTGATCTTGTAGTAATCGAGTGTGGTGGTGAGATTGTCGAGCGGATCCCAGACCAGGCCAACGCTAAGGTTCTTGGATTTCTCGGTCTGCAGCGGCACCGCACCGAGCGCCTGCGCGACCGGATTGCTGACCGGATAGGTTCCGGCGGGAATCAGGTTGCCGCTGGAGTCCGCCGTGGTCGTTACGTTGAGCGTGAACTCCTGGCCCGGGGTCGGCGTGCGGAAACCGGTGTTGTACGTGCCGCGCACGGCGAAGGTTTCCGTGAACGCGTAACGACCGGAGAGCTTGAACACCGTCTTGGAGCCGAAGCGATCGGCGTGCTCGTAGCGCACAGCCGCCGCGCCGGACAACTTGTCGTTGAACGAGGTTTCCGCATCGGCATAGGCCGAATAGCTATCCTGCTCAAACGACCCGGCGGTCGCCGGGAAAAAGCCCTGGAAGCCGTCGGAGCCTACACCGAACACCGCGGCGGTCGGTCCCACTGCGGTCGAGCCGTAATCGCCGGCGTGGACCTTGTACGTTTCATTGCGCCACTGCGCGCCGTAAGCGAGCGTAAGCGGATTGCTGCCGAACGACTGCACGAAATCGGCACCGAGTTCGCTTTCCTGCTGAGTTAGCTTGCCCGGATGGAACGAGGTCGGCGACAGGTCGCCCAGGCTCGGATTGATCGAATTCTGCAGCTTGTAGTCGATGTCATTGCCGGCGGTGCGTCCGTGGAAATCCCATTTCACGCTGTTCCACTCACCGCGTACGCCCCCCACGGCCTCGTGATCCTGGATGTCGGCGCCGAACAACGGACTGTAGCCGCCCGGGAATTTCTTGTAGATCGGATTGAGCAACACCCAGCCGCTCGGGCTGTTCGGGTCGGCGGTGAGGTAGTTCGCCGGATTGCCGCCGCCGGCGATGATGCTGTTGACCAGCGATTGCGGTGCATTGTCCGGCAGGAAATCGTGGGGATTGGTATCGGAGATCAGCGTCGATCGACCACCGATGCCGTATTGAGCAGGCAGCACCGGATCGCGATAGAAGAAGCCGCCCAAGGTCTCGTTTTCCATGTAGCTGCCGAAGCCGTACAGCTCAACGTTGTCGGATACGTGAACGCCGGCGTTGAGAAATAACTTGTTCGCATCGATGTCCGGATCGCCCCAGCGCTGACCGAGTCCGTGGTACGGCACATTGTTGGCACCGAC
>Ga0207657_10000493_pt1 | contig 41704 bp, 27 predicted proteins | sample KBSC33metaG_FD_184316 | JGI IMG/M metagenome (GOLD analysis project Ga0207657, IMG submission 184316) | Corn rhizosphere microbial communities from Kellogg Biological Station, Michigan, USA - KBS C3-3 metaG (SPAdes) (version 2) | ecosystem: Host-associated > Plants > Roots > Rhizosphere > Soil ... | reverse complement strand
CGTTCCACGCGCTTCTCCGCGCTGATCTCGCTGACGTGGATCATGCCTTCCACGCCCTCGGCAAGCTGCACGAACGCGCCAAATTTCGTGAGACTGGCAACCGGCCCTTCGACCGTCGAGCCCACCGCAAACTTCTCCCCGGCCTCGCCCCAGGGATCGCCCAGCGCCTGCTTCAATCCCAGCGACATCCGCCGCTCACCCACATTCACGCCAAGAATCATCACCTCCACCGTCTCGCCCGGCTTCAGCAGGTCGCCGGGCTTGCGAACCTTCTTCGCCCACGACATCTCCGACAGGTGAACCATCCCCTCAATCCCCGGCTCCAGTTCCACAAACGCGCCAAAGTCCGTCACCCGCGTCACCGTGCCGCGAACCCGTTCGCCCGCCGCATACTTCCCTGCGACGGCGTCCCACGGATGCGGCTGAAGCTGCTTCAATCCCAGTGAAATCCTCTGATTCTCCGCGTCGACCTTCAGCACCCGGGCTTCAACCTGCTGCCCCACCGACAGCACATCCGCCGGTTTATTCACGCGGCCCCAGGCGATATCGCTGACATGCAGCAGCCCATCCACTCCGCCGATATCGATGAAAGCGCCGTAATCGGCGAGGCTGCGCACCGTCCCCAGCACGGTGTCGCCTTCCTTAATCTCGGCATACCTCTGTTCTTTGGTTGAACGCGCCTCTTCTTCAGCGACCGAACGGTGGTCCACCACCAGATCTTCTTCCGCCACGTCCAGCTTGATGATCCGGCAGGTAATCTCCTGCCCCACCAGCTTCTCCAACTCGGCGGCATCCCGCACTCCGCTGCGCGACCCCGGCATGAATGCCCGCAGCCCTACATCCACGGTCAGCCCACCCTTTACAACGCCAGTGACCGTGCCCACAATAATCGCCTTATCGGCAAACGCCTTCTCCAGCGAAGTCCAATCCTTCGGCCGCTCCACCCTCTGCCGCGAAAGCTCGTAGTAGCCTTCGGCATCGCGCCCCTTCACCGTCACCAGCAGCTTGTTGCCGACCTCAACAGTCTCATTCGCGTTCTGAAACAGCGTCAGCGGCAGAATGCCTTCCGTCTTAAAGCCGATATCGACAAACACCGACTCCGCCGAGACGGCGATCACTGTCCCTTCGATCTGCCTGCCGTCTTCGCCCACCCGGCGCGAATGGCTCTGCTCGTATAGAGAAAGAATCTTATCGAATGATTCGACTGATTCGCCGCTTTCGTTACCTGCTTCTGTTTCCGGAACGTCTGGATTGGACATGAAAAGTTACAGCCTCGCTATGGACCTGATTCCGGCTAGGATACCATCGCGGCAGCACGCCCCGCTCACTTCACCGAAGGCTTGCTCGCCACCGGAGCCTTCTCCGGCGGCATTCCGAATAATCGCCGCAAGGGTCGATGAATCGCCCGCAAAAGCGCCCGCGCCGCCAGAACCGCAGCCACCAGAACGACCACCGCAATCGAAGCCGCAATAAAGGGATGGTGCGTAGCGAACCACGTCAACCCCACTGCAACCACATCTTCCGTACTGCTCAGTGCGATATTCGACACCGGCTCCGGGCTGGGTGTCACCACCGCGCGCAACGCCGTCTTCGAGCTATGCGTCGCCAGCGCCACCGCTGCCCCTGCTCCGGTCGCGATCATCTGCATCTGCGGCGAAAGCTGCGCGCTTGCATGATAAGCCACCAGCGCCGCAATCGGCACCCGGACAACGGTATGGAGCACATTCCACACCATATCGAACACCGGAATCTTATCGGCCACAAACTCGATGGCGAACATCACTGCGCACACCGCCAGAACCCAGGCATGCCCCAGCGAATCCAACCCCGGAGGCAACGCAACCCAATGGGTCCGAGCCAGAATGCCAAGCGTCAGCACCGTGGCATAGATGTTCAATCCCGCCGCAAAGCTGGCTGCAATCACAAGCGCGGTAATGTTGCCGGGCGAGAAGTCCATGTGCACGGAATTCTACAACCGATAGCCTAGCAATGGCCGCCTCTTCATCCTGCCGCGACCTGCCCCTATTAATTTGGCAACGACCATATCTGGTTCGGTTGATTGTGGCCGCAGGCCTGCATGCTCAGGCTGCCCGACTCGCCGTTCAGCTTAGCAGCGCTGAGACACTCGCGACTCTCGGTATCGATCAGATTGCCGACCAGCGTATATTTCCACCGCGGCATCTTGCCCGCGCTGCACGCCTGCATCACCAGCTTCCCGCCGGAAACGGCAAGACAGCGCCCTGCGGATTCCAAAGCTCCGTTGGCAGCAACCGTCCATGTCTCCACCGGACTGCCATCACAATCTCCAACGCCTCCCGAAGCGGAGAGACAGCGGCTGTAGCTTTTAATGTCATGCTGTTTGCCAGTTGCGATCATCGTGATCGTGCCCGTGCGCGTCGGCGTTCCACACGAAGCTGCGGGGTGAATCTTCCAGATCGCCGTATCGTGACCTGCGATGTCAGCCTGCACGGACGCCGAGCCCGCCCGATGCTTACCGCCCCAAAGATCCTGCACATCAAAACGGCATCCCACATTCGGGCTAAAGCCGAAATCAACGGGCCGCAGATCGACCTGATGCGGAGCCGTACTCCGGTTCAGCACTGCAACCGCATATTCTCCTCCGCTCAGCGGCTTGAACAGGACGTCCATCGCCAGGCTTCGCCGCACCAAAGTGGCCATCCGGCCCAGCGCATCCTGATCCACCGCGATCACCGCCTTGTTCCCAAGAACCGCCACCGACTGCGGGCTTAGCTTCTCGACATCGGAGCTCAGAATCAGCGGCGCGGACATCATCGACCACAAAGCCACCTGGCTGCGCGTCTCCGCCGCGCTCATCCCATGATCACCGCCGATAATAAAGTCCGCGTCATTCCAATTGCCCGGCTTCTGAAACCGGCCCAGCGGCAGGTTGTAGGCATAGTTCCAAAGCACGCTATCGAATCGCGGCTTATTCGGATTCTTGGCGTGATAGTTGGCGACATCGTCACCCTCGCGCCAGAGTTCGCCGTAGCCGCGAACCCAGCTCAGCACGTCGTACCAGTCCGGCTGCCCCTGAAAATAGGCTGGAGCCGACTCCGAAAAAACGATCGACCGGTTGACGGTCTTCAGAGCCGCACTCTGCGCCGCGTAGGCCTTGCGGTAGACCTCCACCATGCTACTGCCCTTGGGGGCATACAGGTTACAGCCATCCAGCTTCAGATAATCCACACCCCAGGACGCGAACAACCGGGCATCCTGGGCAAAGTGGTCCTTCCCGCCGCCATTCGGTTCTCCACTGCCGGCAAACTTTCCGCAGGTCAGATACCCAGAGTCCTCGTAGATGCCGAACTTCAGGCCCAACGCATGAATCGCTTCCGCGACCGGCTTTATTCCCTGCGGAAAGCGTTGCGGATCGGCCTGCAGATTGCCGCGGGCATCGCGATCCTTTTGCATCCAGCAATCGTCGATGGTCACCGTGTCATACCCACGCACCGCGAGACCAGTCTTCACCAATGCTCTCGCATTGGCAAGTATGTCCTGCGCGGTGTAATTGCATTGGTAGTGGGCCCAATCGTTCCAGCCCATCGGCGGGGTGACAGCTAACTGCCGCGCAACTTTCTTAGAAGTGGCAAAGCCGGGAACCGCTGCAACCGAGATGGCAACCGGCAGCAAGGTTGGAAGGACCATCAACATGAGGCGACGAAGAAAAGAAATGAGTAAGGGCATGGGGAATCCATCATAGCTGAGCTCCGCGCGGCCTACCTTCGAATCGCCCGTTTGATCTGCGCATACTGCAGCAGAATGAAGCTATCCGTCATCCCAGCGATGTAGTCGGCGACCACCCGCGCCAGCCCTTCCCTCTCCACATCCTCGAAGTGTGTCGGCGGCAGTTCCTCCGGATCGTTGATCCAGTAGTCGAATAGAGCCGTCACCACCTCCTCGGCCTTGTCATGTTCATTTTCAAGTGCCTCGCAGGTATAGAGCGTGTCATAGAGATAGCGCTTCTCCTGCGACCGCTCCGCTTCAACCTGTGGCGAAAAGACAGCCAGCCGCGACGGACATTCACGAATATCGGCGAGCGTCTCCACGCCCGCAGCTTCTGCATTTCGCCGCGTAGTCGCAATCAGATCGTCGGTCAGGATGTTCTGCATCAGTTGCAGCGCTTCGTTGAACAGAAACTTCTCTTCGACCCCGGCATGCTGCTTCTCGACCGTCCGATAGCACCGCGCCAGAATATCAACGTGCTCGCGGATATGCCCGATCGCCAGCAGCCCCGACTCGACCCCATCGTCAAGATCCGCCGTCAGATAGGCAATCTCGTCAGCCAGATCGATCAACTGAGCCTCCAGCGGAGGCCGCTCGTCCAGCATGTACTCCGCCAGTTCCGGGTACTCGTCCGCGCTGTAGTCGCGCGAATGCTTGATGATTCCCTCGCGTACCGCAAGCGTAAGGTTCAATCCCCGGTGCGCCGCATAGCGTTGCTCGAAGTACTCGACGATGCGCAGTGCATGAAGATTGTGGTCGAACCGCCGTCCATGCTCGCGGAGGCAGTTGTCCAGCGCCCGCTCGCCCGCGTGGCCAAAGGGTGGATGACCGATGTCATGGACCAGCGCCAGCGTCTCCGCCAGGTCTTCGTTCAGCCCCAGCGTCGAAGCGGAAGCCCGCGCAATCTGTGCAACTTCAATCGTATGCGTCAAACGGCTGCGAAAGTGGTCGGACGCGCGGCTTGTGAACACCTGCGTCTTGCCTGCCAGACGACGAAAGGCTCGCGCCTGCACAATACGCTCGCGGTCCCTCTGAAATGGTGTCCGCGACGGTCGAAACGGCGCAGGGTAGACGCGCGCCATCAGCGGATCGTCCGGCCCTCCGACGACCGCACAGCGATGAAGATTGGTAGGCATGTCTACTTCGAGTGTAACCGGAAGCAAGAACGCACCGAGCGCCCATCGCTCGCGCCTTTATTTCGCCGTCGTCACCTTTGCCAGCTTCACCCGCGCATTTTCAAGCTTGTGCTGCACCTTGGCAACGTCTGCAGGATCCGCATCCGCCGGCAGCGAGTGCGCATACTCGGTCATCGATCGCTCCCACTGCGTCACCGCCAGCTTCAGTTTGCCCGTCTTCTCGTACACCTCGCCCAGGTGGTCGTGGACAGTCGGGTCCGTGCTCATCCGCTCGATCGCCTTGCGCAGATTCTCCTCTGCCAGGTCATATTGTCCCGACTTGAAGTAGACCCAGCCCAGCGAATCGAGATAGGCGCCGTTTTGCGGATCAAGTTCAACCGCCTTCTGGATCATCGTCAACGCTTCAGGCAGCTTCACTCCACGATCCGCCAGCATATAGCCGAGATAGTTCAGGATCGTGGCGTTCTGCGGATCGATGGCCAGCGCCTTGTGAAACTCCGCCTCGGCCTCGTCATAGTGCTTCTGCCGGTCCGCCAGCACTCCGCGCAGGAAATATACATATAACTTCTCATCGGGTTTGGTTGAGAGACCGGTAGCGTTGTCTAGCGCCTCCGAGGCATCTGTCCATAGCTTCAACCGTGTATAGATCTGGGTCAGCGCAAGATAGGCCGTCCGATTGTCCGCCGTTGAGCCCTTGGCCGATATCTGTGCCTTGGCTAAGGCAATTCCCTGCTCGGGCTGTCCAGTATCGGCGAGCTGCCCGGCATACATCAACTGTGTCGCGTGATCCTTCGGCTGCGCCTTGGCGGCGGCGGCGGCAGCAGCAGTCGCCTCTTTCCACTGATGAGCATCGCGGTAGGCATCGACCTGCCCCTGGTATCCGCCCCTGGCGAAATCCCCACCCAGCTCAACCATCTGCTTATAGGCGGCAATGGCTTCCGGTGTCTTGTTCTGCTCCCGATAGATGATGCCCAGCCGGTCGAGGAAGATCCCGCGATTCGCCTTCTCCCCATCGCTATACTTGCCATCCGGATGGGACGTGTCGGCGACCAGCTTGGTCAGAACGCCCGTCGCATCGTCGTATCGGCCCAGAGAATCGTAGAGCAGCGCCTCGTTGTAGCTCAGTTCAAGCGAACTCGGTGCCAGAGGCTTCGCCTTCTCCAGCGTAGCCAGAGCCTGATCGTAATGACCCTGCCTGCGCTCGATTTCGGAGATGCGAATCTGCGACTGCGCATCCTGCGGCTCGGCCGTCACCACCTCCCGAAACATCTTCAGCGCCTCATCCAGCTTCCCATCCGCGAGCAGCGCATTCGCCAGACCACGTTCCGTATCCAGGCTTCCCGGCTCCAGGTTGAGCGCGCGCTGATACGCCGCAGCCGCGTCCTTCGGCTTCTTCAACTGGTCGTAGGTCGCACCCAGCGCAAACTCGATGCGTGCGCTCCGGTCATCCACCGGAATCCCGTTCAAAACATCGGCGGCACGCTTCGAATCGCCCTCCTCGCTATAGAGCCGCGCCATATTCAGCGCCACCTCTTCCGAGTTCGCGTCGACCTTCTGCGCCTCCTTGAACTGCGCCTCCGCCTTGGCCGAATCGTGGTTCAAGCCATAGAGTTGCCCCAGCAGCAGATGCGTCTCGACGTCCTTCGGCTTGAGCTGTACCAGCTTCTCGTATTCGCCGATCGCCAGTTTCAGCATCTGCCCCGACTGCGGCGTCTGCATGTCGCCCAGCGATCGCAGATAGACCTTGCCCAGCAACTCATGCGCATCGACATCGTCCGGATCCTTGGTCACCCGATCCTGCGCCACGCTCACCGCCTCGCGAATGCGGCCAAGCTTGAAGTAGAGGCCGGCCAGTCCGTCCTGCAGCAGTTGCGACCCCGGATCGGCATTCAGGGCCAGCTTGTACTCCTCCACCGCCTGCGTTGCGTAGTCCGACCGCCCCTGGCTAACTGCCATCCCCTCATAAAGATGGGCCAGACCATAGTGATAGTAGGCCGCAGCCCGGTCCGTGGTAGGAAGCGAGGCAGCCGCCGCTATCGGAGCCGCTGCAAACATCGGATGTACACCAAAAAGAAGCGTTGCCGCCGGCAGGAGGCAGAAGTGGCGAAGAGTCGAAGCACGCAAAAACAAGGTCATGTCATGTAGCTTTCTGGACTGGCAAACTCTGGACCGAATCATTGCGAATGCGAACGTCAGAGGTTAGACGGTTCTGACTGACGTTTAGATGCGCTGTCCGGCCATGCCGCTTGCTAGGCTGGCGCTGATTATATCTGTCCGCCTCCTCATCCATGCCGGAAGTGCCGAACCCCTGTAAGCGCCATCGCCACTCCAAGCCGGTTCGCCGCTTCGATCACCTCGGCATCCCGAACCGAGCCGCCCGGCTGAATCACCGCCGTAGCCCCGGCCTTGGCGACCACTTCCAGTCCATCGGCGAACGGGAAAAACGCGTCCGAAGCCGCCACCGTCCCCGCCAGCGGCAGCGCCGCCTTCATTGCTCCAAACCGCGCCGCGTCCACCCGGCTCATCTGTCCCGCGCCGATCCCGACCGTCTGTCCATGCCCATCGGCAAACCGTGCATAGACAATCGCGTTGGACTTCACATACTTGCAAACCGTCCACGAGAACAGCAGCGCTCGCATCTCTTCCGCCGTCGGCTTGCGCTCGGTCACAATCTTCAGTTCAGCCTCGGTAATCTTCAGCCGGTCGGCATCCTGCAGCAGCAAACCGCCCGAAACCTGCTTCAGTACCCGTGTCGCCTCTGCCGGCACAATCTCCACCAGCCGAAGATTCTTCTTCGCCGCAAACCGCTCCAGCGCCTCTTTCGTGAACGATGGCGCCACAATCGCCTCGACAAACAGCTTGGCAATCTCCTCAGCGGCCTCGGCATCCACCTCGCGATTGATGCCGATCACGCCACCAAATGCTGAAACCGGGTCCGCCGCGAGCGCTCGTGTATACGCCTCCAGCACCGTCCCCCCGGTCGAAGCCCCGCATGGATTGGTGTGCTTGATAATCGCCACCGCAGTCTCATCGAAGTCGCTCACCAGATCCCAGCAGGCGTCCAGATCGACGAGGTTGTTATAGCTAAGCTCCTTGCCCTGCAACTGCTTCGCCCCGGCAATCCCCTTGCCGCTGCCGTCAACATACAGCGCCGCCTTCTGGTGCGGATTCTCGCCATAACGCAACGTCTTGGCCAGCGGCTCAATGATGCGAACCGCCTGTGGCAGCGTATCCGAGAATACTGCCACTCCGCTCGGCTCTTCGATGCTTTCGAGTGCCGTCGCAATCCCTGCGTCATAGGCCGCCGTCACCGCGAATGCCTGCCTGGCCAGCCGCCACCGCGTAGCCCGGCCGAGGCTGCCCGCATTTGCCTTCAATTCCTCAGTCAGCGCAGCGTAGTCCGCCGCCGAACTCACAATCGCCACATCGGCAAAGTTCTTCGCCGCCGACCGCACCATCGAAGGCCCGCCAATGTCGATATTCTCAATCACATCGGCAAACGCCACACCCGGCCGCTTCGCCGTCTTCTCGAAGGCATACAGGTTCACCACCACCATGTCGATCGGCTCAATCGCATGTTCCTTCACCGAAGCCTGGTGCTCCGCATTATCGCGGATATGCAGAATGCCGCCATGCACCTTGGGATGCAGCGTCTTCACCCGTCCATCCAGCATCTCCGGAAATCCCGTCAGATCGCTGATATCGCGCACCGGCAACCCCGCCTCGCGCAGCACCCGCGCAGTTCCTCCGGTGGATACGAGATCGACCTTAAACGAAGCAAGCGCACGGGCAAAATCGACAAGCCCCGTCTTGTCCGTAACGGACAGAAGAGCGCGGCGAATGGGCCGAAGATCGGCAGAGCTAGCTGAGTTGGAGGCGGAAGAGTGTTCAATCATCACTTAACTATTATGCTGCACAGTTTTTGTTTTAGTTAAGCAGCGCCGCCCCGGTCAGAGAACTGACGTGCGTCACCTCGTGCCCCGCGCACCAGCGTTTCAGCCCATTGGCGATATTCTCCACGGCCCTGGGGTCGGCATAGCTGGCCGTCCCCACCTGCACCGCTGTCGCTCCTGCCAGCATGAACTCGACCGCGTCCTGCGCTCGCACGATCCCGCCCATCCCCACCACAGGAATCTTCACTGCGCGTGACGCCTCATGTACCATCCTCACCGCAATCGGCCGAATCGCCGGGCCTGAAAGCCCTCCGGTCACGTTGGCGATCCTCGGCTTTCGCGTCACCACGTCAATCGATAGCGCGACAAACGTATTTACCAGCGAAATGGCATCCGCTCCGCCGTCCTCGGCCACCTTCGCCATCTGCCCGATACTGGTCACATTCGGCGACAGCTTCACCATCAGCGGCCTCTTTGCCGCCGCCTTGCACCGCGCCGTCAGCTCGTGCAGCAGCGCCGGATCAGTGCCGAAGACCATCCCCCCATGGCTTGTATTCGGACAACTCGCGTTCAGCTCATACATCGCGATGCCCTCGGCATCGTTCAGCGCGCCGATTACCTCCAGGCAGTCTTCAATGGTGAAGCCAAAGACATTCGCAATCACCACCGCTCCCGGCAGCTTGCGCAGCTTCGGCAGCTTCTCCGCAATAAATGGCCGAACCCCCATATTCTGCAACCCAATGGCGTTAATCATCCCCGCCGCCGTCTCGATGATCCGCGGAGCGGCATTGCCCGCCATCGGCTCCCGCGACAACCCCTTAGTCACGAACCCGCCGATCCGTTCGAGCGAAACGATCTCCTCGAACTCAATCCCGTAGCCGAACGTCCCGCTGGCCGCGATTACCGGCGAGCGAAACTCCACGCCCGCCACGGTGACGCGCATGTCTGGCCCCTTATCGTGGGTCGTCACTCCCTCACCGCCTTCTGAGAGACGCTCTCTCCCGTCTCCGGGCGCATTGCCATGGTCAATACCTGCCCTACGCTGGCGGACGGCTGATTGATCCGCAGCAGCGAGGCAAAGGTCGCCGCAATATCCACCGGAGCCACGCGGTCATGATACGTTCCCGGCACAAACGCCGATCCGTAGAACGCCAGCGGCACATGCCGGTCGTAGGAGTACGACGAGTAATGGCTCGTCCCGGTCCGCTGGCTCATCTCGTACATCCCCGGCGATGCCATCACAAACCATCCAAGACTTGATGAATAGCTATGCAGAATCAACCTCCCCTCCTCGGTCGCCGGAATCTGGCCAGCCTCCATTTGAGTGCGGGTATACACGCGACGAATCAGCGGTCGGGACGGCAGCCGTACCTGGCTTATGCCCTTCTCCTCGGGCGGCAGTGTCGCTTCGAGTGCCGCGGGCAGAATCTCCGCTACCGCCTGCTCCGCCTCAGCCTCCGTCACCTTCGCCTGCTCCAATGTCCTTGGGTCCAGTTGGACGTACGGCATGGTCAAGCCCAGCAGATATTTACTGTTCTTGCCCGGAGAAAACCGCTGGTTCAGCCTGTCGTTCACCTCGGCAGCCAGCTTTTTGGCATCGAACATCGCCGCCGGCATCCCCAGCTTCTCCGCCACCGCAACGACAGGGGCGACTCCGTGATCGCCCGTCAGCGCCACCCATACATTGCCCATGCCGCCATCGACGTTCTTGTCGAGCCACGTAAAAAATCCGTCGAGGTCGACGTCGATGGCATCGATCATCGCCCGCTGCTCCGGAGCATCCGGCCCTACGCGATGTCCCAGAATATCGGTCGAAGAGATGCTGATGGTCAACACATCCGTGACATCGTGCCTCCCCAATTGCTCTCCGGCAACCAGCGACTTCGCGAAGTCCAGCAGATAGGACACCGAAGCTGGATGGGCGCCCACCTCCTCATAGAAATGGCCGGGCTTCGCGCCCGCCTCCCGCGTCGCCAAGTCGCGGCGTCCGCTGTCGTTAAACGCCTGCGCCCACGCCGGCAACTGCTTCGACCAATAAGTCGAGGTAATAAACTTGCCGCTCGCGTGATCGACCCAGAAAGCTCCCTTGGAAGCATGTCCCGAGGTCAGAATCGCAGCCCGGTCTTTCAGAGAAACGCCGAACAACTTTGCCCGCCCCTGGGTTGCCAGAACTACCTCGTCTCCCAGCGTCGAAGCCTGCTCGTTACGCGGCGAAGCTCCGGTCTCCTTCGACGCGGGATCGCCCACCACCGCATAGCGCTCGTCTTCAACCGAACTGATCGGATGCGTCGTCGAACGCTTCAGGTCCCACCACTCGTTCTGCGCGATCCCATGCCCGTTGGTATAAGCCCCGGTCCCGATCGTCGAGTGTCCCGGCGCCGTGATGGTATTGGCATAGTCGTAGTAGCAATCGGTAAAGTACGCTCCCTGCTTCAAAAACAGGTTGAACCCATTCTTCGTCTTGAAATCATCCCGATAACGATCCAGATAATCGCCGCGAAACTGATCGATCACCAGCACTACCACGAGCTTCGGCTTGGCATGGTACGCATCGGCACGCGCCGGCAACTCGACACAGAGAGAAACCACGAGCAGCAGGAAGGACACAAGACACTTTCGCATATCTCGATAGGGTAACTGTATTTTGCCGGCTTGGGCTACCCAGTCAGCGTTTCAGCCACGAGACGCTAAAATACAAGTTAATGATCGATCTGGCATTGATGCGGGCAAATCTGCCCCTTGTGGAAGAAAAACTGCGCACGCGCGGCATGGACCCCGCCGCTGCGCTTGGCAACTTTATCGAGGTAGACCAGCAGCGCCGCGACGCCATCACGCGAGTCGAAACGCTGAAGGCGGAGCGCAACAAGCTCACCGCGGAGATCGCCGCTCTCCGCCGCTCCGGATCGGACGCCACCGCGCAGACCGAACAGACGCGCACGCTCAAGACCGAGGTCGAATCTCTCGAAGCCACCGCTGCCGCTGCCGACGTGCGCCTGCGCGAGATGATGCAGATCATTCCCAATCTTCCCCAGGACGACGTCCCCATCGGCAAAAGCGAGCACGACAACCGCGTCGAGAAAACCTGGGGCACACTGCCCGCTTTCGACTTCCCCGCCAAACCCCACTGGGAGCTGGGCGAGACTCTCGGCATCCTCGACTTCAACCGCGCCGCCAAGATCTCCGGCTCACGCTTCGTCGTCCACTTCGGCCAGGGAGCCCGCCTCGAGCGCGCCCTCGCCAACTTCATGCTCGACCTCCATACCGGGGAACACGGCTACACCGAGGTACTGCCTCCCTACATGGTCAACTCGAAGTCGCTCTTCGGCACCGGCCAGCTCCCCAAGTTCGCCGAAGACCTCTTCCACTGCGACGACAAGGGCAGCTACGAGCCCGGCAACTATCAGGAGAGCGACCACTGGCTCATCCCCACCGCCGAGGTCCCGGTCACCAATCTCTTCCGCGACGAGACCCTCGACGAAGCGCAACTGCCCATCTCCTTCTGCGCCTACACTCCCTGCTTCCGCTCCGAAGCCGGCTCCTACGGCAAGGATGTCCGCGGCATGATCCGCCAGCACCAGTTTCAGAAGGTCGAGCTGGTCAAGTTCGTCAAGCCCGAGGACTCCAACCAGGAGCATGAGCGCCTCACCCGTAACGCCGAAGCCGTGCTCGAAAAACTCGGCCTCCCCTACCGCCGTATGCTGCTCTGCACCGGCGACATGGGCTTCTCCTCGGCCAAGACCTACGATCTCGAAGTCTGGCTCCCCGGCCAGAATCTCTACCGCGAGATCTCCTCCTGCTCGAACTTCGAGGCCTTCCAGGCTCGCCGCGCCAACATCAGATACCGTCCAACCGGCGCAAAGAAGACCGAATTCCTGCACACCCTCAACGGCAGCGGCCTCGCCGTCGGGCGCACGTATCTGGCCATCCTGGAAAATTACCAGCAGGCCGACGGCACCATTCGCGTCCCTGACGCCCTCGTACCCTATATGAACGGTGCTACAGTGATCGGCAAGCAGCAGGAAAGGAGCTGACGCCATGGGAAAGATCCTTCGCAGCTATCTCTTCTGGACCTACGAGCGTGGCAGCTTCCACTACGACATCATGGTGACGCTGATTCTGCTCTTCCTCTTCGTCTCACCCCGGTTCATCGACTACAAAGACAAGCCGGTCGAGACTGTCGCCCTGCAATCGAGCGAAGTACTGGTGAAGACGACCGGACTCAACCGCGAAAACAAGGATGAAGGCGCTGCCTTCGTCTACCAGATTCGCGCCGAAGACCTGACGGGAGCTACCACCGAGACTGACCGTCGCGCCGCCATCCTTCGGCTCATCGAGCCCATCTCCGGCGAGGTCACCCTCGAACGCTACGAGCCTGTCCGCGACGCCCAGGGCAAGATCATCGCCTATAACGCCTGGGTTGTCCGTTAGCTCACATATCGAGCGTTTTCTGCGCAATACACCACGCCTGAACCTCCGGTAAGGATCGATTTCCCATCCCATAGGGGTATGGGCAAAAATTTGCACATCAAGGGCAAATCAATGCGCATCCGGCCTGGGTCCATATCGCGCGGGAAGTCACTTTCAGTGTTTTTTCCCTTGTAAACAGCCTACTTTCGCGTTTGGACTTCAACCTGCTTAAACACAGGCATAGACAGTAACTCGTCTTTGGAGGATCCGCTGATGCATTCGCTGCCCACCGCTCGCCAGGCCCGTAAAATCTCCCTCGTCAAAGCTGCTTTGCTCGCTGCCGTCGCAATCGCGCTGACGGCGTTTGCTCCCGCCGCCCTGCACGCCTCACCCCTGACCTATAACCTCACCCTGACTCCCGGCGCCGGCTCGACCATCGGAGGAACCGGAACATTCACCATCGACGGCGCACCGGCGGCAACCGGCAACACCACTTACTCGCTTGCACTCGGCAACCTCAATGACCTGAGCTTCACCCTCGCCGGCCAGACTTTCACTCTCGCAGGAGACACCGATGCTTTTGTCGTCTTCCAGAACGGCTCGCTCTACGACATTACCTTCGCTCAGGAGCTTGGAACCGGGACCAACGACCGTTACGCCCTGCACACCAGCGGTGTCTACGCCTTCTATTACAACAACGAGCAGAGCGGCTCCTACGGCACCTTTACCGCCTCGCAGGCTCCGCCCACGTCGCCTATTCCTGAGCCGGCTTCCCTGCTGTTGCTCACGACCGGACTCTTCAGCGGAGCGGGAATGCTGTATCGCCGGATGGCCCCGCAGCACGCCAGCTAAGGTATTTCTCTTGTAACCGGCACCACTTTCTCCTTGGTCTGTGTTTTACCCCAGCAATCCCGGGGTACCCATGTTCTGCATGTCAGAACATGGGGCTTTCTATCTCTTCTTCTCCCTGATCCCTTGTCTCTACTCGATCAAACTATCCCATCCCTCCGCTCCCCCGCGGCCAGATTCCCAAAGCACTTTCGCTCTGCTCCCGTACAATCTGTCTCTATGGGCCGCATCCGCATCCTCTCTGACCTGGTAGCCAACCAGATAGCCGCCGGAGAGGTCGTCGAGCGCCCTGCTTCAGTCGTCAAGGAACTGCTCGAAAACTCGATCGACGCCGGGGCCACCCGCATCCGCGTCGAGGTCGAGGCCGGGGGCCGCAAGCTCATCCGTATCACCGACAACGGCCACGGCATGGTCAAGGACGACGCCCTGCTCGCCTTCGAGCGTCACGCCACCAGCAAGCTCCGCACCTCCGACGACCTGCTTGCCATCGCCACCCTCGGCTTCCGCGGCGAGGCGCTGCCGTCGATCGCCAGCGTCTCCCGCCTTACCCTCGAAACCCGCTCGCCGGAAGAAGCAGCCGGAACCCTGGTCGAGATCGCCGGAGGCAACATCCTCCGCGTCGAGGATGCCGGTCTGCCCGCCGGAACCACCATCACCATCCGCGATCTCTTCTTCAACACTCCGGCGCGGCGAAAATTCCTCAAGTCCGAGCAGACCGAGCTCTCGCACATCGCCGCTCTGGTCACTCACTACGCACTCGCCCATCCAACCAAACACTTCGAGCTTCACTCTGCAACGCAAGCCCTGCTAATTGCTCCGGCCGTCGGCAGCAGCTCCGACCGCCTCTTCCAGATCTTTGGCCGCGAGACCTCAAACCTTATGCTCCCAGCCACAGCGGAGATGGACTTCGCTCGCGCTGGCCTGCCCGAGCCGCCGCCGTGGAAGCGCGAGCAGGACTATACGCCGCCCGACCCTGGCTACCTCCGCATCACCGGCTTCGTCTCCAAGCCCGAGCTGCAAAAGCTCAACCGCAACTCGGTCTACGTCTTCGTCAATCACCGCCTCGTCCGCGACAAGCTGGTCATTCACGCCCTCAACGAGGCCTACCGCAACATCATCCCGCCAACCTCGTTCCCGGTCGTCCTGCTCTTTCTGGAGATGCCGCCGCAGGAAGTTGATGTCAACGTCCACCCTGCCAAGACTGAGGTCCGCTTCCGACAACCCAGCTTCGTCCATGACTTTATCCGCGATACTGTCCGCACCACGCTAATGCAGAGCCGCCCCGTAGCCAGCTTCGCCGCCGCTCTCTCCAACACGCCCCACGCCAGCGCCTCTCTGTTGATCGACGTAAGCCCTCTCAGCGATGGCGCCGCGCAACCCGTCTTCGATCCAAACCGGGAGCAGGGCGGCCCCCAGTCCGAGGCTGATCCCACCTCGGCCGACAGCGCGCCCTTCAACCTTGAAGCCCCGCAAGTCGCCGAATCCCCCGGCCGCCTCACCTTCCCTGAAGCACAGATTCCCGTCGGCTATGAATCCGAGGCAGGCCCCAACGAGAACGAGACTCTCAACGCGCTCGCCACACTGAAGCCTCTCGGCCAGCTTCGCGACTCCTTCATCCTCGCCGTCAACGACGAAGGTCTCTGGATCGTCGACCAGCATGTCGCCCACGAGCGCGTCCTCTTTGAAAAGATTCTGCGCGAGCGCGAAGTCGAACAGGTACAGCGCCAGCGCCTGCTCATGCCCGTCCTGGTTGATCTTCTCCCCGCCCAGATGGTCACCTTTGCCCGCCTCGCCGACGAGTTGGAGCGCAACGGCTTCGAGGCCGAGCCTTTCGGCCCAAACACCGTCGCCATCAAGGCCGCTCCCGTAGGACTCGAAGGCCGCGAGTTGGAGCGGATGCTCGAAGAGGTTCTCGCTGTTCCAGATCGCGAGCAGCAGGCCGAAAACGCCGAGACCCGACGCCGCCGGATCGCCGCCAGCATCGCCTGCCACGCCGCCATCAAGGTCAACATGCCGCTCGACCGCGCCAAGATCGACTGGCTGCTCGCCGAACTGGGCAAGACCGAGCACCCCACAAGCTGTCCCCACGGCCGGCCCATCGCCCTCCGCTACTCCCACAAGGACATACAGCGCGCCTTTCAGCGAATCTGATTTGCACTCCAACATCGCTTCAAAAGCAGCGTGCGGCCTGGGAGTTTGCCGCACGCTGCTACGTTATTGTTGCTATCTGGCTACTGTTGACTAGCGGATACGTTCATCATCAGTTTCGTTCCACTTTCTAGATCGATGTTCTTTCCCGACGCATCAAGTGATCCGGAGTTGGACATATCTGCCGAGCTGGAGAGTGTGACACCAGGCAAGTTCGCAACCGGAACACGCTCGACCGAGCCCGATGCGCCTGCATTGCTCACAACACCTTCCGAAGCATGCACGTTGTTCATAAGGGAGCCCGCGCCCGATCGAGCCGCTCCTCCTATTTGCCCAGCGGTATTTGTTACTCCGCTGGCAACACCACCTGCGGCGTTGCCAGCGCCACCCAGCAGACCACTGCCGACAGATGCCCGGCCGCCGCCTTGTGCTCCGGCCACCGGCAGCATCGAAACATCCTCGCTCGTGTCGACAAGTGGGGATGCCGCTGTTACCGAAGTGAGGACTGCATGGATCGGAACCTCGCGTCCGTCGTGGAGCACGGCATGGTCCAAAGCAAATGCGATATGGGAACTTTTCTCTGCTTTCGATCTCGGATGGACTTCCGTGACCTTACCAATCAGCTTGGTTCCTCGTGGCAGTTTTGACCCGTCAGTGAGCGTTGCCGCTCTGGTAGTTCTGGCCAGCACTTCGTCACCCACCTTGGCATGCCTGGTGTCGAGCTTTTTGGTCAATTCAGCCGAGACGTTGGTAGCTTCCATAGCTGATGCGGAAGCCTGTTCGATTTGAGAGCTAGCCATGGCTGCGGCATGAGTATTCTCCGCAGCATTTGTCTGGGTTGCGGCGCGCGAAATATTTGCGTTAGCATTGTTTGCCGCATTGGCTGCTCCTGATGTACTTGTTGTCTGGGCCGATAGTGAAACCGAAAGAGCCAGAATAGGGAGTAAGGGGAGATATTTCATCATTTTTTAGTGCCTCCGTGCCATCATGTGGAACAAAATGGGCCGATAAAGAATAGCCCAGGATATGGGATTGTCTCTGTTCCACTTACTGTTGCCCCGGCCGCTTTTTGAAATGCGGTTTATTTCGATAAATTACTCTTCGTCAATTAGTTGACATAGTTATTTCCTGCTCTGCCGCAGCCCGCTTTTTTCCGACAGTACTGTATCCTTAGTAAAAAGACGTACAGTGTGCGCTTGAATAGAACCAGCATGCTGGTCCATCGCAGTCAAAGAAGATCGTCGCTCCTCGGCCCAGGCTGAGGGGAGCTGTCGCGCGGTAGTTTCGCCCAGGAAGGCAACACCTTGAGTAACCTAAGCACCTCCACGGCCGATCAGCTCGCCGCTGCCCGCCTCATCCACTGGCACCAGAACGCCGAGCCCATCCTCACCATCAACATGCTCCGTGATTGGCTCAATACCTCCGGCCTGGTCCTCTATACGCCCCGCACGCAGCAGATTCCATCCCCCGCGCCGTCCTTTGTAGAGTCCATCCTCGGCGTTCCCAACGCCGCGCCCACGCTGGCTGAAACCGACGAGCCGCGCAGTCTCCTTGCCCGTCTCATCGCCGACGGCGGAGCCATCCCGCTCAACCTGTTCGGCAATCCCACTGGAACCGGCACCGAAATCCCCGACTTTGTCGTCTCCCCTCTGGTCTTCCCCTATATCTTCACTCTGCGCGGCGACAAGGCATGGAAGCAGCCACCCGCCACCAGCGGAGCCTCGAAAGTCTCCCCGCTCGCACTCGCCGCCTACAATCTGCTGGTCGAGCGTATTACGCTTTCGGCCTACGACCTGGCGACGCAATTGGGCAAGGAGGTCACCGAGGCTGCCGTGCTTCGCGCCCTCACCGAGCTTTGGCAGCACCTTCGTGTGCTCCCCATTCCGCAGCTGGATGGAGCTGCCACGCTATGGGAGCTGACCACCACACGCTTCACCAAGCAGATCAAGGCCGGAGCCAACGCCGGGCAGCCGACGGCGCTTTCGGCTCTGATCTCCCTCTACCTCGGCCAGGCCATCGTAGCCAGCGAGGACGATATTGAGACCTTTCTCTCGCCAGTCGCCGCACGCTCCCGCATCCGCGACGTGATTCACGCGCTGATGTCGGCACGCCAGCTCGAAACGATTGCCATCGAAGGCCGGACGGTCCTCCACGTCAACGGAGATCTGCCCGAGTTCCTGGCCATCGCCGCGCCAGTTTCAGAGGAAACAGATGCCGTCGCCATCACCGAATCGGACGACGGGGTCGAGGTCCCGACGCGCATCAAGAAGTTCGTTCCCAAACCCCGCAAAACGGGCACCGGATATATCGCCAGGCCGGGCGTAAAGCCCTTCTCTGCCGAGAGCTCCGACCGTGAGCGTCGCCCCTTCAAGCGTGAGTCCAACCACTCTGAGCGCCCCAGCTTTAACAAACCATGGGAAGAGGAAAAGGCCGCGCGCCTCGCCGCATTCCGCGCGCCCTCGACCGTACGCGGCGAAGACGAAGCCGGCGGAGGCGAGAATCGCCAGAATGCACCTCGCGCCTATACCCGCAAGCCCAGCTTCGACCGCGAAGGAAAGCGCCCTTACAGCCCGAAGCCGTCCTTCGGCAACAAGCCGGCTTACCGCAGTGACAGGCCTGTCTTCCGCCGCGACGGTGAATCGGGCGATGCCCGCCCACCGCGTAAGACCTTCTCGAAGCCGGGGACCTTTGATCGCAAGGGCTTCACCGGAAAGTCCTTCGATCGCGGCAACAGCCACCCCCCTCGCCGCGACTTTGGCGATTCCCACCCTCCAAGGCGGGACTTTGCCCCTCGCACGGACGACGACAGACAATCACGTCCTCCGCGCCGAGACTTCGGAGGTCCGCGCAAGCCGGGCAGCTTTAGCCCTCGTCCTCCTCGCGAAGGCGGAGCAGGCTCGGCCCGCTTTGGCGGTAAGCCCGGCTTCTCCCGCGACCGCGATAGCCGAAGCAGCGACCGTGGAGAACGCGGCCCCCGCAGCGGACCGCCCTACCGCAAATTCGATGCTCCCCGCGGCAACCGGCCTTCGCGTCCCTTCTCGGAGCGTCCCGACCATCCGTTTTCATCCGACCGGCCGGATCGCCCTGCCCGGCCTTTTTCTTCTGAGCGTGGCGAACGTCCCAACCGTGCGGCTCGCCCTGAAAGCTCAGGCAGCAGCTACACAGGCAAGCCCTCCGGGGGATTCAAAGCAAAGAAGTCCTATGGAAAACCCGGCGGCAGGCCGTCCGGCAGCTATGCCGGAAAGTCCGGGGGCGGCAGCTTCGCGGGCAAAAAACCCTACGGCAGATTCGCTGCGGGGAAAGACGGCAAACCGGTCAGTACCTTCGACAAGTTCAAGGGAAACAAAAAGCCCTTCGGAAAACGAGCGCCTGCGCGTAAATTCAAACCTGAAAAGGGTGAATCCGCCGGATGACGCACTCCCACAAGCCGTCGCAGCCTGAGCACGCGAAGCGAGAACGCCCTGTGATCGCCATCGATGGTCCCGCAGGCGCGGGCAAAAGCACCCTTGCCGCCCACCTTGCGCGCCACTTCGGCTTCCTCAACCTGGAAACCGGTGCCATGTACCGCGCGCTCGCGCTCAAGGCCATTGAAAACGACTATGCCTTCGACGAGGAGGCGCCCCTGCTCGATCTGGCTGCCCACACCACGATTACCCTCGAGCCGCAATTCGAAGGCAACCGTGTTTTGCTCGACGGGATTGACGTTTCCCATCGCATTCGCGAACAGGACGTTACCTCCGCCGCCTCGCAGATCTCGATCCACCACAACCTCCGCGCCTGGATGGTCGGCCAGCAGCGTGCCCTTGGTGTTGCCGGCGGTGTGGTCATGGAAGGCCGCGACATCGGTACCGCCGTCTTCCCCGATGCCGAGGTGAAGATCTTTCTTGACGCCGCACCCGAGGTCCGCGGTAACCGACGCTATCGCCAGACTACGCCTGTCCCGCCGCCTGCCGACCCGGAGGACTCTGGCCGCCAAAGGCCGATTCTTGAAACTGCCGAACAGCGGCGCGCGGCGGAAGAAGCTATCCTCCGCGACCTCAAAGAGCGCGACTACCGCGACCGTCATCGGGCTGAATCTCCGCTCCAGCCCGCTCCCGACGCAGTCATTCTGGACTCCACCGCGATGACCCTCGACGAGGTCCTTGCCCGAGCCGAGGATATCGTCAACGCACACCTTTCCACTAGATAAACACTTTTATTTGCCTCACCAACACAGTTGCACTTAAAACCGTGCAACTAAAGTATTTATCTCTTTTCCTCAAAAAAACTTGCGGAATGTGCTAACCTTCTTTCATCGTTTGAAACAGATTGGTTTTCTGCAGCGCTAGCCAATGTAAGAACCCCGATTTGGATCTACGGAAATTCAAGAGCAGTACAAGGAAAGAATCAAATGGAACAAGGAACAGTGAAGTGGTTTAACGATGCCAAGGGGTTTGGCTTTATCAGCCGTCAGAACGGCGAGGATGTATTCGTACACTACTCGGCGATCAACTCAAACGGTTTCAAAAGCCTACAGGAAGGCCAGGCCGTACAATTCAACGTGGTCAAAGGACCCAAGGGATGGCAGGCGTCTGACGTTCAGCCTCTCTAGTCTTTAGAGCACCACCGTAACAAAAAAGATTTGCGAAAGGGACGGCTCAGGCTGTCCCTTTGCGCGTTTAAGCGCTTCAGATGCAGTTCCAGCCCATTCCGTGACGATCCCTCGGAGCCGACCGCTTGATCTTCTACAATTAATAAGTAACAAGCATCCAACAGGATGGGAGAGTTTAACGAAGTGACGTCTATCCGCCGTGTAGCCGCAACACTTGTCTTTTCAACAGCCGCGATCCTGCTCACATCGGTTTCCTCATTCGCCCAGGCAAAGTCCGGCGAGCTCGATTCGGTACTTCGCCAGATGGATCAGGCCAGCGCCCGCTTCAAGTCCGCCGAGGCCGACTTCCGCTGGGACATCTACGAGCGCGTCGTCAAGGAGACGACCACGCAGACCGGCACCATCTACTTTATTAAGAATGGCTCCGGCCTGCAGATGGGCGCGAAGATCGCGCCACCGGCTGCCAAGCTGATCGAGTACAAGAACGGCGGCCTGAAGCTCTTCGAGCCCGGCTCCGACCACCTGACACTGTTGAGCGCCGGAAACAACAAGGCGCAGTACGAGAGTTTCCTGACGCTCGGCTTCGGTGGCAGCGGCACCGATCTGGCCAAGGCCTGGACGATCACCGACATGGGCACCGAGCCGATCAATGACGGCACGAAGATGGTGACCACCACCAAGCTGAATCTGGTCTCCAAAGATCCCAGCGTTCGTAATATGTTTACCCACATCATCATCTGGGTCGATCCAGCGCGGGGCATCTCGTTGAAGCAGGAGTTCTTCACGCCTTCGGAGGATACGAGAACGACCTTCTTCACCGACATTCGCTACAACCAGTCGGTTAACACCAAGCCCTACGCGATCAAGACCGACAAGAAGACGACCGTCGATCGTCGCTAGTTCTGGCAAACACAACTGCGGCCAGGATGAAGATCAGCGGAAAGAACTCCAGGGTGTAGCGCGGCTCGGAGTTATCAAGCGTCAGCAGCACGGCGCAGCGCAAGACGACGAAACCTATCATGGCTCCGGCCAGCGCGGGGTTTCCGCCCCATCGACGCCGACGCCACAACCAGAGTCCGATTCCTCCCAGCACAAAGTACGCGAGATTCAATGCCGCGTACGCGGCGGCGAACAAAGCCTTTCCCGGGTGCGTTCCCCGCCGCCACCAGTCCAGCGGGATGGGCATCATCTCCGTTCGCGGACGAAACATCATATTAAAGAGGCGGGCCACCGGCAGGGTGACATAGTAGCGAAGCGGGTCGTCCGCGATGCGCTGATCGGCGAGTTCCTCGAACCGCGCGTCGAGGGCGGGGGTCGCATTGTCGGTTCGGTTGTAGTCGGCCAGCAGGGCGTCGGTCTGCTGGTACTGACTCTCGGAGTCGAAGGCTCGCGTGGGGATATCGTCGATGTCAATGTCGGCGCCGTCGTAGTTCCAATAAACGTCTTCGGTCGAGCCAAAGTCGATGGCCCAGGTTCGGTACCAGCGCTGGAAGCCCAGGGGCACCATCTCTCCCGGGTCAGTCGCATACCGCGGGGCGAGCGGCTGGATGACGTGGAAGGTTCGCCAGTTCCGCACCGCCCACGGAGCGAGGGGAAGCAGCACGCACACGGCGGCCAGAACGACCGGCCAAGCAGTACGCCAGTGGAGAGCAGACTCGGCAAAGGCCGGTTGCAGGGCCAGACAAAGCATGGCGGCAAGCACCGCAGCCGCCAGCAGCGCCTGTTCCGGCCGCAGCAACAACGCGTAGGCCAGCGCGAACACAATGACCCAGAGCCACCGGTTTACGCCGCGCGTTGTCTGCCGCCAGCGTTCGAGCCCATAGAGCGCGAGAACGATGCAGGCAAGGCTGAGTGTCTCGGTCAGCGGCGCGGCCACATAGCTGGCGGTGAAGGGGCAGAGCGCGGAGAGCCACAGCGTCGCCATCGCCGCTCGTCGGCCGAACAGGCGGCCAGCCAGCGCACTCGCCAACAGGCAGGCGAGCAGGTCGATCACACACTGCACGCACATCACCGCCGTGTAGTGCTCCACGCCGAAGACGCGGAAGCACGCCGCCAGAAAGAGCGGATAACCCGGCAGCCGGATCAGCGTGGGCCGGGGGACGATCCCAGCCTGGGTGAAGCCGTAGACTCCATGCTCCAGCCAGTTTCTGGCGATGTCGCCGTAGATCAGCGTGTCGCCGTCGATCCTGGCCATGGCCGCGATAAACCACAGGCGCAGGGCAAGCCCCAGCAGCAGCGGCAGCGCTACCCATAACCATAGCCTTCGTTGTCTAGGAATCATGTATGTGCATCATACTTTGGATCATGCCCTGCGTTGACTCGGATGAGGCCGCTGCATACGATTGAAACAGCGTTATGCGCAGGTCCGCAATCCTCCCTTGATGAACAAGCAAATTTTCTACGATCCGCAACGCAAACGCTGGAAGAGGCTGCGCCGGGTTCTCGATATCCTCGCGCTTCTGGGCTTTCTGCTGATTGCCGTCTTCCTCGTTGGCCTACTGCGCATGAAGCCGCTGCCGGAGCTTTCGCTCCAGCCATACAAGCGCAACTATCGCACGCTTGCCAATGCGCGCACAGCGGCGCTAAAGCCCGGTCAGAGGCTACGGCGTTCCGCGCATCGGAAGACCGACCTTAAGCCATCGGACGTCATCCTGAACTCCGGCGAGGGCCTGCGCGCCGCCTACTACGTCGAATGGGATCCGGCGAGCTACTCATCGCTCAAGCAGCATATCAAGCAGATCGATCTCCTCTTTCCGGAGTGGCTGCATGTCGTAACGCCCGAGGGCAACCTGACCTCGTTTACGATCGACAACCGGCGCTTCGCGGTCGTCGATAGCGGCGGCGTACATCCGGTAGATCAGGAGTTCAAGGTCGCCCGCACCATTGCGGCGAACCATGTGGACACCGAAGTCTTTCCGCTGGTTAATAACTACGATCCGGTGAAAGGCATCTTCCTGCCCTCAATCGGCGACTTTCTTGAGAGCGATACGGCGCGCGCCAACTTCCTCAGCCAGATCGACACTTTCCTCGCCGCCAACCCGAACTATCACGGAATCTCGCTGGACTTCGAGGAGATTCCCTCCAATGCGCAGCCCGGCTATAACGCCCTGGTCGCGGCGCTGTATGAGAATTTTCAGGCGCGGCATCTGCGCCTGTACGTTAATACGCCGGTGGGCGACGACGACTTCGACCTAAAGTACATTGCCGACCACTCCGACGGCTTGTTGCTGATGAACTATGACCAGCACCAGACCGACAGCGGCCCCGGCCCTATCGCCGCACAGAATTGGTTCATCGACAACCTGAAGAATGTCCTCAAGACCGTGCCGAAAGAGAAGATCATCTGCGCAATCGGCAGCTACGGCTACGACTGGTCGATGTCGATGCCACCGCCAGTCAGTAAGGGCCACAGGCACAGGAAGCCGCCTCCCGCGAAGGTGCTGGCCTCGGACAACCTGTCGACGCAAGAGGCGTGGCAGAAAGCCTATGATTCCGGGTCCGACGTGGAACTCGACGACGATTCCCTGAATGTCCACTTCGCCTATGACGACGAAGATGCCCACGTTCGCCATCAGGTCTGGTTTCTCGACGCGGTCACGGTTCTGAACGAGATGAGAGCGGCCCGCGCGCTGGGTCTGGAGACGTTCGCGTTGTGGCGGCTCGGCTCCGAGGACAACTCGCTGTGGAAGATCTGGGACTATCCGACCAAGGCTGACCCGGTGAAGGACCTTGCCACGGTAGAACCGGGATACGACGTCGATACCGAGGGCGACGGCGACATCCTGCGCATCACGCGCAAGCCGCAGGACGGCCATCGCTCCATCACCATGGACGACGATACATCAATCCCGGCAAATTACCGCGCCATCATCGACGAGACGATGGATTCTTTGCCGCTCTCCTATACGGTGCAGCAGTACGGCTACCACCCCAACGAGGTGGCACTGACCTTCGATGACGGGCCGGACCCGGAGTGGACGCCGAAGATCCTCGACATTCTGAAGCACTACGGCGTCCATGCTACCTTCCTGATGATCGGCGAGGTGGCCGAGAACAACGTCGGCGTAATGCAGCGCGTCTACCGCGAAGGCCACGAGATCGGCAACCACACCTTCACCCATCCCGACATCAGCGAAATCTCCAACGCGCAGATGGATCTGCAGTTGAACCTGACGGAGCGACTCTTCGCCTCGAAGCTCGGAGTACAGCCTCTCTACTTCCGGCCACCATATTCCATCGACCAGGAGCCCGATACCAACGACCAGGCCGCGCCCGTCGACCGGATTCAACATATGGGCTACGTCATTCTGGGAAACAAGATCGACACCAACGACTGGGACGAGCATCCGCGCAAATCGCCGCAGGAGATCGTCGACAGCGTCTTCCAGCAGATTGCCGACATGAATGTCCGCACCTGGACGAAGGGGTCCGTCATCCTGCTGCACGACGGCGGCGGCGACCGCTCCGCAACGATCGCAGCGCTTCCGACGCTGATCGAAGCGCTGCGTGCCCACGGATACAAGATCGTCACAGTGGCACAACTGCTAGGCAAGACCCGCGCCGAGGTGATGCCACCGCTTACACCGCATCAGCGCTGGCTGGCACGGGCGGACTCGATCACCTTCTTCTTCGTCGGCTTTTTCAATAACTTCGTCGTAGGCGTTTTCTTCGTCGGCGACGTGCTGATGAGCGCGCGCCTCATCATCCTCGGCATCTGCGCGGTCATCGACCGGCTGCGCAAGCGGAAGAGCTACGCCACCCCCGACTACCAGCCCAAGGTCGCGGTCGTCATTCCCGCCTATAACGAAGAAACGGTGATCGTGCGGACAATCCGCTCGGTGATGATGTCCACGTACAAAAATCTGCGCATCATCGTCGTCGACGACGGCTCGACCGACAAGACCTACGACATCGCGCACGCGGCCTACCCCGCCGATATCGCCTCCGGGCGCCTGATCGTGCTGACCAAACCGAACGCCGGCAAGGCCGAGGCGCTGAACTTCGCCCTACCGCACATCGATGAGGAGATCTACGTCGGCATCGATGCCGACACGGTCATCGCCCATGACGCCGTCGCGCGGCTGGTTCCGAACTTCGCCAACCCGAAGATCGGAGCAGTCGCGGGAAATGCGAAGGTAGGCAACAAGGTCAACCTGTGGACGCGCTGGCAGGCGCTCGAATACATCACCAGCCAGAACTTCGAGCGGCGCGCACTCAATCTCTTCGACGTCGTCACCGTCGTTCCCGGAGCCATTGGAGCCTGGCGGACTTCGGTGGTGAAGGCAGGCGGAGGCTATCACTCCAATACCGTCGCCGAGGATGCGGACCTGACCATGAACGTGCTTGAACAGGGCCATTCAGTTATCTACGAGGACAAAGCGCTGGCCTTTACGGAGGCACCCGTCACCGCCAATGGATTGATGCGACAGCGCTTCCGCTGGTCCTTCGGCATCCTGCAGGCTATCTGGAAGCATCGGGGAGCCTTCACCAAGAATCGCGCGCTGGGCCTGTTCGCGCTGCCCAACACTCTTGTCTTCCAGATTCTGCTGCCGCTGGTTTCGCCACTGATCGACTTGATGTTCGTTGCCGGCGTGTTGAACTACTACATCGACAAGCACTTCCACCCGGAGACGACCTCGGCAGCCAGCCTGCACAAGCTGATCCTCTTCTTCCTCGCCTTCCTGATGATCGATTTCCTTACGTCGGCGCTTGCGTTTGCGCTGGAACGAAAGCACCCGGCGAGCAAGGGTGACGGTTGGCTCCTCTTCCATATTTGGATTCAGCGGTTTACCTATCGGCAGGTCTTCTCGGTGGTGTTGTTCAAGACAATCAAGCGCGCGATCGACGGCAAGCCGTTTGCCTGGGACAAGCTCGAACGTACCGCCACAATGTCGAAGGCCACCGAAAAACTGACGGAGGGCGATTCGTAATCGTCAGCAATAATGAGTCCCCGTCAGGCGTCGGGACAGAAGCATCGGCTCCTATGTCCGAGAATCCGGGCATGGGGCGCTCATTTTTGAGGTGGACTACGGCGGGCATAGGGTGCTCATTTTCGAGGTGGACAACGGCTGGACGGGGTTCGCGCTAGAATCACGGCAAGATGGCTACCGTGACTTCTGTTCTCGACATCGCCGCCCGTTCCCTCCAATCTCCATTTGTCAACGAAGCGTTCGTCGATTTCACTGCAGCGGAGAATAAGCGTGCTATGCAGGCCGCGCTCGCCGAGGTGGAGAATCAACTTGGGCGCGAGTACGACCTCGTCATCGGAGGGAGCCGTCAGCGGACGGAAGGCAAGATTCTCTCCACAAACCCTGCCCGGCCTGCTCAGATCGTAGGTGTGCATCAGCGGGCGGGTACGGACCGCATTCAACAGGCGGTCGATGCGGCGTGGACGGCTTTTACAAGCTGGAGCCGAACCCCGGCGGCACAACGAGCGGAACTGCTGTTTCGCGCCGCGGCACTGATTCGGGAAAGGAAGTTGAGTTTCTGCGCGTGGCTGGTCTACGAGGTGGGCAAGAACTGGGGTGAAGCCGACGCGGACGTGGGCGAAACCATCGACTTCCTTGAGTTCTACGGGCGTGAGGCGCTGCGCCTCGACCGGGCGACAACACCGATTCAATTTCCCGGTGAGCGAAACCTGCTTCGCTACCTGCCGCTAGGGGTGGGCGCGGTCATCCCGCCGTGGAACTTCCCTTTCGCTATCATGGCAGGGATGACGGCGGCAGCCATCGTCTGCGGGAACACGGTGATTCTGAAGCCGTCGGAGAACTCGCCCACCATTGCAGCCCGGTTTGTGAGCCTGCTCGAAGAGGCAGGGTTGCCGGACGGCGTCGTCAACTTCTGCCCGGGCGATGGGCCGGAGTTTGGAAGTGCGCTGGTCGTCCATCCGCAAGTCAGGTTCATCGCCTTCACCGGGTCGAAGGCGGTGGGCTTGCAGATTCACGAGCGCGCCGCTCAACCCCGGCCGGGACAGAACTTCATCAAGCGGACGATCCTGGAGATGGGTGGCAAGGACGCGATTATCGTGGACAACGACTGCGATCTGGACGCAGCGGTCGAGGGCGTCATCGCGAGCGCGTTCGGCTTCAATGGGCAGAAGTGCTCGGCATGCTCGCGCGTCATCGTGGATGCTCGAATCTACAACACCTTCTGCAACCGGCTGCAAAAACAGGTAGCAAAGATCGAGACGGGCAACCCGGTGGAGAACTTCTACAGCGGGCCGGTTATCAGCGAAAAGGCCTACCGCAAGGTTCTGGACTACATCGAGATCGGCAGAGGGGAAGGCGCGGTCCTTAACGGCGGCAAGGCAATTGAGACGGCAGACGGCGGCTATTACATTGCGCCGACCGTTATCAAGGATGTCGCGCCGACGGCTCGGATCGCTCGCGAGGAGATCTTCGGGCCGGTGCTGGCGGTCATCCGCTCACAGAGCTTCGACGAGGCGCTGGCCATCGCCAACGATACCGAGTATGGCTTGACCGGAGCAATCTACTCGAACCGGCGAGAGAATCTCGACCGGGCACGGGAGGAGTTCCATGTAGGCAACCTGTATCTGAACCGGAAGTGCACGGGGGCGATGGTGGGGGCGCATCCGTTCGGCGGGTTCAATATGAGCGGCACCGACTCCAAGGCGGGTGGTAGCGACTATCTGCTGCTGTTCGCGCAGGCCAAGAGCATTGCGGAGAAGATTAAAGGGTAAAGGTGGCGGATTCGGCTGACTTCAAGCGGTCTTCCTGTGGAGCAAATTTCCGGCCCTGGCAGCAGCCTCGGCCAGCACACGGTGATGGATGGTGAACAACGCCAGTTCGAGGCGGTCAGATACGCCGGTCTTATCGTAGATAGTGCGCAGATAGTTTTTGATCACCTGCTCCTTGGTTCCCAACTGAGTGGCGATCTCCTTGTTTTTACAGCCCTGAACGATGAGGGCAACGATCTGCATCTCCTTGGGAGTCAAGCGGTCGCGGACTCGTGTTCCCACGGCATCGGCGATCTGCATGGTAGTGACATTAGTTCGCTGCACAAATCGCTGTCCACGGGCGACGCAACGAACGCAGACCACAAGTTCGCTTCCAGCAACGTTGCGACAGACCATTCCGTCAAGCGGCATAGCCGCTTCTTCGGTAATATGCTCTGTATTTTCCGCAATCAGAATCACGCGGCAGTCCCGCAACCCGGCACGGGCAAGCAGAGTCGGGAGGTCCGGCCGCAGGCTCGAAGCCACGAGGAGGATCGCTCCATGGAAGCCTTCGATCGCCGCGAAGATCTTCTCCAAACTTTCGCATTGGGCGACGATGCGCATATCGTCCTCCAATGAGAGGACACGGGCCGCACCGGCCCGGAATATCGCCTGATTATCAGCGAGGATAATTCGATTCATGAATTTGCCGTCTCCCGCGGGGGGAACTTTTCGTCCGCATTCTGCCTCATCGGCGAATTACAACGAGTATCGGGTAATGTCTATAAATCGGACAATGCAAGAAAAAACGATTCAGGGCAAAGCCTTTGCAATCAATACACTATGTTTCTGAACCCTGAAGCGCCCGAGCATAATCGAATTTACGTGTGAACGTGTGGAAAAGACGCGCGCGAAGTATAACAAGATATGCCTAAGCCTATTCTGCTCGCCATCGACGACGACACCAGCGTACTAGAGGCTGTGGTGCAGGACCTGCGCCTGCACTATGGCCAGAACTACCGCATCGTGCGCGCAGCGTCGGGCCTCGCCGCGCTCGACATCTGCCGCCAGCTTCTGGATCGCAAGGATACGGTCGCGCTCTTCCTCTCCGACCAGCGGATGCCGGGAATGACCGGGGTCGACTTCCTCCAGGAGGCGCTGAAGCTGTACCCCGACGCCAAGCGCGTGCTGCTGACCGCCTATGCAGACACCGAGGCTGCGATCCGCGCCATCAACTCAGCGAAAATTCACTACTATCTCAACAAGCCCTGGGATCCGCCCGAAGAGAAGCTCTATCCCGTGCTCGACGATTTGCTGGAGTCGTGGAAGCAGGGTTACAAACCGCCGTTCGAGGGTATCCGCGTTGTGGGCGTGCGCTGGTCCGCGGCCGATCATTCGGTACGCGACTTTCTCTCGCGTAATCGGATTCCCTACCAGTGGCTGAATCCGGAACAGAATCCGGACGCGCTGGGGCTTCTGAAAGAAAAGGGCATCGACGATGCGAAGCTGCCGGTGGTGCTGTTCGGAGATGGGACAGCACTCGTGCAGCCGTCCTCGACAGATCTGGCGAAGAAGCTGGGCATCCCAACCCAGGCGCAGGAAAAGTTCTACGACGTGGTGGTGATCGGCGCGGGTCCCGCCGGACTTGCCGCCGGAGTCTATGGTGCCTCCGAGGGACTGCGTACGCTGATCGTTGAGCCGAATGCGGTTGGCGGGCAGGCGGGGTCCAGCTCGAAGATCGAGAACTACCTCGGCTTTCCCGCGGGCATCAGCGGCGAAGAGTTGGCGAAGCGGGCGTTTCTCCAGGCAAGCCGCCTGGGAGCCGAGTTTCTGCTGCAACAGGTGACCTCGATCCGGTCGGAGAATCAGTACCACATCGTTGAGATGAAGGATGGGCGCGAGGTGACGTGCCATGTCTGCCTGATCGCCACGGGCGTGTCCTATTGCAAGCTCGACATTCCAGGAGCCGACCAGTTGAGCGGTGCGGGCGTCTACTATGGCGCCGCCATGACAGAGGCGGTCTCCTGCGCAGGCGAAGAGGTCTACATCGTGGGCGGGGCCAACTCTGCAGGACAATCGGCCATGCATTTTTCGCGTTATGCATCGAAGGTTCATATGCTGGTGCGCAGCAACTCACTGGGAAAGAGCATGTCGAAGTATCTGGTCGACCAGATCGAGGCCACCCCGAACATTGTCGTCGAGACGCAAACGGAAGTGACCGCCGTCGCGGGAGACGGCCATCTCGAATGCCTCACGTTGAGGACGCCGCGCGGCGAAGAGGCCCGTGCGGCGAGTTCCCTGTTCATCTTCATCGGAGCGGCGCCCAAGACGGACTGGCTGCCGAAAGATCTGGCCTGCGACAGCAAGGGCTTCATCCTCGCCGGTCCCGAACTCAAGGCGAAGGCGGCCAAGTCATGGAGTCTGGGCCGCGAACCCTATCTGCTCGAGACCAGCATCCCCGGCGTCTTTGTTGCCGGCGACGTGCGCTACAACTCCGTAAAAAGATGCGCCTCCGCCGTGGGCGAGGGGTCCATCGCAATTCAGTTCGTGCACCAGTACCTTGCGACACTTTGAAAGGCACCTGCCCGGGAAAAAACAATGAGCAACCAGACACAATCCGTTTCCACCACGACCACCGGCAAGATGAGCGACGCTCTCTTCGCCAAATTGCGCACGGTTCCTATCCTGTCGTCATTGCGTGACGAAGAGTTGCGCTGCCTCGAAGACGCGGAGGAGATCCGTCTTCCCAAGGGCGAACTTCTCGTCCGGCAAGGAGAGGTGGCTCACCATTTCTGGATATTGCTGGAGGGTAGTCTTCGCCTGGTCCAGACACAGGCCGACGGCAAGGAGATCGCCTTTGCCCCGGTGTCGAGTGGAAGTGCCTTCGGTGAAGTGCCCTTGCTGTCGAACACTCCCAACCTCGTCAGCCTGCGGGTGACGGAGCCTGCTCATCTGCTGCAATTCGACGAGGAGGGGTTCTGGAAGTTGATGACCTCCTGCCCGGATGTGCGCAAAGCCATCCTCGGGAACATGGCAATGCGCATTCAGAAGCTGCAGAGCATTGCCGTACAGCAGGAGAAGATGGCGTCGCTGGGGACGCTGGCCGCGGGATTGATGCATGAATTGAATAATCCGGGAGCGGCGGCACGACGGGCGGCCTCGCAGCTCCGAGAGAATCTGCTGCGGATGCACGAACTGACGGCGAAGTTCAGCCGTTTCGAACTAAGCCGACAGCAGAAACAATGCATGTTCGACCTGCAGGAACACGCGCTTGCGGCCAAGCCGCCGGTTTCCATGAATTCGCTGGAACAGAGCGACGCGGAAGAAGCGCTGGCGCACTGGATGGAGCAGGCCAACATCGAGAATGCATGGAAGATGGCACCAACGCTGGTTTCGATCGGCATCGATGCGAAAGAACTGCAATGCGCCCGCGAAGAGTTCCAGGGCGCAATTTTTTCGGATGCGCTCAGTTGGCTGGACGCGCTCGTATCGAGCATGCAGCTGGTCGGCACGATCGAAGAGAGCATCGGCCGCGTCTCCGATCTAGTCATCGCAGTGAAATCTTACGCATACGAGGGCAAAGGGCAGCGCCAGACCGTCGATATCAATAACAGCATCCATGCGACTCTCGTCATCCTCGGCCACAAGTTTCGCGAGAAGGAGATTGTGCTGGAAAAGGAACTGTCGGCCGATCTTCCGATCTTCCAGGCAACCGCCTCCGGCCTCAATCAAATATGGACCAACCTGCTCGACAACGCGATCGATGCCTCGCCTCAACGGGGCCGTATCACAATACGCACGTGGACTGAGAAAACGCTTAATGCAGGACACGCGGAGATATGCATCAGCATCAGCGACAATGGCAGCGGAATTCCCACGGAGTGCCAGGCGCACATCTTCGATCCCTTCTACACCACAAAAGCCGTCGGCGTCGGCACTGGCATCGGGCTGGGAATCGTAAGCCGTATCGTGGAGCAAAACGGCGGCACCATCCGTTTTGCCTCCGAACCGGGCAAGACCGAGTTCGTTGTGCGCCTGCCCGCAGATAGAGTTCAGACACAAGCGGAGCCCGTCTAAGACCGATTTCCTGAACAATATTTTATCGGTGAAGCGTTCTCACAAGAGAAGCAAGTGCGGCACATCGCATCGTAAGATGAGTACCGGGAGAACATCATGCCGCTCACTCCATTTCATATCGCATTTCCGGTTGACGATCTCGAAGTCGCCCGGCATTTCTACGGAACCACGCTGGGCTGTCCGGAAGGCCGAAGCTCCGCGCAATGGATCGACTTCGACCTCTTCGGCCATCAGATCGTCGCGCACCTGAAGCCGAGCTCCAACGACAGGAGCCACCATCACAATCCCGTAGACGGGCATGACGTCCCCGTTCCACACTTCGGAGTCGTTCTCGCGATGGATCAATGGCAAGCGCTCGCCGATCGACTTCGCGAGGCAGGCATTGCTTTCATCATCGAGCCATACATCCGCTTCAAGGGCGAAGTGGGCGAACAAGCCACGATGTTCTTCCTCGATCCAGCAGGCAATGCTCTGGAATTCAAGGCCTTCGCCGATATCAATCAGCTCTTCGCAAAATGACTTTGAGGACGTGTCGATACACTTCTATAGACCGCATTTGGGCCTGGCGATTTTCCCTGTCCACGTGGCCCCGCACAAAAAATCGCTAAAACCCCATAGCTAATTCGATTTAGTTCATTTAGACTCTTTAGCGACCCAGCAAGATACGTTTGGCGGTTCCGATTAACGAGGCAGACGGCTGCGTCCAGATATGAAGGAGCACCGATGGAAGTTTCCGCACTTTTTAAGGGCCTGGCAATCTCTTCTCTCTCCGCTGTGCTGACGATGGCGACATTCGGACCCCAGCAGGCACACGCTCAAACCCAGCCCGATACGACGCAGATGCCATGGATGAACAAGACCCTCTCAGCCGACCAGCGAGCAGATATGGTCCTCGGCCAGATGACGCTCGACGAGAAGATACAACTGGTGCATGGCACCGGCTGGGGAGTTCTGCGAAAGGGCGATCCCGTGCCCGCTCGTTCCAATTTCGGCGCAGGCTTCGTGCCCGGCATCGACCGGCTGCACATCCCCGACATTAATATGGCCGACTCTGCCGTCGGTATCCGCATGGCTGCACTGCAAAGCCGCTATGCGACCTTGCTGCCCTCAACCCTCGGAGCGACGTCGAGCTGGAACCCGGATGCGGCCTTTCTCTATGGCTCGGTCATCGGCCGGGAAGCTCGCGCTCAGGGCTTCAACATGTCTATCGGCGGTGGCGTCGACATCACCCGTGAGCCGCGCAATGGCCGCAACTTCGAGTATGCCGGGGAAGATCCGGTTCTCGCCGGAACCATGACCGGAGAGCTTGAGCGCGGTGTCAAGTCGGAGCATGTGATGAGCGACATCAAGCACTATGCGCTCAACGATCAGGAGACTGGGCGCACCGTGGTGAATGTCCTGCTCGACAGGCGCTCGATGCGTGAGTCCGATCTGCTCGCCTTCGAGATCGCCATTGGAATCGCGAAGCCCTCCGCGGTGATGTGCTCCTACAACCTCGTCAACGGCGACCATGCCTGCGAGAACGATTACCTGCTCAACCAGGTGCTGAAGAAAGACTTCAAATTCAAAGGCTGGGTGATCTCCGACTGGGCCGCGACTCACAGCACGGTGAAAGCCGCGCTAAATGGCCTTGATCAGGATATGCCCGGAGATGACAACTACTTCAGTGCTCCCTTGAAAAAGGCAATCGAAGATGGACAGGTTCCGACGGCACGCCTTAACGATATGGTGCGCCGCATCCTGCGAAGCATGTTCGACGCCGGAGTCGTGGACGATCCGCCGGTACGCAGCGTCGTCAATCCCTTCCGCGGACGTGACGATGCGCAGCACATCGCCGAAGAGAGTATTGTCCTGCTCAAGAACTCGGGCAATATTCTGCCGCTCCAGGCCTCCGCTTCTACTTCAATTGCGCTGATCGGCTCGCATGCTGACGTAGGCGTGCTCTCGGGGGGCGGCTCCGCGCAGGTCGATGCGCCAGGCGGCAATGCCATCGATCCGAGGCCCGGTCCGTCGATCTGGGGCAAACCGGTCTACTTTCCCTCGTCTCCGCTTCGCTACATTCAGGCAAAATCGCCGCACAGCCATGTCCAATACATCGACGGAAAGAACAACGCGGCAGCGGCAACGCTGGCCAGAAGCTCCAGCCTCGCCATCGTCTTTGTCCACCAGTGGATGAGCGAAGGACGCGATGCTCCGACTCTCTCGCTGCCCGACAACCAGGATGCGCTGGTCGAGGCGGTAGCCGCAGCCAACCCCAACACGATCGTCGTTCTGGAGACCGGAGGCCCGGTCACGATGCCGTGGGCAGACCATGTGAAAGGGATCGTCGAAATGTGGTATCCCGGCATCGGCGGAGCCCAGGCCCTGGCCAATATTCTCTTCGGCGATGTCAATCCATCGGGTAAATTGCCGGTCACTTTTGCAAAGAGCGACGATCAACTACCGCATCCTGTTGTCTCCGGGATGAACGCAGACCACGCGGGCAAAACGGTCGGCGACGATCAGCATCACGAGGTTCGCCCCTTCGACCTCAAATACACGGCAGGCGCGGCGGTCGGCTACAAGTGGTTTGAATTGACCCACAGGCAGCCGCTCTTCCCCTTCGGCTTCGGTCTGTCTTACACCACCTTCGGCTATTCGGGACTTACAGTCGACAATGTTAAGCGCACCGCGCAGTTCACGGTCAAAAACACCGGCACACGCGAAGGCACGGAGATCGCCGAACTTTACGTCGCACTTCCCGCCGCGGCGAAGGAGAACTACAAACGGCTAGTGGCATGGGAGCGGGTCAAGCTTGCGCCGGGAGAATCGAAGACCGTCATGCTGACGATGAACCCGCTTTATCTCTCCATCTTCGACACCGCAAAGGACACGTGGCAGCTTTTGCCCGGAGACTACAAGGTGCTGGCCGGCGCGTCGTCCAGCGATACTCCGCTGAAGGCTACGCTGCACGTTCAACCGTAGTTCAGGTCTTCATTGCTCAAGCAAAAGGCGCGGCAGTAAACTCGATACGGTTCGCTGTCGCGCTTTTTCTCTTAGCCAAGGGACAGGACTATCCCTTGGAATCGCTGTACTCGGCATCCGTCACATGTTTCAGCCACATGACATTGACGCCGTGTTCGTCAGTCTCCTGCATGGCCAGATGCACCATCGTATGGCCGAGGGCGGCACCATGCCAATGAATCTCTCCGGCATCAATCCAGACTGTATCGCCGGGGCGAATCTCCCGCACGGGTTCGCCTTTCGACTGGACTCTACCTAGTCCCGTGAGAACGTGCAGAGTCTGGCCAACGGGATGGGTATGCCATGCAGTACGCGCTCCGGGCTCAAAGGAAACGCGAGCGGCCACGAGTCGCGACGGAACCGCTCCGGTTACAACCTCATCAATCCATACCGTTCCGGTAAACCACTCTTCCGGCCCCTTGCGGCAGCCTCGCATTCCATCAGAGAGTATCTTCATCGCATCCTCGCTCCGGCGGAATACCGCCATTAACTTTTATAAGTGAAAGCTACTGTACCTAGTCGAAACTTACGATATAGACTGCTCCTTATCGAAGCCTATGCGTAAACGGTTTGCACAGGCAAATCTCTCCCACGATGGAAACCTGACTCATTGATATCGAGCAGCCAAATGAACCGCCGTCATTTCGTCACTTCCCTTTCCGCAAGCATGGCAGCAAGCGCGCTGCCTGGCAAGCTCTTTGCACAGGACCTGAGCCATGCGGCTCGACTCGCAATCGATCTGGAGCATACCGGCGCCACCATTCCTCTGGATTTCACCGGCCTCAGCTATGAGACCGCGCAGTTGGCCAACCCCGCCTTTTTCTCCACGGAGAACAAGGCGCTCATCAAGCTCTTTCGCGATCTATCTCCCACTGGTGTGCTGCGCCTTGGCGGAGGCTCCAGCGAATTCACCACCTTTTCCTCACAAGAGGTAGCGGGTAAGCCGCCCTTTGAAGTCTTCGGGCCGGACACGAGCAAAACGGTAAAGCGTGGGACGATCAATACCCCGCTCGCATTCAGAAACCTGCGCGCCTTCCTCGACGAGACCGGCTGGCGCTGCCTGTATGGCCTTAACCTGGGCCAGGGCACGATAGAAAATGCCGTTGCCGAAGCCGCTGCTGTCCATAAGATTCTAGGTCCGCGCCTCATCGCCTTGCAGATCGGCAACGAGCCGGACTCGTTCCGCAACCGCTATCGCCCGGCCTCCTATTCTCCCGCGGATTATTTCGGGGAGTGGAATGCTTTTCGTACTGCCATCCTTGCCAAAGTGCCAGATGCCAAATTTGCAGGCCCGGACATCTCGAATAAGCTGCCCTACTTTACAACCTTCGCATCCGAAGCTTCCAGACATCCTGAAGTCATTCTCCTTACCAGCCACTACTACGCGATGGGGCCGGCGAGCAGTCCGAAATCTACTCTCGAAAAGCTTCTCGATTCCAGCCCCAAGCTGGCTACCGATTTGATGACCATTATGTCCGCCGGGGATGCAGCACGACTTCCCTATCGCATGTCCGAGGGCAACTCCTGCTGGGACGGCGGCAAACCCGGCGTGTCCGACACGCTGGCCTCGGCACTGTGGTGCGCCGACATGATGCTTCAGTTCGCACAGGCCGGAGCTGCGGGAGTTAATCTTCATGGCGGCGGCAATGGCTTCTACACCCCCATCGCAGGAGGCCCTTCGACGGGCTTCACCAAGCGACCCGAGTACTACGGCATCCAGTTCGCACAGCAGCTCGCGGGCAGCACGTTCCTGAAGACGACTCTTGCCGGAGCACCGCCGCGGCTCACTGCCTATGCACTTCAGAACCGGCGCCGCCGCTCTCTCGTCGTCATCAATAAATCCGACGACGTAAATGGTCTTATCCTTCCACAGAACATTCACACTCAGTCAAATGCTGTGCTGCTTGCGGGCATCGCTTTCGATTCCAAGACCACTCCCCTCTTTCATCCCATCCATGTTCCGAGGTCGAACCTCCTTCAAATCCCCGCTCGCAGCGCTACCCTCTTCCCCTTATGAACTCGATCGAATCTTTGATATCTGCCGCTCGCAGGATCGAAAAATTTTACGGAGCACGTTATGCCCAACCGCACCACACGCCGCCGATTTCTTTCTGTCTCTGCCGCCGCAGCCGCCCTGCTCACACAGCGTCCCGCTCTGGCCTTTGTCCCTGAAGTGCCACCCAAAGACGACGAGACTCCATACAAGCTCCACTTCAAGCAGCCTGCGGCTATCTGGCCTGACGCTCTCCCCATCGGCAATGGCCGCCTGGGAGCGATGGTCTTCGGCAATCCGTCGCTGGAGCGCATTCAACTCAATGAAGAGTCGATCTGGGACGGAGAGCGACGTGACCGCAACAACCCCAAAGCCGGCACTGCCGTGCCAAAGATCCGCGAACTCCTTTTCTCAGGGGAGGTTGCCGAAGCCGAGAAACTCGCTCTCTCCGACATGATGTCGATCCCACGCCGGATGCCCTGTTACCAGACGCTTGGCGATCTTCGCCTCGACTTCTCCGCCTCCGGCCTAACGACGCAGACGGAGGTCGAAGACTACCGCCTTGAACTCAACCTTGACACTGCCATCATTACCACCAGTTTTGTTCATAACGGAATACGCTATGTTCGCGAGATCTTCAGCTCAGCGCCGGATCAGGCGATCGTCGTTCGCTTCACAGCTACGCAACCCGGCAAGATATCGTTCTCTGCTCGTCTCGATCGGCCCGGCCCTAAGCCATTCGACACCAGAGCCATCGCCTCCAACCGCCTGTCTCTCGACGGCGAAGCTCTCCCTGTCAATGACAATCCGGGGTTGCCAATCAAGGAAAATCAGGTTGGCATTAAGTTTCATGCCGAACTGCTCGCCAACTCCGACGGCGGGTCTGTCAGGGCCAAAGACGGAGTTCTCACGGTCGAGAATGCAACGACCGCAACTCTCTTTATCGATTGCGCTACCAGCTTCCGCTATCCCGCCGGAGCGTCTGCAATGCGCGATGCAGTCAACAAGAGCCTCGCCGCTGCTGCAAACCGCAGCTATGCCAGCCTGCGCAGCCGCCATGTGGCTGACCATCAGCGGCTCTTCCGACGAGCCGAGATCAGCTTCGGCCCGGACTCCAACGCCGCAATGCCAACCGATCAGCGCGTCCAGCAGATTAAAGACGGTGGCGAAGATATCCACCTGCTGCCCATCTATTTTCAGTTTGGACGCTACATGCTCATCTCCAGCAGCCGTCCGGGCACGCTCGCAGCCAATCTGCAAGGCATCTGGAACGAGTCGGTGGATCCACCCTGGGGAAGTAAATTCACCGTCAACATCAATACCGAGATGAACTACTGGCTGGCCGAACGCGCCAACCTCTCCGATCTCCACTTCCCTCTCTTCGATCTCGTCGACGGCACCCGCGCATCGGGCACTCTCACCGCAAAGGACTACTACAAGGCTCGCGGCTTCGTCGTCCACCACAATACCGATATCTGGGGCGACTCCTCGCCGATCGATACGTTGGGCGGCGGAATATGGCCCATGGGGGCAGCATGGCTTTCCCTTCACCTTTGGGACCACTACGACTACACCGGCGATGTTGCTTTTCTCCGCGAGCGCGCCTATCCCCGTCTGCGCGAGAACGCCCGCTTCTTTCTCGACTACCTTACGCTCGCGCCCGAAGGAACTCCCTATGCCGGGCACCTGGTTACAGGGCCCTCCTGTTCTCCTGAAAACAAATATCAACTTCCGGACGGACACTCCTACAACCTCTGCATGGGTCCGACGATGGACATCGAGATCGTCCGTGCCGTCTTCACGCGACTTCTTCAAGCCGCCGATGTTCTCAGACAAAATGGAATTGCTGCCGGTGCAGACGTCGATCTTCTGAAGGAGGTGGATACCGCGAGCGCCAGGCTGCCGCCATTCAAGATCACGCACGATCATCGTCTGCAGGAGTGGCCTGAAGACTACACCGACCACGAGCCCGGCCACCGTCACATCTCTCACCTCTGGGCGCTCTTTCCCGACGACCAGATCACATCCCGGAGCACTCCGGCGCTGGCTGACGCCTGCCGGGTAACACTGGATAAGCGCCTTGCTGCAGGCAGCGGCAGCACCGGCTGGTCGCGCTCCTGGATCATTAACTGCATGGCCAGGCTCGAAGACGGTGAGGCTGCCTATCAGAACATTCTGCAACTCTTCCGTCAGTGCACTCGGCACAATCTCTTCGATGTCTGCGGACTGAAGGAGAACTCTCCATTCCAGATAGACGGCAATCTCGGAGGTCCCACGGGCTTCATCGAGATGCTGCTACAGTCTCACGCCAACGATCCGGAAGAAAAGAGGAACCTCATCCGGCTACTCCCGGCTCTGCCAAAGGCCTGGGTCAACGGGAGCTTCCATGGCCTGTGTGCGAGAGGCGGCCTCGAGGTTGGCCTTATATGGCGAAACGGCAAGGCCACGTTCGCAACGTTCAAAGGAACGATCGACCGCACCCATCGGATTGCCGCTCCCAAAGGACAGAAGATTGCCTTCCTCGCTCTCGGCGTAATGAAGCCTGCCTCGGCAGAAGATGCCGACGAAATATCTCTCCCCATCAAGGCGGGAGAGATTTTTACGTTGCACTTTAGTTGAATCGTCGTATCGCAAAGGCAAAAGAGGGAGACGAAGTAACGTCTCCCTCTTTTGCCTGCGCTTGCTGGAGCATTCTAGAAGACTACTCGCAGTCCCTGCTGGAAAGAACGCGGCTTGTTGAGTTGTGAAGCGGTGATCACGCCAAAAGCAGTGGACGTGGGCGACATATTCGGCAATGCAAACTGATTCCGATTCGTGAGATTGTAGGCTTCGAACCTGTATTGCATTCTGACCCGCTCCCAGAAATGAAATTCCTTCTGCACTGACATATCGAGGTTTGTCGTCGAGTCGCCACGCCCATAGTACTGGGGAAACGTGCGGTAGTTGTAAGAATCCGGTTGATCGGCAGAAACTCTGTCGAACAGGCTTTGATCGAATACCTGGTTGTAACTGCGAGGATTAATTTTAAGCCGATTGTCGTAGGAGGTTCCATTCGCGAAGGCCGGAGGATTACTCCACTGGATGGGCGTCCCGGAGAGATAGATATAGGTTGCATTTGCGGTGAATCCTCCCAGAACAACATCGGCCAGACGGCTGTGGTTGAGGAATGTCTGCCCGTGCCCAAAGGGCAGCACGTAGGTTCCTGCAACCGAGATGTGTTGGGGATAGTCCGACGTTGATTCCCCATAAGTCAGCGGACCACCGGGGTTCAACTGTCCCGTGATTAGATTGTGGGAGTACTCATAGTTGAAGTTGAAGGTCAGGCCGTGCGAAGCACGCTTCTGTACACGAACAATCAGCTCGTGGAACAGGCCCGACGCTCCGGGAACCAGTTGCTGAGTTACGGAGGTGTACTCCGGATACCCCTGTAACAGCTTCGCCTTCGCTATCTTCGTCGGGCTCGATAGGGAAGACGCAACACCGGCCACATTGTGGAATGGATTGGCCACCGTTGAGGTCATGTTCGTCGTCACCGCCGTATCCCGGACCGGTGAATGACTCAGGAATGGAAGAAGCGGGATGCTGCTGACCGCGTTGCTGTAAGAGAGATGCACCTGATGATTGCCTATATAACCGATATCGATCATCAGGTTCTTCGAGAGCTGCTGCTGAATGTCCATATTCCAGCGCTGCGAATAAGGAACACTCAGGTCGGGACCGCGAAAGACGATTCCGTTCCCCAGATTCGTATTGACCCCGAGAGCCGATCCAGTGGGTTGCTGGATAGGGTTCAGGTCGACCGGAAAGGGATCGGACAGCGACGCAGCAGGCGTCAGGTTATTGTTCGTCGTCGACACGAGCGCCGTGGTCGCGGTATAGCCGTAGCTCTGTGGAGTGCTGTAGTCGTTGAACGGATTTACAAATATGCCGAATCCGCCACGAATCACCGTCCTGTCATGGAATGCCGGGGGCGCAAAAGAAAAGCCGAACCTGGGGCTCACATAGACCGGTGCGGTGTTGTATTCGTTGCGCCGGCTGTTGCTCGCGTAAATCACGCCACCCCTGGGGTTGAAGGCAGACAGAGGAAGCTCCGGGATGGACTTGGCCGTATAGTTTGCGATGGAAGGAGCCGTCGCAGCATTCTCCAGGGTCGAGTCCCAACCAACCACCGCCTTGTTATGCGCCTCG
>Ga0207657_10000492_pt1 | contig 41760 bp, 37 predicted proteins | sample KBSC33metaG_FD_184316 | JGI IMG/M metagenome (GOLD analysis project Ga0207657, IMG submission 184316) | Corn rhizosphere microbial communities from Kellogg Biological Station, Michigan, USA - KBS C3-3 metaG (SPAdes) (version 2) | ecosystem: Host-associated > Plants > Roots > Rhizosphere > Soil ... | reverse complement strand
GAGTCGTGATAGAACGCCTTTCCATCGGATATGTACAAGTTTTGTCCGCCCCATGTGTCTGAAACGAAAAAGCGCCAGACCTTGTTCGTCTTTAGATCCAGGTCCCAGGGCAGAGTGTATTCGGGGACTTGACCGGGTTCTCGACCTGAGAACTCGATCCTGATTCGGACATCGTGCAGCTTGGCGGCTTCCTCCATGAGGCGGCGCAGGACGGGCTCTCCCGAGCGATCGGCGTCGGGTGGTCCGATCGGCCTTGGTGGGTCCATTGCGATACCGGCAGCAAGCAACGAGAGCATAAGGCTCAAAATACCAGGGCGTCGGTATACTCCGACTCCATGCCGAAGGGCGAATACCTCCAGTACGGCGGCCAAGCGATTATCGAGGGGGTAATGATGCGCTCTCCGCGCTTCTTCTCCGTCGCTTGCCGCGCACCTAACGGCGAGATCGTCCACCAGACAGAGGCGATCGAGAGCACGTGGATCGGACGCCAGAAGTGGCTCAAGCTGCCTCTGCTGCGCGGATCGCTGGCCCTCCTAGACGCCATGGCGCTCGGCAACAAGGCGCTGAAGTTTGCGGCTTCGATCCAAACGGAAGCCAAGTACCAGAAGGACGCGACTCCAGAAGATTTCGCAGCGACGGAGCCTTCCAAGAAGATTCAAGACGCGGCCGTCTGGACGGCGCTGATCATTGGGCTTGTGGTCGGTCTGGCGCTGTTCAAGCTTGTACCGAACCTCATTTCCGCGAATGTCGGACCGAAGCTCGGGTTCACGCACGACTGGCAAACGAATCTGCTGACCGAGGCCATCGTGGTCACCTTCTTCCTCGGTTATATCTACTTGATCGGCCAAGTGCCGGATATCAAGCGGATTTTCATGTACCACGGCGCCGAGCACAAGGCGATCAACACGATGGAAGCGGAGCAGGATCTGTCGATCGACAACTGCCTGAGGCAGACCCGCCTGCACCCTCGTTGCGGAACAAGCTTCGCGATCATCGTTCTAATCGTAAGCATCCTCTGCTTCACGTTTTTGCCTCGGCCTCACGGCTTCCCTCCGCTGATGGTGGGCTTCCTCCGGTTCTTGATGGAGATCCCGCTGCTCTTCTTCATCGCGGGCATTTCCTACGAGCTGCTGCGGATCGCGGGCAAGTTCCGGAATGCCACGATTATCAAAGCCTGCTTCTGGCCGGGTCTCATGTCGCAGTACCTGACCACGCGGGAGCCCGATTCGAGTCAGACCGAGGTGGCATTGGTGGCGCTGAAGGAAGTGTTGGCGGCGGAAGAGCGGGGCGGATCCACTGTGCCGCCGCACGAGGATGCGCTGGAGTCCGCGCCGATTCCGATTCCTTAGGCTGGCCGTTCGCGCTTGGCCTTTGCTTTCCGGAGCCGCAGCACCCGATCGCCAAGGGAGGGTTCTTGGGTAAAGCTGCACAATGGGCTATGAGCCACTTTCCCAAGCTGCAAGAGGCGCTGCTCTACGCCGCCAATCTCCATAAGGGCCAAGAGCGTGACGGCGACGCTCCCCTGCCGTACATCACACACCCTTGCGAAGTGCTCTCGAATCTGCGCTACGTCGGTGGCTGCCAGGACGAGGACATGCTCTGCGCCGCGGCGCTTCACGACGTCATTGAAGAGTGCGATGCGGATCTTAGCGAGCTCGAAGAGCGGTTTGGGACTCGAGTTGCTGCGTTGGTGAAGGAACTCACGCGTGTCGAGCCGACCGAAGAGCAGAAGAAGGGATTGAGCAAGGACGAGGTTTGGCAAATGCGGGCGGAGTGGTTGCTTGAAGAGATTCGCACCATGGCGCCAGATGCGCAGCAGGTGAAGCTCGCGGACCGGCTCTCGAACCTGCGCGAGGCGCACCGCACCAAGGGGATGAAGAAGCTCGCCCGTTATGAGTGGCAGAGCCACGAAATTCTTAAGATCGTGCCCCGCGAGGTCAATCCAGGGCTTTGGGAGTCCATCGCCGCGGAGCTTGCCGGACATTCGGCAGATCACTAGAACACCGGACCCGCAGCCTAGGTCAACTGAAATGAGGGCATGGGCATCGTCGGAAAGTGGTTCGGATTCGCTAGGCAAGAGATCTTTGAAGAGGGGATCCGCGCTCACGAACGTGGGGACGCAGAAGCCACGATCGAGGCTTTTGAGGAGTTCCTGCAGCACCATCCGAGTGCGGAGGCAGAGCGTCTGGCCAACTTCTATCTTGCGAACGCATGCGCTCGATTGGCAGAGAGTTATCGCGAGGCTGGCGTGCGCGCGCTCGCTTTGCAACTGATCCGGAGGGCGTTGAAGCTGGCCCCTTCGTATCCCGATCTGCATCTCACCGCCGCGCGTCTTAATCGCGAATCAGGTCTTCTGGAGGACGAAGCTCGGGAATGTGGCGAGGCGCTGCACCTGAACCCCGCATATCGTGAGGCGCAGGCGTACGAAGTCGCGCGGCTGTTCCGATGTGGGCAGCCGCGGCAGGCTTTCGAATTGGCAGATCGACTCGGGCTTGCGTATGAGGAGGCTAAACAGGCGTCCACGGACGAGGAAGCTCAGGCCGTCTTTGACAAGCTGGCAACACCGTCGGCGGCGGGCATTCAGTTGCGACTTCGCTTAGCGAATCTCTATTTGCGAGACCAACTGTACGTAGAGGCTGCGGCAGAGTACGAGCGCGTTCTCCCGGAGGCTGAAGGCTATCCTGACGTCCACTGCCACTATGGGCAAGCACTGTGGGCTCTCGGGCGGGAAGAGGAAGCCTGTGCGCAGTTCCAGAGAGCGGTCGACCTGAACCCCGCGTACGCGGAGGCGCGCGGGCTGCTCAGCCGCTGTCATCCGGAAGGCTCTCCTGAGCCGATGCGCGGCCTCGGCTAGCCGAGCGCGTCGATTCGGCGGGCGAGTTCTAGATCGTAAGGAGAGAGCCCATCGACGGCGTGCGTGTTCATGCTGACCCGCACTTTTTGATAAGCGACAAAGAGATCCGGATGGTGGTCCATGCGGTCGGCAATCAGGCCCACGGCGCTCGCGAAGACCAGCCCTTTCTGGTAGCAGTCGAACGTGAAGCTCTTCGAGATTTGCCCGTTCTCAACTGCCCAGTCATTCAGGCTGCTCAACCCCTGGGTGAGTTCTTCGTCGGTGAGCTTTCGGTATTCAAGTTGCATGCCTTCGATGTTACAGCCATTGCTTCAGGTCGAGCTGCTCAAGGCTGTCGAGGACTTGGTCGGCTTGGCTTAGGTCTAGCTGCTTGGTGACGCTGTTCGGGACGGCAACGCAGATCATGCCTGCGGCTTTCGCCGCGGCGATGCCGTTGGGGGAGTCTTCAAGGGCGAGGCAGTTTGCGGGGGGTACGCCGAGTTCGCTCGCAGCCAAGAGATAAAGGTCTGGCTGAGGCTTGGCGCGCGCGACCCTCTCGCGCGTCGCCATTATCAAAAAAGGGTGCGGGTTCCAACGCCTCTTCATGTGGCCCTCGATCCAGTCCCGCTTAGAGCTAGACGCGATCGCTACCTCCAGATCCAGCTCTTTAGCCTGCTCTACCACCTCCCGAACGCCGGGCAAAATCTGGGCCGCCTCGATACCTGCCAGGCGCACCTCGTTGACCCGTGCGAGGGTCGCCTCTCGATCGATCGGCTCGCCCAAGAGCCGCACGAGCAGGTCCTCCGGCCATTCCAGAACTTCCTCTGGCCCGCGGCCGGTTAAGCCAGCCCACCAGCCATCGGGAATGCTGAGACCGTGCCTGGCAAACTCCTTCTCCCAGCCCGTGGCCTCGGGTGTCTCGGTGTCGAGAATCAGACCGTCGAAGTCGAAAATCACTGCTTGCAGAGGCATCCCTGAATGATGAAGGATCGATGAGGAGCGATGAATTGGCAACTCATCGGTCACGGAGCATCATTCATCCTTCATACTTATCCCTCATGGCAACCGTCGAGGTGATTGCCCTCGGGGGCGTGGGAGAGATTGGGAAGAACTGTACTGTCGTCAAGCAAGGCGACGACATGGTCGTTATTGACTGCGGACTGAGCTTCCCCAACGAGGAGATGCTCGGGGTCGACATCGTTATTCCGGACTTCACGTACCTCGTCGAGAACAAGGAGAAGATCCGGGGCGTCTTCCTCACCCACGCGCACGAGGACCATGTTGGCGCGCTCCCCTATCTGCTGAGCCAGATTGACGTGCCGGTTTACGCTTCTGAGTTCACGCTGCTCTTGATCAAGCAGAAGCTTGAGGAGAAGCTGCCGGGCAAAGAGGCCGACCTGCGGCCCTTCAACTTTGGCGACCAGATCCAAGCGGGCGCGCTAACCGTTGAACCTGTGCGCGTGACTCACTCCATTCCCGAGAACGCTTGTATGGCGGTAAGGACCGAGCACGGGATTATCTTCTTCACCGGCGATTTCAAATTTGATTTCACCCCCGTCGACAACAAGCTGACGAATATCACGCGCATCGGCGAGATCGGCAGGGAAGGCGTACTCGCCCTAATGAGCGACTCTACGAACGTGGAACGCCCTGGCTGGGGGCCCAGCGAGGCGCGCGTGTCGGAAGGCTTTCGCAAGGTTTTCTCTGAAGCCCAGGGTCGAATTCTCCTCACAACTTTCGCCAGCAACATTCATCGCATGCAGCAGCTCGTGGATGTCGCTGCCGAGTTCGGCCGCAAGGTTGCATGCGTTGGCCGGCGCATGGAGCAGAACCTGGATATCTGCTCGCGCATGGGCTACATCAAGATGCCGAAGGACGTGATGGTCCGCCTCGACGAGATTCGAGACTATCGAGACGATCAGCTTGCCATCTTGACCACCGGATCCCAGGGCGAGCCTATGAGTGCGCTGGTGCAGATGTCGAAGGGCGAGTACGGCCGTCTGCAGATCAAGACCGGCGACACGCTTATCTACTCAGCTCGGCCGATCCCCGGCAACGAGGGAGCGATTTGGCGAACGGTCAACCGCCTCATTCGCCAAGGCTGCCGCGTGATTTACGAATCGCCGACCCCGATCCACGTCTCCGGCCACGCCTACCAGGAAGAGCTGAAGATGATGATCAATCTGACGCGGCCCTTCTACATTGCGCCAGTACACGGCGAGCCGCGCCACCAGTTCCTGTACAACGAGATCGCCAAGGACATGGGCTATCCCGAGCACCGGATCTTCACGCTCGACGCGGGTGTGCCGCTCGTCTTCGAGGAAACGAACGCCGGCTACGGAGAGCCCGTGGCGTGTGGACGGGTGTTGGTCGACAACGCGGGCACTGTCGGTATTTCCGATGAGGTCCTCCGCGACCGCTCTCACATCTCGAAGGACGGCATCATCATGATCACGCTGGCGGTGGACGTTGAGAAAGGCGAGTTGGTCGGTGATCCGATCATGCAGTCCAAGGGCTTTCAGGGGCCGGACGGCACGCTGGACAAGGCGTACGAAATCCTCTGGGACAACCTCAAGCAGCTCAGCCGCGAAGAGGTTCGGGACGTCAGCCGGGTGCGTCACGCGACGAGCGACGTCGTGCGGCGGTTCATCCAGAAGCGCACCTCGTTACGGCCGCTCGTGCTGCCCTCGGTTATCGAGATCTAAGCCGCGCGGTTGTGCTGTCGGATCGCTTCATAACGGCTGCTATGAACCACGCGAGCGTACAGGTTGCGCCACCGGATCACCGAAATGCGATCAAGGCTCAGCAGGCGCAGTCCGATTCGGTAACGCGCTGCGGCATTTCGGTCCTTGATGCAGTAGCGCACCTCGGCTTCGCCATGGATCGTGTCCTCGGTGGTTCGGATCGCCACCTTCACCTTGTCGCCTTTGCGGACGTGGGACGGGCACAGTAGGCAACAGCCATTCGCGCTAATATCGATCACCTTTCCCCCCTCAAAGTCGGTGATGCCCGGCATTTCCAAGTCTGCGTAAAGCCCTTCGGTTGCGAAGCGCGGTTCTTGGGAAGTCTTCTTCAGATTGATCTCGCCTTCGAGAACGAAGACGTACTCTCGTTGTAGAGGGTCGGTCGCCTTGCATTCCTGTCGATAGGTGGCGAAGAACAGGGCCTCGTGCCCCATGCCGAAGACGTGAAAGGAGAATCGATCGCCGGGCTCGAGAGAATATTCCTGGTCGCACGAGACGTTCAGAACGTTCTGCACGAACTTGTGGATGCGGCCCGTAAAGAAGCGGGCGTCCCGCGTCCGCTGAAAAGTGGTGCGGGTGTTGACCAACGGCACGCCGTGCGCGGCCGCGTTATGGATCATTTCTTCTCTGGCCAACGATCTCCCATGGTCCCCCTAAGGAGATGATCGGGTGTCGTACGCTAACCCTTAGGCTGATTTTTCCTGACTTGCTCTACAAACTTGCGCATTGCGGTCAGCGTTTCGGCAGACACATGATGCTCGATACCTTCGGCATCGGTATCGGCGATTGAGCCCGGAACGCCGATGGCCCGCAGGAAGGCAAAGACGAGCGCATGCCGCTCCCTCGATTGCTCCGCCAGAGCTCGCCCTTTGTCGGTGAGAAAGATGCTGCGATAAGGTTCAGCGGTGACAAGCCCGTCACGGCGAAGCCGTTGAACGGTCTTTGAGACAGAGACATGGCTGATGCCGAGGCGCGTGGCGAGCTCGACGACCCGGGCCTCGCCTTTTTCCTGCAGAAGACCGTCGATCAACTCGACGTAATCTTCGGCGCTCTCCCGCTGATGGTCCTCGCGGGTGCGCTGAAATCGGTTCGTGGCCATGAGCGGCCTTAGTTTGGCAGTTTCCGACTTTTGCAGTCGCGGCTGCCGTTGCTATCTACCGATCAGCGTCCGCACGTCCCAGAGTTCGGGGAAGAGGCGTCGGTCGAGCCCGGCACGGAGGAACCCGACTCCCGAGCTCCCGCCCGTCCCGCGCTTAAATCCGATGATCCGCTCGACCGTGAGGATGTGCCGGTACCGCCAAAGCGCGAAGCCCTCCTCCACGTCGATCAGCTTCTCGCACATCTCGTACTCGGCCCAGTGCGCGCGCGGCGCGGTGTAGATGCGCTGGATGCAGGAGGTCACGCGCGGGTCGGGCTCGTAGGGCACCGACCAATCCCGCTCCACAACATCTGGAGGGATCACGAACCCGCGCCGAGAGAGGTAGCGCAGGAACTCATCGTACAAGCTCGGCGAGCGCAGAAGCGAGTCCAAGCTGGCGTAGATCTCCGGGTGATGACGGAACACAGCGATCGCCTTGGGGTCCTTGTTGCCGTAGAGAAACTCGATCATGCGGAACTGGTACGACTGCAGCCCGCTCGCGTGGCCCAGCACGCCGCGGAACTCGGCGTACTCGCTCGGGGTGAGGGTCTCCAGCACCGCCCACTGCTCGAAGAGCATGCGCTGGATCTGCTTGACCCGGGCGAGGATCTTGAAGCAGGGCTCCAGCGCGTCCTCCTGCACGTATCGTCGCGCGGCCAGAAGCTCGTGGATGGTCAGCTTCATCCACAGCTCGGACGTCTGATGCTGGATGATGAACAGCGGCTCGTCGTGGTGAACGGGGTTCGACAGTGGCTCTTGCGCGCTGAGGATTCTTTCCAAGTGTAGGTATCCGCTGTAGTCGAGCCGCGAGCGGAAGTCGGTCTCGATGCTGTCGTCGAAGCGGTCCTGCGCCATGGGTTCGATTATGAGGGGTTAGTCCTCGTCGACGACGGCTCCGAACTTGCGTGTGCGCTTCTGATAGGTGAGGACGGCGTCCAGGAGCTGGGCCTCGCCAAAGTCCGGCCATGGCACATCGGTGACGTACAGCTCACAATACGCGCCCTGCCAGAGGAGGAAGTTGCTCCAGCGCATCTCGCCAGCCGTTCTGATCATCAGGTCGGGCTCGGGCTGGTCCGGGTTGTAAAGGTTGCCGGCAATGGCCTCTTCCGTGATTTGGTCGGGCGTTGCGCCCTGTTCGATAAGCTTCTTGACCGCATCGACGATTTCAGCGCGACCGCCGTAGTTGACGGCCAGCGTGAAGGTGATGCCGCTGTTGCTCTTAGTGGTTTCGATGCCGTGCTCGAGGGCTTGTTTTAGTCCCTTCGGCAGTTCTTCAATCCGCCCGGCGACTTGCACGCGCACGTTGTTCTGGTGCATGGTCCGGAGTTCGTCTCGGGCGGCCTGCTCGATGAGCTTCATGAGGCCAGAAACCTCGTCCTGCGGCCGCCGCCAATTCTCGGCGGAGAAGGCGTAGACAGTCAGATACTTGATGCCGAGCTTGCTTGCGTTCAGCAGGACGCCGCGCAGGGCGCGGTAACCCTCGCGGTGGCCAAGGAGACGCCCTAGCCCCTTACGCTTCGCCCACCGCCCATTGCCGTCCATGATGATGGCGAGGTGGGTGGGGAGGTTGGACAGATCTATGCCTGCCTTGCAGGCGTGCGCCTGAAAAGTATTGAGTATTGGAGTATTGGAGGGCGGATGGGACACTCAGACTTCCTCGGCAAAATAAGTTGCCAAGTCTTCTTTCACAAATGAACCTCGTTCGCGCCGGTAGTTAATTAGCAGGTTCAGCTGGGCGATTCCGCTATCCACCTGCTGCAGGAGCTTCTCGGAGGTGTCCGGCGCAATGAGAGATCGTTCTTGCGATCGCACGAGCCAGAGCCGTGCCTCACGAGCTGAGCCACGTGCGATAACGAAGAACCGAAGACCATCTGCGGCAGTAAACCTTCCATCGCCCTCGCAGAGGTTCGCGTTGACACTGTCGATGGCTCGGACGAGCTGCTTTCCTAAGGTGTCCTGAGAAAACTTTCTCCAGCCCTGGACCTCTGACCAAATGGCGCGGGCACATTGCTCGAAACAGTCGAAAACAGGCGTCTGCTCAATGGGACGATGTTCAGAGATCCGCGCCACCTGTCTCGTTGCTCCTGATCGCAGCCCTTATACTTCTATACTCCAATACTCAAAGGCTTTGATGGGCCTTCGGCCCATCAAACCTGCATCAACTCCGCTTCCTTCTTCTTCCCGAACTCATCCGCCTGGTGCACGTGATTGTCGGTCACCTTTTGGACCGCGGCTTCCTTGGACTTCAGCTCGTCTTCGCTGATTTCCTTATTCTTTTGCAACGCCTTCAGGTGCTCGTTCGCGTCGCGACGTACGTTCCGGATGGCGACGCGGCATTCTTCCGTCCGGCTGTGGACTTGCTTGACCATTTCCTTGCGGCGGTCTTCCGTCATTTGGGGGAAGTTAAGGCGGATACCGGAGCCATCATTTACCGGATTGATCCCAAGGTCGCTCTTCATAATCGCGCGCTCGATTACGGGAACCATGCTCTTCTCATAGGGCTGAATGAGAAGCTGTCTAGGTTCGGGAGAGCTCACGTTTGCGATCTGGCTGATCGGGGTCTCTGTTCCGTAATACTCCACATGCACGCGTTCCAGAACCGCGGGCGAAGCTCGGCCCGTGCGATAACTTGAAAAGTCGTGGGTCATGGCGTCTAGCGCCGCCTTCATTCGATGCTCGGCATCCTTGATAATTTGATCTGCTGTCATTTACTCGCCTCCTACGAGAGTGCCCACCGTCTCGCCTCTTACGGCACCGATGAGGGCATTGGGTGCGTTGAAATCTAACACGATGAGGGGTAGGTCATGTTCCCGGCACATCGTAAAGGCCGTCTGGTCCATGACGGCTAGCCGATTAGATATGGCTTCTGTAAAGCTGAGTGTGTCGTAGCGCTCTGCGTCTTGATACTTGTTCGGGTCTTTCGTGTAGACCCCGTCGACCTTCGTCGCTTTAATGAGCACTTCGGCCTCGATTTCAAGGGCGCGGAGCACAGCGGCCGTGTCAGTCGTAAAGTAGGGATTGCCCGTTCCGGCGGCGAAGACGACTGCGCGTCTCTTCTCCAAGTGCCGTATCGCACGGCGGCGGATGAAGCTCTCGGCCACTTGTGCAACCTGCACCGCACTCTGCACGCGCGTCGGCACGCCCTTGTTCTCGAGCGCACTCTGCAGCGCGAGCGAGTTCATCAGAGTGCCGAGCATGCCCATCTGATCGGCAACCGTACGGTCGATGCCGCCTTCAGCCGAAAACGTCTCACCGCGAACGAAGTTGCCGCCGCCAACGACGATCGCAACCTCGACAGACGCCTCATGCAGCTTCGCAATCTCGGAGGAAATATAGTTCAGGACATTTGGGTCCAGCCCGAACTTGAACTCTCCGGCGAGTGCTTCGCCGCTGAGCTTGAGGAGAATGCGTTTGAAGGGCTGACGCTGCGGCATGCCGCAGCAGATTGTACTTGACGGTCGGTCCCTTAGACGGCTTCGTCCTGAGGAATCGCCGACTTCTCGCGAGCGTCGATAGCCTGCTTGTAAAGCTCTTCATACTGCCGGGCGCTCGCTCCCCAGCCGAAGTCGGCCGTAAGGGCTGCGTTGACATACTGCCTCCAGAGCTTCTTGTCCAGAAAAGCCTGCCGAGCCCTAGCCACAGCGGCGAAGAGCTCCGCCGAGGTTGCCTCTTGAAACACAAATCCGTTCTGCCCCTCGAAAATCGTGTCAGCCAAGCCGCCGGTCTTGCGCACCACAGGAATGGTGCCGTAGCGGAGAGCGATCATCTGCCCAAGACCGCACGGCTCGAAGCGGCTTGGCATCGCGAAGAAGTCCGAACCGCCGTAGATCAGTTGAGCGGAGCTTTCGTCAAAGGCTTCGATAAAGCGAACGTGGTGCGGGTGCTTACCCTCTAGTTCGCGCAAGCTTCCGACGAGCCAGGGGTCGCCGAGACCCTGCACGACAACCTGCACGGGTAATTTAGCAAGCTCCGGAATAGCCTCGACCAGCAGGTCCAAGCCCTTTTGGTCGCTTAAGCGGCTGACCACGCCCAGCACCGGTGTGGATGCGTCCTCGGGCAAACCCACGCGCTGAAGCAGCGCATGCCGGCATGCGGCTTTGCCCTGAGGCTTGGCCGCGCTAAAGTGTGCCGGCAGTTGGGGATCTGTCATCGGGTCGAAAACGGTTGTGTCGATGCCGTTCAGAATTCCGCTCAATCGCCCTTCCAAACGAAGGTGCTGCATGAGGCCCTCGAGCGCGCACCCGTATTGCGCGGTCTGGATCTCTTCGGCGTAGCGGCGGCTTACCGTATTCACGCGATCTGCGAACACGCACCCGCTTTTGAGGAAGTTGACCCGACCCCAAGCCTCGACATCGCAAGGATTGTAGAGCGAATGGTGAAGGCCAAATGAGTCCAGGATCTCGGTCCCGAACTCCCCTTGGTAAGCGAAGTTGTGAATCGTAAACACCGACGCGGTCTTGCGACACTCGTGCGAGTACTTTTCGCGCATCAGGACCGGCAGAAAACCTGTGTGCCAGTCATTGCAGTGGACGATGTCGGGAGACCAGCCGAGTTCACGTTCGATCTGTAGCACAGCTTCGGTGAAGAAGACGTACTTCTCAATGCCCGGGGTGTAAACGAGATCGCTCTTGGTTGCCTCGGCAAATCCCTCATGACCGCCGATCAGGTACAGCGGCACTCCTGAATGGTCGATCACGTCCACCGTGGCGGAGAACTCGCTCCACCTGTTTGGGCGCACAGAGACACTCTTTAGCACGCGTGTCCGGTTGAAGCGTTCGTCGGCCAGGATCATGCCATAGGCGGGCGTAACGATCCTCACGTCGTGACCGCGCCCGGCGAGAGCCTTCGGCAGAGAGGAAGCGACGTCTGCTAAGCCCCCGACCTTGGCGTAAGGGGCGACTTCGACTGACACAAAAAGAATCTTCAAGCGGCTCGGCTCCATTCCTTGGACTCCGCCGCGCCGCCGAATGATCGCCAAGCGGCTCGAAAGCCCTACTCGCAGCCGCTCCCGGAGAGGTCGACGGCGCTGCTATGCATACCCGCTTTTTCCGCAGGTTCGCCGCAGGGTCTCCTGGTTTGTTTACGAGGACTGGTCGGGTGTGCCCCGGAATGGACAAGAACGGGCTTGCGAACGCAACTTATCCACAATTTAGCTCTTTTTTCCACAAAGGCTTGCGTGTTTGAAAGCGGTGTTGTAGAGTGTTAGTGCGCTTCGAAAGAAGCGGAACGAGGAAAGCGACTTCGGTCTCACTACCTCGAGAGCGATCCGCAAGGATTGGCTCGTGTGATTCACAAGATCACGTGAGGGGCTGTAAGCTTAGGCTTGCGGCCCTTCTTTATTGTTTCTCTTTGGACTGTTCTTTTACTGCGGCCGTCTGTTGGTGCCTATAGTGGCCCGCATATCCACAAAAGGGCCCACTTATCCACTTTTTATATAATTTTTCCACAATTGCTTGCACCGTTAGCGAGGCTGGTGTAACGTATTAGTGCGATCCCGAAAGGGAACGACGAATGCGAGATTCCACAGCGGGAACGACGCAGAGAGAGGCTCCGCAAGGAGAATTTCGAAGCAAGTTTTCGCGGTGGTTTCCTCGCCGGAGCAAGGAACCGCAGGTCCTGAGTTCTGGTGGGGATCCACTGGCCATCTCCCTTCCGTAGAGGCAGGCTCCGCAAGGGGCGGGTCAGAGCGGTGAGGAACGGCGCGGAGTACTTCAGGCGGTTCAGCGCGGCAACGCGCGGTTCGGCTCGGATGCTCTGACAAAAAACGTGGAGTCGTCGCGTAAGAGGGCGCGTCGTAAGATGCGACTTCAAGAAAGTGGCCCACAAGGCCGCTCAGGGGCTACGAACTTCGGTTTGTGGCCCCTTTTCCTTTTGGGAGTGCACTCGCTGTCGAGGGCTTTCACACGTTAGGATTGGATTGCCTCTCCGCGCCCCGTCTGTTGGGGCAACTACGAGTATTCCTCCTCAGTGGGCGTAACCTTAAGTGCCGCTCGAGCGGCGCGCTGCACCCCAGATCCCTCGCCGGTGGACTTCCGCGCAGCGCTGCCTCTGTGAGCCTATAAACAAACAAACCGCCCCTTTCTACGACTAGAAAGGGGCGGCATTAGGGGAGCTTTGTGTTAAAGCCCGAGCGCTTCGCGAACGCCTGGATCGCGGCGTAGCCGCTCGACCGCTCGCGACACGCGCTTGCGGCAATTCATAGCCGTGAGGTCGGTGGACCTCGCGATGTCCTCGAAGCTCATTCCGAGAGAAAAACGCATGTACATCAGCTCTCGATCCACGAGATTAAGCTCGCCCAGGCCATGCTGGATCGCGTCGATGGGGGACGATGACTCTGTCGGATGCGCGACATCGCCGAGATTGTCGAGCGAAGTCTCGGCCTGCTTTCTCGAGCTCTCGCGCCTGTACCAGCTGCGGATCGCGTTTCGAGCGAAACCGCTAATCCATGCTTCCATCGGCCCTTTAGCGTTATCGTAGCGATCCATGCGCTCGAGAATGTCCACCAAACATTCTTGAGCGAGGTCTTCGGCTTCGGCCGTATCGAGCCCCGCTTGACGAAACCGCGCGAGCAGCATGGTGCGCGCCTGATTTGTCAGCGGTTCCTGATCATCGCCGGAGCGACTCTCCACAAGGGCGCTCGTGGCACCCGGTTCTAAAATTTCATCCATCCCTACCCCTCAAAACAAACCAGCGCCGCAGCGCCGCAGCCACTGTGCCGAGAAGCCACTCTCAGACACACCCTGCTAATATCCTATCGTCGAAAAGACGATGTAATGTGACACATCGCCGCAGATTAGCAAAAGAACAGCATTTATACGGTGAACCTGAGGGAACACTTTCTGTTTTCCCCCGTGTAAGTTGTGCGACACTAGTACAAATACAGGGCAGCCACAACAAAATCCGCGCAGTGCTGGGGTTATTACTCGTCACAAATCAGGTTCCCCCGAACCAATAAGTATGTGTAGGGCGCGATTGCGCCTTCTTGCGAATAATTTGGGGATAACCCCGGTGTTAATAAATCGATGCCTTCGAAAGGAAACCAAGACGAGACGCAGACCGCGGCGGGCACCCTGGCGTGCCTGGATGTACGAGACCTTCTGCACCTATTCGTGACCAACGAATTGGGTGAGGAGTTCGCGCCCGTCTGCGCACACCTGACCTCCTGCAAGGAGTGTCGCAAGGCGTTGGCCGAGCATGTGAAGATGGCGGGCATGCTCACTCATGCAGTCACCTTCTCGGACATGCGCTATTACTCGCGAAACAACTGATTCCTGTAAACTCACCGCATGCCCTCTGCTAGGACCGATTCAGAGTCCTGGAAGCGGATGGTTCTCCGGGCGATGCCGCCTCCGGCTTGGTTGGGCGTTGATGCTCCGTCTTCTGACGTGGTCCTTAGTTCCCGTGCGCGCTACATGCGCAACGTCCGAGGGTTCAGATTCCCCAACACAGCTTCAACCGAGGAGCTAGTGGAGGTCGAACGCCTCATCGTGCATGCGAACAAGGAGAGCGGTCTCAATTTGGAGCCTTTCCGCCAGATTTCCAATGCCGAGCGCGAGTACCTCGTTGGGTGCCGTCTGGTCTCGCCAGATTACGAGTGGTCTGAACCTGGTCGCTCGGTGCTTATCGACGGTCCTCGCTCGCTCAGTCTTATGGTCAACGAGGAGGACCACCTGCGAGTGCAAGCTCTTACAGCTGGATGGTCGATCGATGCGGCGGACGCAACCGCGCGCAGCTGCGTGAAGGCGTTGGGAAAGCATGTGGAGTTTGCTGAGTCTCCGATCTACGGGTGGCTGTCTGCTTCGCCGTTTAATGCGGGTAAGGGGAGGCGCCTTTCCGCGATGCTGCACTTGATCGGGCTTGCCCAGGCCAAGAGGCTGCCCGTCGTGCTGTCCGCACTGACTTCAAAAGGCATTACGGCGCGCGGGCTTTTTGGGGAGTCCAGCCGTGCGGTTGGGGCCTTTCTACAGGTCAGCTTGGTCAATGGAGATCAGAGTGAGTTCGCAGGGGCCGTCGAATACCTTGTTTCTGCCGAGCGCGAAGCGCGCCTGCTCATCGGGCGTGAGACGATCGAGGTGCGCGCTCGGCAGGCGGTTGAGTTTGCATGCGCCTCCACCACGCTGCCTTTATCCGATGCCCTGCGGGTGATTGGCTGGATTCGATGGGCAGCCGCGGCTAGCATCGAGGGTTTTCCTCAGTCCGCCAGAAGCGTCGACCTGATGCTGACCAGCTTGGAACTTCGAGGGGATTCGCAAACAATGGCCGCCGCAAGGTCCAGGGCCGATTTCCTTCGCCAAGCCTTGGATTAGCGCGACTTCGGATCGAACGCCGAACGCAGCCCGTCGCCGACAAAGTTCAGTGCGAAGATCGTCAAGCTCAGGCATAGGCATGGCCAGAAGAGCAGGGTGGGATTGGCATTCATCGACTGCCGCGCAGCATCGATCATGTTGCCCCAGCTGGGCGTCGGCGGCTTGACACCAATACCAATAAATGATAGTGTGCTCTCTGCCAAAATCGTGCCAGCAAGCTCGACCATGCTGACCGCGAGCAAAATGCCCCAGAGCTGCGGCAGGATGTGCCGCGTAACGATGTAGAAGGTGGAAGCGCCGCTCGCCTTCGATGCAACCACGAACTCGCGATCCTTCAAGGTGGCCAGCTGCGTGACGGTCAAGCGCGTGTACGCCGGCCAAGCCGTGACGGCAAGGACGATCACGACGGGCAAGGTCTCGAGCACGACGCCGCCTCCAGAGCGGACCGCCGACTGGAAAACGCCGATAAGGAGGATGCCGAGAAGGATGTCCGGAAAGGCGAACATGCCGTCCGTAAAGCGAAGTAGACCGACTCGAATCCATCTCGGCGCAAAAGTGCCGAAGACCCCGACGGTGATCCCCACTACTAAGGCGATGATCTGCACCGTAAAGCCGACGAAGAGCGAAACACGCGCTCCGTAGGCCAGACGCGAGAACACGTCTCGGCCAAGCTCGTCCGTGCCAAGCCAGTACTGTGCGCTGCCCGGTTGACTTGGGCGGCCAAGTTGCTCGAAGGGTGCGTGCCTCAGATTCGGGCCGAAGAGTGCAAACGCTACAAGCACAACCAGAAACCCGAAGCCGAGACCGAGAAAGATTTTTCGCAGCATTAGACCTGCGCCTCTCTAATGCGGGGATCGAGCAACGGCAGCACAAGGTCCACAATCAAGTTCACGAGAATGAACGTGCCACCCGCAAGAAGCACGGTCGCCTGAATCATGGGCGTATCGCCGGCCTGGATCGCCTCGATGCCGGCGCTTCCCAGACCCGGCAAAGTGAACGCTCGCTCCACGACGAAGGAACCGGTGAGCAGGAATCCGAAGCTGGTTCCAATTGCCGTGATGACTGGCAGAATGGCGTTACGAAGTCCGTGTCGCAGAATGCGCCGCCAGAAGGGAACACCCTTGGCGGTTGCCATGCGCATGAACTCCTGCTGCAGCGTGTCGATGAGGCTCGCACGCGTCAATCGGGTGAGTAACGCCATGGGTCGGAGAGCGAGGGCCACGACAGGGAGAATCAAATAGAGATATTCGGGCCCCTTAAGGTGCACTTCCCAGGTCTGCGGCAGGTAGTCCATCCTAACGGCGAATACGTACACCAGCAAGGGCACCAAGACGAAATTGGGGATGGTGACGCCGAGCGTGCTGACGGTCAGCACGATTCCATCGGGTGGGCGACCCTGCCATACGCCGGCGATGGTCCCGAGTGTCAGCCCCACGATGCTCGCCAGCAGGATCGCGAAGAACGCAATCTTGAAAGTCATAGGCGTGGTCTGTTTGATCCGCTCAAGCACGGGCTGATGCGTGCCGACATAGCTGTTGCCGAAGTCCAGATGGATCGCGTCCCTCAAGAAGTAACCGTAGCGATTGATCCACGGCTCGTCCAGGTGATAGCGATGCCGAAGCATCTGCACAACCTCTTGTCTGGGCTTCTCTCCCGCCTCCGCGATCGCCCGATCACCGGGCGCAAGCTCGCCCGCGGCGAAGGTGATAAAGGAGATAAAAACAAGGCTGAAGACCCCAAAGAGCAACCTGAGGAGTATTGCCTTGGTGAGCTTCACAGCGGGGCTAGTATAACTCAGCCCTGCAGGACTGAGACAGACTGCAACCGGTCGCCTTTCTCAACCTTGCGGAGCACATCCATTCCTGACACAACTTGACCGAAAACGGTGTACTTGCGATCGAGGAAGCTGGCGCGATCCAGCAGCATATAGAACTGGCTGTCGCCGCTATTCTTGTCGTCACGCTGAGCAGCCAAACCTACTGCCCCTGCTTCGTTGGAGAAGCCGGATTCCTCGTAGGCGACCGGGTTACCCGATCCGCCGTTGCCGATCGAGTCCAAGTCTTGGTTGCGTGAGGCGGGATCGCCAACCTGCACGAGATAGGGCCGAGGGCTCTTCAGCACCTTGTGAAACTTCTGCCCGTCGTAGAAGCCGCTCTTGGCAAGCTGGATGATGTGCGCCGTCGTGTTTGGAGCCTCTTTCGTGTGAAGGCGAATATAGACGTTGCCGCGTCCCTCTATGGCAAGGCGCAGGACGGTCTCGCCGCGCGCCGGCCGATAGTCTTGGGCGAAGCCCAAACCGGCGAGAACAAGGCAAAAGAGAAGGCAAATAAAACGCATTGAGTTTCTCAACCTATAGACGCCTCAACACCTCAAACGATTTCCCTACCCGCGAAGGGACGGTTTGTGCCGTCAGCTTATCCATATAGCTAATCGTCCAGCCGCCGGCCATATCCGTCCAACTTCAATCCTCCCGCAAGGATCAGGATGCCATCGATCACCGACCAGAGCCAACCCACGCCCATGCACGGGGTTAGCAACAACTGCAACACGCCGTGGGCCGAGTAGCCCAGGTACATGCGGCCGACCCCCGGAATAATCTGCAGCAAACCGCCGATTAGGCGATTGCGATCGCTCCGCACCGTCGCGTAGGTCGGGTGATAGGCCGCGTATGGGTTGGGGAAGAAGTCGGTGCCTTGGGCTGGAAGAGTCGAATGTGTGCCAAATACCGGAGGCGCCATAGGATTAGCGGGTGCCAAGGTGGTGGGCATGGGAGGCGGTTTGGAAAGGAAATCCTTCTGCAGCAGCGTTCGAAGCTCGTCGACTTGGCCGGCCGGAAGCCAGTTTGCCATGCCACTGCGCCACACGTAGGTTTCCTGCTCGATCACGCCGCCGTCGATGAGCTCATCGATCTGGTCGCGCGTGAGAGGTCCGAGCTGCCCATAGTGTCCGATGTAGTACCAGTCTGCCAAAGCTCGCCCTCAGGTCCGCTCTAGATTGTACAGGCAGAAGGCACGGTGCGGTAAGCAGGAAGGCCCACTCCACAATAAAGCGGGCGCTCCCGGAGGGTGGAAGCGCCCTGCTAATTCCGGGAGAAGTCCCGGCTCTAAGCTGCTTTGAGGTGATACACGGCCGTCGCGCTCTGCTGGACAGCAGGGAAACGCACTTCCGCCGGGTCGAGCACGAAGATCTCTTTGCCTTCGAGCACGTACTGAATTCGGTCCGTGGTCGCTGCAATGATTTCGCTCTCATCGCGAGCAACGTTTACGATCTTGCTCGCCCCGCTTTCGAACAGCGAGTCCTTGATCCAGCTCAGCTCAACGAGAGCCTTGCGGTCAAGGGGCTTAGCGCGGCTGTAATCGAGCAGCACGCAAAAACTATCCGTCTCGACGTGGGTGAGCAGCTCCGCCAGTTCCTCGCCCATGACTTTCATTTCTGTGGCGTCGATCCTGCCTCCGAGGCTCGCTTCTACCACATTCGTTTCTTCGATGATGTTCAGCAGATACACAGTTGGTTCCTCGCAGGGCCCTCGATGCCCTTGCACCATGCTTTTTCCAACGTGAACTCCGCGTTTCCCCGGTAACCCTTGCGGTGTCGCAAAGAACTGGCACGTGCACCAGCCAGTGGGCTTTACAGCCGTAAGAGATGCGGGGAAGACCCCTGGCGTCACCTTTGTCCGGCGTAGCGATGGCTCGGTCTCATGCAACTTAGCTTGGCTTGCCTCGCAAAGCCGCAGCTACACGATGCCCTTCGAAGATGCGACCAACATCGCTTCCGCAAATCGGTCGATCTCCTGAACCGTGGAGTACACGTTGGGGGTGACGCGAATGCCGTCCACTGAATCAGTCTTGATCGTGGTGACAAAGATTCCGTTCTTGGCCAGCAGCCACTCAGCCAGCTTGGGCGTCTCCACCCTTTCCAATCCAAGGGTTGTTATGGCGCAGGAGTGCTTCGGATCCAAGTTCGTATAGAAGCGAACGCCCTGCACGCCCTCCAGGCGCGAGGTCCATCGGCGTCTGAGATACCGCAGCCGTGCCTCCTTCCGCTTCATTCCGAGCATCTCGTGAAATGTTATCGCCTCACCGATCGCGTTGTGATTTGCCGCCGGATGGGTGCCAATTTCCTCGAATTTTCGGATGTTGTCCGTTTGCTCCTTCGTTGAAGCCATCAGCGACCACACGTCCTTTATTCGGTCTTTTCGGACGTATAGGAACCCTGTGCCAATTGGTGCCATGAGCCACTTATGCAGCGAGGTCCCGTAGAAGTCGCAGCCCAGGTCGTCGCGATCGAACGCGAACTGCACAAAGGCATGCGCGCCATCGACGACAACGGGAATGCCACGCTTATGTCCGAACTCGACCACCTGTTGGACGGGGAAGATCTGCCCGTTCAAGAAGCTGACTTGGGACACGAGAATCACCTTCGTTCTGTCCGTGACCGCCGCCGCGATCGGCGAGAGAAGCTCATCGTGGGAGCGGGGAACGGCAGGCACTCGAGCCTGCACCATCTTGATGCCATCGCGCCGCTCGCGCTGCTGAAGAGTGGTAATCATCCGCGGATAGTCGAAGTTGGTGGTCACGACCTCGTCCCCGGCGTGGAGATCGAAGCCTAGGAGCAGGGTTTCAAGCGACTCGCTTGCATTCCGCGTAATCGCAAGTTCTTCGGCGTCGCAACCAAACACCTTCGCCAAGCGGAGACGCACCGACTCGATCTCAGGCTCCAAGATTCGCCACATGTAATTGCTCGGAGCCTGATTGCTCAATTCCAGTTGGCGCCTGAGCGTCTCTTGGACTACGCGGGGGGAGGGGGAGCATCCGCCGTTGTTGAAGTTCACAGTGTTCCGATCCAGGGTGAATGCCTGCTGGATCTGGGCCCAGAAGTCCTCATCTTCGGCCTCAGCCGAGAAGCGCCCAAGCAGCCCTTCGACCAGATTCAAAGTGTCGTTTCGAAACGCCACGGTAGTTACACCGGCCAACAACAGATCGCGCCGACTAAGCATCGGCCCATCATAGCAGCCACGCCTCCTCAAGGCTAGACTTACAGCTATGAGCATCGAATCCATCCGCGACTTGCCGTCCTGGAAAGCCCTTGAGTCACTTGCAGCTGAGGCAAAGGGCTACAGCCTTCGGAAGCTCTTTAAGTCGGACGAGGAGCGGCTGAAGCGTTTTAGCCTCGAAGCTTTGGGCATCTACTTCGATTTTTCGAAGAATCTGATCTCCACGCATGTGATGGACGCGCTCCTCTCGCTGGCGAAGGAAGCGAATGTGGAGGCAAGGCGGGATGCAATGTTTCGCGGCGAGCGCATCAACACCACGGAGAATCGCGCTGTTTTGCACGTGGCGCTCCGCGCTCCAAGAGACCGGGTGATCGAGGTGGACGGCTTCAACGTCGTGCCCCAAGTGCACAAGGTGCTTGACAAAATGACCATCTTCACAGACCGAGTGCGCTCCGGCGAGTGGAAGGGTCACACCTGGAAACCTATACGAAACGTTGTAAATATTGGCATCGGAGGTTCGGATCTTGGACCCGTCATGGCTTGCGAGGCGCTCCGACACTACACCCGCCGAGACATGCTTTTCCGCTTCGTGTCCAATGTCGACGGCACCGATTTCGTGGAAGCCACGCTCGACCTCGATCCTGCCGAGACGCTGTTCCTTGTCTCGTCGAAGACCTTCACAACCCTCGAGACGATGACCAACGCGCACAGCGCGCGTGAGTGGCTGCTGGCTACCCTGAAGGACGAGAGCGCGGTGGCGAAGCATTTCGTCGCCATTTCCACCAACGCTGACGAGGTGAAGAAATTCGGCATAGACCAGGAGAACATGTTCGAGTTCTGGGACTGGGTGGGCGGCCGCTACTCCATGGACTCTGCCATCGGGCTCTCCACGATGCTTGCCGTCGGTCCCGTGCATTTCCGCGCGATGCTTGCTGGGCTTCATGCCATGGACGAGCATTTCCGAACGGCACCGTTAGACAAGAACTTGCCGGTCTTAATGGGTCTGCTCACCGTCTGGTACTCCAGCTTCCTAGGCTGCGGGACCGTCGCGGTGCTCCCCTACGAGCAGTATCTGAAACGCTTTCCCGCATACCTGCAGCAACTCACCATGGAGTCAAATGGCAAGCATGTGACGCTTGAAGGCAAGCACGTGGACTATCAAACTGGTCCCATCTTCTGGGGCGAGCCGGGAACCAACGGGCAGCATTCGTTCTATCAGCTAATCCACCAGGGCACGCACCTGATCCCGTGCGACTTCATCGCATTCACCCAATCGCTGAACTCGTTGGGCCGGCATCACGACTACCTGATTGCCAATGTGTTTGCCCAAGCCGAAGCTCTGGCCTTCGGCAAGACGCCCGACGAAGTTCGGGCGGAAGGCACAAGTGAGGAACTCGTCGCACATCGCACGTTCGAAGGCAATCGGCCTTCCAACATGCTGCTTCTGGACAAGTTAACACCTGAAAACTTAGGCAAATTGATCGCGCTTTACGAGCACAGTGTTTTTGTTCAGGGAGCGATATGGCAGATTGACTCCTTCGATCAGTGGGGCGTTGAACTGGGCAAGGTGCTCGCCAAGAAGATCATCGACGAGCTTGAGCCGCAGGCACCGAACCTTCAGCACGACGCCTCCACCAACGCTTTGATCGAACGCTATCGAAGCGCCCGCGATAGTTGACGTGAATCTAAACACGGCCGATCCGCCTCTCCTGCATAGAAATGCTGAGATGGGTCGCTTTCGGGTTTTTCACCTTCTTTGTCCTTGCAGGACTGGGCTGCGGTCCGCAGCTCAAGCCTGATTCCCGCGTGGGCGGGCTACTGACCAGCAAGAGCGCTCAAGTTGAAACCGCGCGGCCCGTCGATCAGCCGTCCTACTACGAAGCGATCGGAATCGTTCACGCCCGCTTCAACGCGGTCCTGTCCTCGAAGCTCATGGCCCGGGTTATCGAGGTGCGCTACCGAGAGGGTGACGTCGTCCACAAAGGGGAAGTCCTTGTGGTCCTCGATTCGCGTGAAACATCGGCGAGCATCGACGCAGCGCGAGCGAACCTGAATTCCAGCCTCGCCGGAGTTGCAAACGCAAGGACGGCCTTGGCGATGGAGCAGGGGACCAGCCAAGCCCGCATCCACCAGGCTGAGGCCGCCGTCCTACAGGCTCAAGCCACCGTCGCTTCCGCACAGTCGAAGCTAGACCTCGCATTGGCTGGCCCACGATCTCAAGAGCGCACGCAAGCCCATCTCGCAGTCGTTCAGGCGGACTCGAACCTCACGTTGGCGACAACGGACCTTCAGCGAATCACCGCGCTTTACAAGCAGGGTGCCATTGCTGCGCGAGACGTGGATGTAGCGCAGAATCGCTACAACGTGGCGAAAGCTCAACGAGATGCTGCGCAAGAGGCGGAGAATATCGCTCAAGAGGGAACTAGAGCTGAAGACATTCGGGCTGCCCGGGAGGCCGTCTCGCAAGCGAAAGGGGCTCAAAAGCAATCCGAAGCAAACCTTCAGCAGGCTAAAGCGGCTTCCATGCAGACTCAAGTGCGCAAGCAGGAGATTCGAGCCGCCCAGGCTCAGGTGGGCCAGTCCGCGGCTTCTCTAAAGACGGCAGCAGTAAGCCAGTCTTACGCCACGATCGCGGCGCCTTTTGACGGCCGAGTGGTAAAGCGAAATGTCGATCCAGGTGCGATGGCGAGCCCTGGTGTACCACTCATCACAATTGAGGGAAAGCAACTGCGGCTGGAAGTCTCCGTTCCGGAGAGGCTGATTGCATCGATCCATACGGGCACGAACTTGCCGATTAGATTTGACGCGATTCAGCAGGAAAGCACCGCGCGTGTCGACGAGATCGTGCCACAGGGAGATGCCACCAGCCACACGTTCACCGTCAAGCTCATCGTGCCGCACTCCTCAGTGAAGGCGGGAATGGTGGGCCGAGCCCTCATCCCAAGAGGCCGACGCCGGGCCATCTTGCTTCCAGCATCGGCAGTTATGGAGCGCGCCGGTCTCCTCTACACGTTCGTGGTGGATCAGGACGGAATCGCTCGCCTGCAACTCGTAACCGTCGGATCTTCAATGGCTGAAAAAAAAGAGATCCTGAGCGGTATCTCGGCAGGAGATCGGGTGATTGTCTCCGATCTGCAGTCCATCTCCGAGGGCGATAAGGTGGAAGCTCGGTGAAGGTCGGCCTCGCAGGACGAGTCGCCTCCGCTTTCGTTAACACGAAGCTCACCCCGCTTATCATCTTCGCGTCGCTGCTGCTCGGGCTGTTTGCCGTCCTTAAGACGCCACGAGAAGAAGAGCCGCAAATCATCGTCCCGATGGCCGATGTCGTTGTGCAGTTCCCAGGGGCGACCGCCAAGGACGTTGAGCAGCGGGTAACCGGCCCGATGGAGCGCCTGATCTGGGAGATTCCCGGAGTCGAATATGTGTACTCCACCAGCAGTCCTGGTCAGTCCATGGTCGTCGTCCGATTCCTCGTCGGCCAAGACCAGGAGCGCGCCCTCGTTCGCCTCCGAGAAAAGCTCCAGTCACACTTTGACCTGATTCCGCCAGGTGCCTCGCAGCCGATTATCAAGCCCCGTTCTATCGACGAAGTGCCAGTCCTCGCGCTGACCCTGCACAGCAGAGACGTCGATGCATTCTCGTTGCGCCAAATCGCGGCCCGTGTGCAAGAGGCTGTCAAGAGCGTTCCGGACGTAAGCGAGGTCACGATCATTGGAGGCGCGAAGCGGGAACTCCGGATAGTGCCCGATCGAGGCAGAATGCAGGCTTTCGGGCTCACGCTCGACAGCCTGGTCCAGGTGCTCGCAAACGCTAACCAGCGGGGTCAGACAGGGCAGTTCTCGGTTGAGAACCGGGAGATCGTCATCAAGGCTGGGGAGTTCTTCCGTTCAAAGGACGCAATCGAGCAGCTGACCCTGCCCTCCACTGGTGGCAAGTCAATCCATGTTTCAGACGTTGCAAACGTAAGCGATGGCCCCGAAGAGCCGAAAGATTACGTGCTCTTTGGAACGGGACCGGCAAGCAGGGAAGACGAAGGCCGATCGATAGAGCCTGCGGTGACGATCAGCATAGCGAAGCGACAGGGCACCAACGCCATCGAAGTTGTGCGTGCGGCGCTCTCAAAGGTCGACACGCTCAAAGGCACGATTGTCCCGAGCAACGTCAGAGTCACCGAAACAAGAAATTACGGCGAAACCGCCAGCGAGAAGTCGAACGAGCTTCTCTTCCACATGCTCCTTGCGGTGATGTCCGTTACCGTCTTGATCGCCCTGGCGCTTGGGCGGAAGGAAGCATTGGTAGTGCTAATCGCCATTCCGGTGACTTTGGCTTTGACCCTGTTGGTTTTCTACCTATACGGCTACACGCTGAATCGGATCACGCTGTTTGCCCTCATCTTCTCGATTGGCATTTTGGTAGACGACGCCATCGTCGTTGTCGAGAACATTGTCCGGCATCTACGCATGCCTGCGGCTGAGCGCGAGGGCACCCTGCGAACGGCGGTCCTCGCCGTGGATGAGGTCGGAAATCCGACCATTCTGGCAACCTTCACCGTCATTGCCGCTATCCTGCCCATGGCGTTCGTGGGGGGACTTATGGGACCTTATATGCGGCCAATTCCCGTTGGAGCCAGCGCGGCGATGCTGTTTTCGCTTCTGATCGCCTTTGTGGTGACGCCTTGGGCAGCCGTCCGATTGCTGAAGACAGGCGGCAAAGCTGGCCATGCGGCCAAGCACGATCGGGAAGATAGCCTGACGAAACTCTACCGAAACGTCATGACGCCGCTTCTCCGCAAGCCAAGTGCCCGGTGGAGCTTCTTTGCCTTAATCGGCGTTCTGATGCTGGCGAGCTTTGCCCTGATCGGCACGAAGGCGGTGATCGTCAAGATGCTGCCGTTCGACAACAAGAACGAGTTTCAGCTTGTAATCGATATGCCGAACGGCACCACGCTCGAGCAAACAGCGTCGGTGTCGCGCGAGTTCGGAACTTGCTTGGCCAAGGTGCCAGAGGTCACGAACTATCAGATTTACACCGGCACCACGAGCCCCTACAACTTTAACGGCCTGGTTCGCCACTACTTCAACCGAGCCATGAGCTACCAAGCCGACATTCAAGTTAACTTGGCAGGCAGAGGCGAGCGAAAGACTCAGAGCCATGACATCGTCAAGCGAATCCGTGGCGAATTGGCGCAACTGGCCGGCAAGCTCGGGGCCCGTATCAAGGTTGCAGAAATTCCCCCTGGCCCACCGGTGTTGCAGACGCTGGTGGCGGAGGTGTACGGGCCCGACCAGGCAACGCGGCTCTCCGTAGCCTCTCAAGTAAAGGCCGTATTTCAGCGGACCGAGGGCGTGTCGGACATCGACTGGTACGTGGATGATGATCAAGCCACCTACAAATTCGATGTCGACCAAGAGAAGGCGGCACTTGCGGGCATCGACGTGGCGAGCATAAACCGGAATCTCTCCGTTGCCCTGTCTGGAACTCAGGTCGGCCTCTTGCACGATGAAGGATCTCGCGAAGACATCCCCGTTACCGTCCGGCTTCCGCGTGAGCAGAGGAGCGGCTTGGATCAACTCGATGGTTTGTGGCTTCAGGGCGTCCCGCTATCCGAGCTTGTCCGTCCGACCCAGGTCGAAACCGACAAGAGCATCTATCACAAGAACCTTTTGTCCGTCGTGTACGTGACTGGGGACGTGGTTGGCAGACAGGAGAGCCCCGTCTACGCGATCATGCAGATGAACAAGGCGCTCGACAAACTCGAGTTGCCCCGAGGCGCAAAGCTTAACGTCCTCTCGACCCGGCTTCCTGACAACACGAATTCCCCGGCGATGAAGTGGGATGGCGAGTGGCATATCACCTACGAGGTCTTCCGAGACTTGGGAATCGCGTTCGCCGCCGTGATCGTGCTGATCTACATTCTTGTTGTCGCGTGGTTCCAAAACTACAAGACGCCGATCGTTATAATGGCGCCGATTCCGTTGACTTTGATTGGCATCTTGCCGGGCCACTGGCTGATGGGTGCGTTCGTAACCGCAACCTCGATCATCGGCTTCATCGCGGGAGCCGGAATTATCGTGAGGAACTCGATAATCTTGGTCGATTTTATTGAATTGCGCCGCCGCCAGGGCCTCCCGTTGGAGCAAGCGGTCATAGACGCGGGTGCCACCCGTTTTCGGCCGATGCTCCTCACCGCCGCAGCGGTCATCGTAGGCTCGTTCGTGATCCTCTTCGACCCGATCTTCCAAGGCCTCGCAATTTCGTTGATGGCCGGAGAGATCGCATCGACGTTGCTATCGCGCTTCGCCGTGCCTGTGCTCTACTACATGTCCCAGCGAAAGAACGACACGCCGGCTCCTGAGCAGACGATCGTATCCGAGTCACCGAGGCTTGAGAGCGTGGCATCATAGAGGCATCGGTAGTCTCCTCGAATCGAAAGAGCGCTCGTTCGATCGGCTGATGATCGAGCACAAAGATGCCGTTTACCGGCAGATCGCCCGCACGTGTGGCAACTACGACGATGCCCAAGACGTCCTCGTGGAAACGCTACTGGCTGCATATCGCGCCCTTGACCAGGTGCGCGATCCCGAGGCTATGCGCGGCTGGCTCGCCACGATTGGTCGCCGCATCTGCCGCCGGATGAAACAGAAGGAGGCCCTCGCGCCGGTTCTCGCCCTCGATCACGAACCGTGCGTCGAATCGACTGCCGATGAAGAGCTGGAGCGCAGCCGCGTCCACCAGTGTGTCGGCGGGGCCGTCCGGCGCTTGCCCGAAAGCTACAGGCAGGCTTACATCCTCAAGGACCTGCAAGGCCTCTCCTTAGAAGAGGCAGCTCAGCAGGCAGGGATCACGGTGCAGAACTTCAAGTCTCGCCTGCATCGCGCGCGCCAGAAGATCCGTGAGGAGTTGGATTCCGGAATCTGCGGCGAAATCGAATCCTGATCGCTGAACAAAGACTCTCTTGAGCGTGAATCGGAGAACTATTTCAACTGTGGACGGCCAGGTTCGCTTGGTTGTCGGAATTCTCGTCTTGACGAGCGTCGCGTTAACGTACTTTGTCAACGTAGCTTGGCTCGGCCTCACCGCTTTCGTTGGACTTGCGCTTGTCGGGGCGGGGTTTACGGGCGTATGTCCGATGGAGTTCTTCGTCGCTCACTGCCCGTGGAATCGGAAGCGCCAGAGTGCGTAGCCAGAATCGTCCGAATGCGACGTTGTGGCCAGACACATTCGAAGGCTTGTTCGAGTGCTGCCCGATTCAGCGCACAATATTGCCGCTGGCCGCGACGTTCGCGCTCAACAAGCTTCGCATCGGCCAGCACTTTCCAGTGGTGGCTCAGCAATGCTAGGCTGATGCCCGCCCGGCCCGCAAGCTGCGTCCCGCATAAGTCCTCCTCGCTGGCAAGTAGCTCCACGAGCCGTAAGCGAGTGGAGTCCGACAAGGCGGCAAAGACTCGTGCACGTTCCTGAACCGTCACATCATCATTCTACCGGAAATTTAGTTAAATAAACATTTGACTATTTAAGTAAATGGAGTCATAATCAAATCATGAGCGCGATCAAACAAGTCAACTCATCGGAATTTGAGACAGCTGTCCTAGCCAGTCCCGGCTTGGTGCTGGTCGATTTCACCGCCACCTGGTGCGGTCCGTGCAAGCGGATGCTCCCCGAGCTCGAGGCTGCCGCCGCCGAGCTTGGGGATACTGCCACGGTTGTGAAGGTGGACGTCGACGAGTCGCCGGACATCGCGATTCGTTACGGGGTGCAAGGCGTGCCGAACCTGACGTTCTTCATCGCCGGAAAACCCGTGGACAGCATCGTCGGAGCAGTGCCGAAGTCCACGATCATAGGTCGAGCGAAAGGGCTCGCCGGAGCTCCCGCAGCGTGAAAGTCAAAACGCCTGTTCGGCCAATCCGAACAGGCGTTCAGTTACGATTGGCACGCTTTACTTAGCCGCTTTCGCCTTCTTTGCCGCAGGCTTCTTCTCCGCCTTCGGATCCGACTCACCGCCACCCGTGGTGATTTCCTGAACCTCGGCCATGCTGCCGAGATAATCGCTGACCTTTTTCGCCATAGCGCGGAATCGGAGTTCGTCCGCTGCCTGGCTGCGCTGAATCATGTTCAGCATCTCCTCGGGCTGCACGCCATACTCGTTCGCCATGATCATCAGCGCCTCGTTGAGGTCACCGTTGGTAAGGGTCAGCTTCTCCTGAATGAAGACTTCCTTGATGACGAGCGCCTTGATCACGCTTGACTTTGCGCTGTCCTGCTGCGCCTTGACGAAGTCCTCGATTGACATTCCAATCTCTTGTGCGTACTGCTCGAGCGTCTTGCCCTGCTGCCCCTGCTCCTGAGCCATCTCTTGAAGGCGACGGTTCGCCAGGTTCTCCCACATGTTGTCGGAGACCTCGACCTTGCTGCGTTCGATCAGCTTGTCGAAGAGCTGCTCGGCAACCATCTCGCCGATCATCTGTTCTTTCGCGAGCGCGATGCCGTTGCGCAATCTCTTTTGAAGATCTTCAACGTTGTCGGTCTTCAAACTCTGAGCAAAGGCGTCGTCGATCTCCGGAAGCTTGACGGCACTAACGGAGTTGATCGTCACCCGCGTCTTCATCGTCTTGCCCGCCCAGTCCTTCTCTTGGAAGTTGTCGGGGAAGGTGAGCTCCAGCGCCTTCATCTCCTCGAGCTTCATGCCGGCGAGCGCCTCGTCCAGCTGAGCAAACGTCTGGCCCGAGACGAGCATGAAGTTCCGGCCCTCGGCGGTACCGCCCTCATCCAACTTGATGTTGACAACGGCGACATCGCCCTCCTGAACTCCGCGATCGGTGATCGCCTCGCGAGTTGAGCGCTTCTTACGAATCTCGTCGAGTTGGTACTGAATCTCTTCCTCAGTCACTTCGACGCTCGGCTTCTCGACCGGCAGACCCTTGATCTCGCCAAGCTCCACCTTCGAAGGCAGCGGCACTTTGGCGGTGAATTCGAAGACGTCGTTCTCCTGCTCGAATTTGGTGACATCAACCATCGGAACGGTGGTCGGATCGAGTTGCAGGTTCTCCTTTTGGATGGCGTCCTTCAAGGCCTGACGAACGATGCCGTCCATCGCCTGCTCGGCTACTTCTTCCTTCGACACGTACTTCTCGAGCACGGTCCGGGGTGCGTGGCCAGGGCGGAAGCCAGGGAGACGGACCTTCTTGGAAATCTGCTTGAACGCCTTGTTAAAGCCCTCTTTGACCTGCTCCGGCTCGCAAGTGATGGCGAGCTTGACGGTGCAAGCATTAATGTCTTCGCGGGTGACTGTCATGGGTAAATCCGGTTGGGCCCGAGAAAGGGTCTGGACCGAAGGCGGATTTTACCTGCCTTCGCAGCTACAGGAGCTTCTTGAATTCTTCGATGCTCAGGCCAGCATCCTTCACGATTCCACCCATTGTGAAGGCTTGAATGGGATTGTGCCTGGGGATCGTCACGATTCTGCGTCCATCCGACATGGTCACGTGCTTACCCTGACGCATAACCCGGAAGATAGCTTTCTCCAACGCTTTGATCGCCTGAAGGTGGTTGACACCCGGCAGAGTAGGCAACTTTGATCTCGATTTCGCGTGAGTGCGTGCCGGTCTCTTGGCTGGCTAATTCAGCCGCCACCGACAAGTAGTCGCCGATAGCTTCGGCGACGTTATCTACAGCCTCTTGCTCGGTATTTCCTTCGGACCAGCAGCCAGGCAAGCCGGGCACCCAAGCTGAGAACCCCTCGTCCGTTTGCTTTATAACGACCGTGTACTTCACGATCTTATTGTAGAGCTACCAACCCCTCGTAGCCAACTGCTCCGACTCCGGCAGGAACGAGCAGTTGATGCCAACCATCGCTTCGCCGAGACCCTTGCTGATCTCCGCCAACTTCTTCGGCTCTTTGTAGAACAGGACTGCCTCGACAATCGCGTTCGCGCGCTTCTGCTGGGCTTTGACCCGGTCGGCTTCGCTCAGCGAGGCTCCTGCCTTGAAGATTCCTGAACCAACGAAAACCGTTTCAGCACCGAGTTTCATCATGAGCGCCGCATCGGCCGGCGTCGCGATGCCGCCAGCGGAGAAGTTGGGGACAGGGAGCTTGCCCGTGTCGTGCACGATCTTGATCATGTCGAGCGGAGCTTGGTGCTCTTTTGCGAGCACATAAAGCTCGTCCTCGCGAGCGTTCTGCACCGTGCGGATCTCGCTCATGATTGTCCGCATGTGGCGAACGGCCTCAACCACGTCGCCAGTCCCCGCCTCACCCTTGGTCCGGATCATCGCCGCGCCCTCGGCGCAGCGCCGAAGCGCCTCGCCCAAGTTCCGCGCGCCGCAGACGAACGGCACGGTGAAGGCGTGCTTATCCACGTGGTTCGCCACGTCGGCCGGCGTAAGCACCTCGCTCTCATCGATGAAGTCGACTTCCAGCGCCTCAAGAATCTCCGCCTCGACGAAGTGCCCGATGCGGCACTTGGCCATTACGGGAATCGACACGGACTCCCTAATCTCCAGGATCATCTGGGGATCGCTCATGCGGGCCACGCCGCCGTCGCTACGGATATCAGCAGGCACGCGCTCAAGCGCCATGACCGCGACCGCGCCGGCATCCTCCGCAATCCGCGCGTGATCCTTGTTGACCACGTCCATGATGACGCCGCCCTTGAGCATCTCAGCAAGGCCTACCTTCTCGCGCCAGGTCTTCTTCTGTGTGGTCATGGAATTAGAAATGATCGTGTCCATAAATCGTCTTCTGTTCTTACGCTAACTGGAGGTTCCCAGGCTCACTGCGTGGCAAACGCCCGCAGCCTAGTGAAGCAGAGCCAGAACATGATCAGTGTACCGGCCCAACATCCATCCCTACGCTGGCGCAAGAAGCCGATCCGCATCGGACAATTTGTGCCGAAGAACGGCAATGCCTCCGAAAACCGGGACCTCTGCCTCATCCACCGCTCTAAGGGAATCCGCTAAGATCAAAGGCAATGCTCCTGATCCCCGCATTGCTGCTGGCCAAAGCGCCAACTTTCGAAAGCACGTTCGATCCCGGGCCCAATCCGCTCCTCATGCGGCACCCGACGATGAACAAGACCGATATCGTGTTCTCCTATGCGGGCGACCTCTGGTCCGTTTCCCGTTCGGGGGGCGATGCGATTCGCCTTACCTCCTCTCCGGGGCAGGAACTGAACCCGTTCTTCTCACCGGACGGAACGATGATCGCGTTTACCGGCCAGTACGACGGCAACACCGACGTCTTCATCATGCCCGCCAAGGGAGGCGAGCCGAAGCGCCTGACTTACCATCCCGGCGGGGACGCCGTCATGGGCTGGACCCCCGACGGTAAGTCTGTGCTCTTCATGTCTGCCATGCAGAGCGGAACGGACCTGCCGCGGCTCTACACAGTTTCGACCAATGGCGGAGTGCCGAAGGCGCTTCCCCTACCAAGCGGCTCCCAGGGCAGCTACTCGCCCGACGGCTCGAAGATCGCTTATGTGCCTGGCATCAAGTGGGAGCCAGCATGGAAGCGGTACCGCGGCGGCCAGACCTACCCAATCTGGATCGCGCAGCTTAGCGATTCCAAGGTCAAGGAGATCCCGCGCAGCAACACGAACGACGAGCAGCCGATGTGGGTCGGTGACAGGATCTACTACCTTTCCGACAAGAAGGGGCCTGTTGGACTCTGGTGCTATGACACCGGCTCCGGAAAAGAGACCGAGGAGATTGCCGGCGGCGGCTTCGATCTGAAGTCCGCGACGGCGGGACCTGGCGGCATCGTCTTCGAGAAGTTCGGCACCCTTGGCATCTACGATGCCGCGACGAAAACCGCAAAGCGAGTAAACGTTGAGATCAACGGCGATTTCCCCGAGGTGCGGCCACAGTTTAAGGATCTGCGGCCCTACATCGACGGTGCGGCCCTTTCGCCAACGGGCGTGAGAGCTCTGGTCAGCGCCCGTGGATGGGTCTTCACTGTTCCCGCAAGCAAGGGAGATGCTCGCCTCGTGGGAGAGCAGCAAGGCGTCCACCGCCACGACGCGATCTGGAGCCCCGATGGCAAGACGATCGCTTACATCAGCGATGCCAAGGGCAGCGAGCAGCTTGAGCTCGTCGACGTGGCCGCCGGAAGCAGCAAGTTTCTTCCGCTGGGCGACATCGTCAAACTCTACGAGTGGACCGCCTGGTCGCCCGACTCGACCAAGATCGCCTACACCGATCATGCACGAGCCCTTTGGATCGTGGACGTGGCAACGGGCAAGAACACCAAGGTCGACAAGACGATCTTCGTGAATCCCCTCTCAGGCGTGACCGCGAGCTGGTCCCCCGACTCCAAGTGGCTCACCTACGCCCGTGATACCGACAGCCACATGGATGCGGTCTTCGTGTACAACCTCGACGCAGGGAAGGCGACGCAGATCACCGACGGTCTGGCCAACGCGGGTAGCCCGGTTTTCGACCGGGACGGCAAGCACCTCTACTTCCACGCCAGCACCAATGTGGGAGAAGCGGGAAGCTGGCTCGACCTGTCTAGCTTCAACAACCCGAACGTGACGAGCAGCATCTATGCCGTCGTTTTGCGAAAGGACGGAGCAAATCCACTCCAACCGGAAAGCGACGAGGAGACGATCAAGTCGGCTCCGCCCGCAGGTGCCGCTCCCGGTGGACCCGCTGGCGCCGCGGCTGGCCAAGCCGCTGCGAAGCCAGACTTCCGGATCGACCTCGACAGTATCGAGGACCGGATTATTGCGCTCCCGATGCCCAACGCCGTCTACGGTCAGCTCGTGGCCGGCCCTCCAGGCAGCTTCTTCGTTGCGCAAAGTGCCCCGCGCGCCAACGCCTTCTCGGGTGCGCCCTCCACTCTTGTGAAGTTCTCCTTGGCCACCCGTCGCGCCATGCCGTTCGCACCGGGCGCGCTCGGGGCGGTGGTGAGCGCGGATGGTTCCAAGATGCTTATCCAGGGCTTGGGCGGCGCGCAGATCGTCGGAACGATGGCGCCTCCCCAGCCCGGCGAGGGCGCCGTCGATCTGAGCGGCCTCCGCGTCAAGATCGATCCCAAGGCCGAGTGGAAGCAGATGTTCGACGAAGTCTGGCGGAACGAGCCGATGATGCTCTACGCGCCCAACCTGCACGGCATCGACGCGCAGGCCATGCACCAGCGATACGCGCCGTTCCTGAAGAACATTGCCTCGCGTGGCGACCTGAACTACCTCTTCGAGGACATGACCGGCGAAATCTCGATCGGCCACATGTGGGCTCAGGGTGGTGACATTCCCGGAATGCGGGGAGGGGTGCCAGGCGGTCTGCTCGGATGCGATTTCGCGTTCGAGAACGGCCACTATCGTCTCACCCGTGTCTATAACGGGGAGCGCTGGAACCCGGGGCTCTACGCTCCTCTGGCGCAACCGGGCGTGAATGCCAAAACAGGCGAGTATCTGCTCGCCATCGATGGCAAGCCGCTCGCAGACTCGAACGACATCTATGAAACGCTTGAAGGCAAGGCCGGCAAGCAGGTCAAGGTGAAGATCGGCCCCACGCCGGACGGCGTCGGCGCCCGCGAAGTCGTCGTGGTTCCGATTCCTAGCGAAGCGCTGCTTCGAGAGCGAGCGTGGACCGAGGACAACCGCCGACGAGTCGCAGAGGCCACTGGCGGCAAGATCGGCTACGTCCACGTTCCCGACACCAATGTCGGGGGTTGGGTCGAGTTCAATCGCTACTACTTCGCTCAGACGGGCAAGCAGGGCATCATCGTGGACGAGCGATTCAACCACGGCGGTCTGATCAACGACTATGCGATCGCGATCATGGAGAAGCAGCTGGACGGCTACTTCCTCCCGCGCTATGCCAAGGAGTGGCCGACACCTGGCGCGGCGATCTACGGGCCCAAGGTGATGCTCGCGAACCAGTACAGCGGCTCCGGCGGCGACATGTTCCCGTGGCTCTTCAAGCACCGCAAGATCGGACCCTTGGTCGGCAAGCGGACGTGGGGCGGCCTTGTTGCCGCTCAGTCGATGCAGCTCGTCGACGGCGGAGCGGTGAATGCTCCCGATATCGCGTTCTACAACCCATTCAATGGAACATGGGACGTCGAGGGCCACGGCACCGATCCCGACATCGAGGTCGAGGTTGATCCGTATCTCTGGCGGCAAGGCCGCGATACGCAGCTCGAGAAGGCGATTGCCGTGATCATGGATCAGCTCAAGTCCTACCCGCCGCTTCCGAACAAGAAGCCGGCGTATCCGGACAAGTCGAAGCTCCCTGGCTAATCGCCAAACCAACGAGGGGCGGATATCATGTCCGCCCCTCCGGGGAGCGACTTGCTTGTGACTTCATTGCCGGGTGGCTAAGGGATGGCTCGTGCCCTTAGCTTCCCCGGCGCTCCGCGCCAATCCAAAGCGCTCGCAAGCGAGCCACTCCCAAGTCAATTGGGCGACTGCCACTCCTTAAGCTCGGTCGAGCCCACCCGGTAGTAGCTCGGCGCGGCGATCTCCAAGTTCTGCGTCTGCAAAATCGGAATCAGCTCCTCCACCCGCTCCAAGGTATCCGTGGTCTCGAGCAGCCGCTGCTTCTCCAAGTTCTCCATCGGCAGCAGGTTCGCAATCGTGAAGCTCAGCACCACCGGATCATTGGGAAATTGCACCTTGATGCTCAGCTCCTGACGGGCGAACAGTTTCTGGATCAGGTGTTCAAACTCCTCACGGGCGCGGTAGAGCAGGTCCTCCGCCCGAGGCGATTCCTCGATTTCTAGTTCAATTACCGGCTCGACCTTCCCCACAAGGAAAGACCGGCTCTCATCCAGCTCCCGGATTCGAAATCGGCGCTCGCCCTGAACGTGCAGGTCCATTCTTCCGTCGTCATAGTTGTGCACTTGGACGATACGGACGGCCGTTCCCACCATGTAGGGTTCGACGACTCCGCCCGTTTCCGAGCCTCGGCGGATCAACACGATCCCAAAAGGACGGTCGAACTCCACGCATTCCCGAATCATCTCGCGGTACCGGTCCTCGAAGATGTGGAGCTGCAGCGCGGCGTAGGGAAAGAGGACCGTATTGAGGGGGAACAACGGGAGTTCCTCTAGTTTGTGAGCCATCCCGGATGTAAGTATATCGGAGCAGGTGAGGGGTTCCCGGAGGTACAGTTTGCAGGTGTCCGCTGAGGTTGTCGGAAGAATGGGCGAAAGTGAGAATCTAGACTCCTTACGAGCAGAAATAGAAGCTCTCAAGGCGCGCATTCGCGAGTACGAAGAGAAGAGCGACGGAGCCGCCGCACCGACCCGCGGCGACATGTCTTCGAATCCAGTCGAAGCCCCGATCAACGAGGCTGACGTAACGTTGCGAAGGCTCGTGCAGCGGATCGCCATGATCCTGCAAGCCGAGAAGATCGCGATCATGTTCTACGATCGCGAAAAGGGCGAATTGATCGGCATCCCGCCCGCATACGGCGTCGATGAGGATCACCTCAAGATTTTCCGCGTTCGCGCCACCCATGGCGTCTCCGGCCAGGTGTTCCGCGAAGGCGAGCCGGCCATCTTCCACGACGCGCAGACCGACTCCAGGACCCAAGAAGACCCTTTTGGTTTGCTGCACGTCTCGAACGGCATTACCGTTCCGCTGCTGATCGAGAAGCGCGACGAAGAGAACCGTGTCATCGAGCGCAACACGATTGGCGTCCTGCACGCGTTCAATAAGCGCCACGGCGAGGACTTCAACGAAGAGGACGTCCGGCTCCTCGAGCGCATGGCTCGCAACGTGGGTTCCATCATCGCGAACCTTCAGCTTTACCGCGAAGTGGTTGAAGAACGCGAAGAGCTCCTCCAGACCTTCGAGTCTCTGACCGCTGGTCTCCTGTTGGTTTCGCCCGAAGGCAGGCTTAGCCAGATCAACGCCTCAGCCCGCGCCCTTTTTGGCCTCGGCCCCGAAGCTGTCGGCAAGGATCTCCAAGAAACCGTTCGCCACGAGGACCTCACCGCACTCGTTGAAGAGGCAAGGAAGGGAACTGAGGGCGCGAAGAAGGAACTCCACGTAACCGTCGGAAACAGCAGCGACCGGGTCTACGAAGCCCAGGCGGCGAACGTTCGGAGTGAAGAAGGCAAAGACGTCGGCGTCGTCGTGATCCTGAACGACGTCACCGAGATGAAGAACATCGACAAGATGAAGTCGAGCTTCGTCGCGATGGCTTCTCACGAACTCCGCACCCCTCTTACCGCCATCAAGGGATTCAGCAGCACCCTTCTGGAAGGCATCGACCAGGACATCTACGGCAAGGATGATCAGCGCGAGTTCCTCGGCATCGTGGTCTCCGAGTGCGACCGCCTCCGTCGCCTGATCGACGATCTTCTTAACACCGCCCGCATCGAGTCGGGCGAATCGCTTAAGCCTGATTACAGTCGCTTTGAACTGCTGCCACTACTCGAGAAGGTCGTGGCCGTTCAGCAGCAAGCGTCCTCGCGTCACAAGGTCCTCCTCAAGGTTCACAACAAGCTGCCTGACACGATCATCGGCGATCGCGACAAGCTCGATCAGATCATGACGAACTTGCTAAACAACGCGATCAAGTACTCGCCCAATGGCGGCGACGTGACGGTCCACGCAAAGGGCGAAGGCCAGACGATCCTCCTAGGCGTTCAAGACCAGGGCATGGGCATTCCGAAAGAGCACCTCACCAGAGTGTTCGAGCGCTTCCACCGGGTGGACAACGAAGACAATCGCAAGATCTATGGCACGGGTCTTGGCCTCTTCTTGGTCAAGCACCTCGTCGAGGAAGTCCACCTCGGCGAGATCTGGGTCGAGTCAGAAGTGGGCGTAGGATCGACGTTCTGGCTAAGAATGCCGTCGGAACTCGACGTCGACAAGGCCAAGCAGTTCAACGAATAGCCCGTGTACGCGCCGCCCCCTAAAAGCTCGAACCGCACCCTGTGGATCGTTCTCGGCGTCGTGGGGGGCGTGCTTTTCCTCTGTTGCGCGGGCGGGTTCTTTCTGTTCTCTCGAGGCCTGAAGGCTTTCCAAAATGCGGACGCGGAGGCGGACCGCTACGCGGCCGAATCGATGGTAGCGGTGGCCAAGCCCTGGAACGCCGACGCGCTCTGGTCGCGGGGAAGCTCCGCGTATAAGGCTGCGGTATCGCAGCAGGGTAACCGAGAGATCGTGGCAAAGTTCTCTTCGGCCTTAGGGAATCTGAAGTCCTGCGGCCCCTTCAGCGCGAGCAAGACCTATCTGAACAGCCGCAACGGGGCGTCTCGCGTCGAAGTTGAAGCCTCCGCTGAGGCCACATTCGAGAAGGGTCCGGCGCACGTGACCCTCGGCATGTCCAAGTCGGGTGACGCCTGGCAGATCGACAGCTTTTACCTAGGCTCTCCTAAGCTGTTGAAGTCCTAACCGAGAACACCTCGGCATTTGGTCGAAACCAGCAATCCCCCCTGCGTATCCCGTTAGCTTTTATCGCATAACTCCCGATAACCAAGCTATGGAACGTACGCGTTCTCCCCGTCGTTGTCGAGGTTCGATCCTATTAGATGCCCTGGTCGGGTGCTTCATCCTGGCCATGGCGGCACTGGCGTTCTACGCCATGTTCCCTGCGGTCTACAACTCTCGCCTGAGGAGTGAGCAGGAGACTAAGGCCATCCAGATCTCCAGCCGCCTCATCGAGAACCTCCAGCTTCTCAAGCCGGCGAATCTCACCGCCGCCACCCTGAGCCAACTCAACCTCGTCGATGCGGGCCAAGCCGCGTCGCCCTACAGCTTCTCAAACATTCCTATGGACGATGCCTCGATCTACAGCCCGAGCAAAGTCCTCCCGCAGGGAACCGGCACGCTCACCACCACCACGCTGGGCAACGGCTCGATCCTCTGCAAGATCACCATCACGTGGGGCGGCAAGGGTGGAACGAAGAGCTACACGACGGGAACCGTCGTCGGAGGCTACCGATGAGGCGACGCGGCTTCACTATGGTGGAGCTCACCACCGGCCTGAGCGTGATGATGTTCGTCGTGCTCGGCTCCCTGAGCCTGCTCGCCTACGGCGTTCGATTCTACGGCAAGACCTACTCCAAGACCAACCTGAACACCGGCAACGAACAGGGGCTTCGAAGGATTATCGAGACTCTGCGAAGCGCCACATCCGTGGCGATCAACTCGGACGGAACGGTCATCACTTACACGCTTCCGAAATTGAACACTACCAACGATGCGGTGACTGGCGAAAAGGAATTGGCGGACCCGGTCGTGAGCGACGGCGTGGTCCGCACCTTTACAGTGAACTTCACGACCGGAAAGGTCACCGATAGCTCGTCGGGACGCGTGATCGTCAAGAACGTCACCCGCACCGATCCCGAGCCAACCTCCAGCCAATACAACCAGCAGTACGTGCCCTTCCAGATGACGAGTATCGGCTCCATCAAGGGCGTCACCGTGAACCTCATTACGCTCGAAAAGACCTCCTCGGGCACCAACTACCTGCGGCTAAAGACAACGACCGTTGTAAGGAATTCCCCATGAAACAGCGCGGAACCGCGATGACTTTTTGCCTCGTCGTCATGGCCCTGCTTGTCATGCTGAGCGTAGGCGCAGGCGGCCTCGCCGGCACCAGCCTCTCGCTCGCACGCAGCGACCGTCGCAACGCTATCGCCTTCCAAGTCGCCCAAGGCGCGCTCGAACTCGGCGTCACTGACGAGGTTGCTGCCCTGCAAGTCTCGAAGGGCGTCTTCAACTCGGCGACTTTCACCTACACCGACACGATGAGTGCCGCTGTTCCGGGTTGCACCGCTACCGTCAGTGTCTCGGCTGACGCCACAAAAACCTACGCCTGGGTTACGTCCACTGCAACCTACGACGGCAAGACGAAGAGCATCCGTACGCTGATCAAAGCCAAGGATGTCGGCATCTGGAATAACGCCATCTTCGCCGGCACTGGCGCTTCGGGCCAGTCGATCAACGGCAACGTCGACATTCGGGGCTCTGTGCACATCCTCGGTGACGGCGAAGCCTACACCGACCTGAACCACAACGGCAATTGGGATGCCGCAGAGTCATTTACCGACTCTAACCACAATGGAGTCTGGGATCCAGGCGAGCCGTTCGTCGATGCGAATGGCGACGGCGTCTGGAACCCTGCTGAGCCATACAACGACACCAACGGCAATGGAGTCTACGACCCTCCGCTCACCACCACGCAGCTCGCGGACAGCATGAGCGGCAGCGCGAACATCGGAAACAACTACACGGGCATGTCGTCCTCGCTCGAATCGTTGATCTCGGCCGCTCCTAAAATAAATGGCCTCGAAGATCTGCAGACCGAAGTTCGTGTCAAGCACGGCGAGATCGGCATCTCCGGCTCCGCCCAGATCGGCTACAACGGAGCGCAAGATAACGGCACCAGCAAGGGCACAGTTGCCGGCATGTATGTCAACGACGGTTACACGGGCAATCAGGGGGCCAGTCACGTTTTCAGCGACAATGGCACGACCAACACGTATGACCTGGGCACCCTCGGCATAACCATGCCGCTGATCTCTGGCATTGGAGCGGATACTTATACCGACAGCAACAACACGACCTGGACCAACGAATATGCCTACCTTCAGTCGCGATCCCTCACGGTGAATGTCGGTACCGTCACCTCGACGACGACCGCATTCTCATACGGTCCTGACGCCTACGGGAACAGCATCTCGTTCACTCCCAAGAACGGAAGCACGCCTTGCGAGCTCACGGTGAATGGGGTCGTTCGAATCAATGGCAACATCCAAATTGGATCGAAGGACAGCATCTACTATGCGGGTCGCGGAACGATCTTCGCTGAAGGCAACATCAATGTCGATGGCGACCTCCTTCCTTCCGCAGGCCTTTCGTTTCCAAAGACCACCGCAATCGGACTGCTCGCGAAAGGAAACATGAACCTGGCCACGGGTAATGGCTCCTCCCAGCTCTCGTTGGCCGGTGCGTTCTATGCGCAGGGCACGATCAAGAGCGCGAAGCAGAACCAGATCGCCGGCACTTTCGTGGCGAACTACTTCGACATGGGCACGAACGTGCCCAGCATCTACCAGGTGCCGGACCTGCCGAAGTACATGCCGCCAGCCATGCCTGGCGACAAGAGCTACATTTCCATGAAGCTCAAGAGCTGGCGCGAACGACAATAATTCGCAGGGTCATCTCGACCGGAGCGAAGAATGAGCGAAGCGGAGAGATCTCACCTCAGAGTTGGAGGTGAGATCCCTCCACTTCGCGGCACAAGGCATCGGCTGCCGTCGGGATGACAGACTGACCGGAATACCGGGGCCTCTGCTAAACTAAGCCCCGATGAGCTTCTCGCTCCGACTGTCACCCGACCTCCTCGCTGTCGAGGCCGGTGCGACCACGCCGCTCGCCGTTTCGGTCTCCAGCCGGGCTGGAGCCACTGAGCAGTTCGAGATGTTCATCGAGGGCCTCGACCAGGAATGGGTCGCCATGCCGGAACCGATGTTCAACGTCGATCCAGGAGAGGATCACATCGAGCGGATCTTCTTCAAACCCGCTCGGGTAAGCGAAAGCTTCGCGGGCAACTATCCTTTCGTGGTTAAGGCCCGGTCCCTCGCCACCGGCGAAAGCAAGAGCGCGGGCGGCGTCCTCCAGATCAAAGCCTACAACCATCTCGCGATTGAGGTCGGCCCGAAGAAAGGCTACTACTCGAAGTACCGGAAGCAGAACGTCTTCTCCGTCACGGTCGTGAACCTTGGAAATACGGAGCACACGCTCCAGCTCTTCGGAAGCGACCCGGACGATGAGTGCGCGTTCGACTTCACACAGGAATCCTTCGTGCTCGCGCCCGGGCAATCGCGCCAGCTTGAAGTGGCGGTCACTCCCAAAACCGAACGTGTGCTTGCCGGTTCGCGCCTATTCGGATTCGCGATCACCGCGAGAAGCACAAACTCTCCGGGCGTGGCAGCTTCCGCGCAGGCTCAGCTAGAGCAGCGGCCGATGGTCAGCCCCGGGTCGCTCATCGCGGGCGTCCTTTTCATTCTCATTTTCCTCGCATGGCTGGCCCTGCTCCCCAAGCCCCCACAGGTCACGCTTACGGTCAACCCCACCGCCCAGGTGATCCAAGGCGAGGTGGTCCACATCGCCTGGGAAAGCAACACTCGCGTGCAGATCAAAGTGAATGGACAGATTTGGCAGGACCAGGCACCGAGCAATCCCGCCGGAGTCGACTTTAAGGTCACCACTCCCGGTCAGCTCAGAGTCGAAGCCATCCCTTACAAGGACGACAGGCTCGACCCAGCCCACGCGAAATCTCACGCAGTATCGGTCCAGCCACCACCGGTGGTGCCTGATCCCGAGATCGATAAGTTCGACGCGCAGGACCGCTCAATCAACCTAGGCGAGTCCGTAATTCTCCGCTACCAAGTCAACGATGCGGTAACTAGCGCGAAGCTCGCACCGACTCAGCAGGATCTCGACATTCATGCGAACGAAATTCAAGTCACACCCGGCCACTTGGGTGTGAACGAGTACACGCTTCTCGCCTACAACCAGGCGGGCAAAGTCGCCCAGAAGAAGCTCACGATCAACGTTCACGAAAAGGTCGACGTCGTGATCGACAGCTTCACCGTCGCTCCACCAAGTCCGCTTAATGCCGGAGAAGCCGTCACCCTGACGTGGCATGTGTCCAAAGCCGCCACCGTACAGCTGAACATCAATGGCGTGCTTCAAGCGGTCACAGCGGAGGGCAGCAAGAGCTTCCCCGTTACGGGACCCACCACCGTCGTCCTGCTCGCGACCGACGACAAGGGCCACACC
>Ga0207657_10000491_pt1 | contig 41762 bp, 40 predicted proteins | sample KBSC33metaG_FD_184316 | JGI IMG/M metagenome (GOLD analysis project Ga0207657, IMG submission 184316) | Corn rhizosphere microbial communities from Kellogg Biological Station, Michigan, USA - KBS C3-3 metaG (SPAdes) (version 2) | ecosystem: Host-associated > Plants > Roots > Rhizosphere > Soil ... | reverse complement strand
CCCGTATCATGGGGCGCCGATTCGGAGCGGCGACCACGATGGAGCATCGCTGGCCGGAAAGCTGTCGATGGTGCTATCCTGGAATATCTCACGCATATCGTGCACACGACGTTGCTCGATCGCGCTGTCGAACAACGCACGGGTGGAGTCAGTGCAACTGTCTCCGACACAGGTGAGCGGCGGTACCGAAACGATTCTGCGGTTCCGGACCCTGGCCATCGCGAGTGGCGTACGCAGACGCGTGCCGTCCTGCAGCATCATGGTTGGAGTCCCGCGGACGCGATATTGCTCGCGACCGATCCTGCCCTCCTCGGCGACTGCGGCACGTGCGGCCGGACTTGCGAAGTCACGCTCGAATCTCGCGAAGTCGAGATCGGCAGCGCGTGCCAGCTCGAGCAACACACTGCGGTCGCCGATGTTGCGGCTCTCGCCGAAGAACGCGCGCCGTACGGCGAGATCGAGACCCATGGCGACATCCATCCCCTGTTGCCGTGCTGCCCACACGGCTTCGAATGCCGGGAGGGTGGTCGCAGGCCAGTCGGGCGCAGTGTACGGGATGAAAGATGCGCCTGGTTCCTGTATCGCCGCGAGCCACCATTCCTGCTCCAGGATGTCGCGGGGCGGTGCCTCGTGATTGAACAGCTCCAGCGGGAAGAAACGCGTATATGCCAGGACACGGCCGGCGTACTCCGGCTGAAGGCGATGCACGCGGACAGCCATCACGTAGCACCAGGGGCAATAGTATTCGGCCCATTCCCACAATTCCGCGATCGATCGATCACTCATCCGTGTGACCTCCCGTCCAGTTCTGATGTGGACGCTCTGAAGATCTGCGCTCTACAGCATGCGCCCTGGCGGTACTCGGCTGCTGTTGTGACAATAATCACGTTTCCACATCGGGCGCAGCGCGATCATTCAATCTATCAGATGCGACGGGCAGAAGATGCAACCACGCCCTTTCGCAGACAATACGCGCACTTGAGCAGACTGGAAAACGCCGATGGAGACACATAACGCCGCCGAAGGCGACATCTGGAACGCGCTACGTACCGTTATCGATCCGGAAATCGGTCTCGATATCGTTACGCTGGGCCTTGTATATGATGTCGCCGTCGACACCGATTCCGCGGTGCCTGGCGATACTATCCACGTCACGCATACACTCACCACGCCCGGATGCCCGATGGAGCGTGTAATCACGTCTGGCATTCGCGCAGCGGTGGGTCGTGTTCCCGGTGTTGTGGCGGTGGAGACGAACCTGGTGTGGGATCCCATGTGGCACTCCGGGATGATCGCACCGGGTGCCTGGTGACGCTGATTACCCGGGGAAGCTGACAGAACCGCCGCTCGCGTTGTTGCTGGCATCGGACGCCAGCGCTGCGAGCGGCGGTTCTGTCAGGTGATTCCAGCTTCGCGCGGGTCGCAGCACTTGACGCATTCGAGCGTCTTGCCCAGGAAAGTCGCACGGCCCGATTCAGTCGTGACCCACGTTCTGACCTGCCAAGGTGGGTCGTGCCGCACGTGTTGTGTGTGCCCGCACTCGAGATCGGCGACCCAGTGGTTCTCTTCATCCTGATGGAATCCGATTATCCGTCTTGGAATCGCCGACCCCGCGCATGCATCCCGCTGCATTACAAACTCCGTTGATGTCCGTCGATGTCGCCTAGTGCGACATTGTGGTGAACTGCTTTGGTGTTCCAACCTGCACCATCCCGACCGCGCCCTTCTCGGCGTCGGCGAACGAGTGGGTCACGAAGGGATACAGACCTTCGCCACTCCCGTCCTTGTTGAACACTGCCTCGAACACGACTCCGCCACCGGCTGGCACCGGATAGGTCTGAACACCTTCCAGAGCGTGAGCCGGGTTTCCGTCAGGATAGACACGATCGAATATCGCGCCGACGAGATGGAAGTCGCTGTTGAAGTTCGGTCCTGCGTTCACTACATAAAAACGTACTCTATCGCCAACCGCAACCTTGAGCGGATGTTCCTTGTACTGGCTCGCGCGGCCGTTGAAGACAACGTAGCTCGCCTGCTTCGCTTGCTCGGCGTTCCAGTCAGCCTGGACCACGTTGCTGTCGGCAGTCGGCTTGGTGTAGAACTCGCTCTGCACGATTACGAATTCCTTGTCGGCCTTTGTGCCCCAACCGTCGCGCGGATCCACGATGATCGGGAGATACATCCCCTGCATGATGTGCATGGTGACAGGTGGAGTTCCGCAGTGCACCATGAACGCTCCCGCATCGCGTGCAACGAACTCGAATGCTACGGAGTCCCTGGGTAGTATCATTCGATACGCGACGTTCGCCGCGATCTGCGCCGCGTGAAAGTCAATCGAGTGCGGCATGTTGGATTCGTTGACGACGTTCACGCGAACCCGATCACCCTGCCGGACGTGTATAATCGGGCCCGGCACGGTCCCGCCGAATGTCCATCCGTCGTACTTCACGCCGTCCGCGATCTCGATCACGGCGTTCTTGATCGGGATGCGGTACTCCTTGATGCCAGCGTCGGACGCGTCGGTCAGACGCGCATCGTACGTTGGTGTGGTGGCGGTTACGACCTTGTCAAAATCGATATACTGCACCTTGTTCGCGCGGATCGTATTGTCGGTGAACCCCAGTACACCAGCTGTGAGGACACCAGTTACGCCCAGCGCTGCAAGAATCTGTGTACGTGTCATGATCTTCTCCGGTGATGCGAGATGTTCTGTTTCTCGCCTGCGGTTGTTCCGCATGTTGCATCGGGAAGCTAGGAGGAATATGGTATCCAATCTGTCGGGTTAAGCTGGAAATTCCCTGCGGGAATCGCTGTCCCGCGGGTAAAGGAAAGCCCTACCCGGAGTAGCCCCTGTAGGGGATTCCCGTACATATTTCGTTGTGGCTCCCCGACTTTGGAGAGTCTCCGACAGGGGTAGCTTTGATTCATGCATGCGGCCGCGAAAGAGACGCTGGATCAGGGAGCACGGCCGGAAGAAGAGATCCGTCCGGTGCCGCACGGTGCGCTGCTGACCCGCTTGGAGCGCGCCGATCAGTCCGCTCGAGGATTCCAGGACCAAGACGCGGACCTGGATGCCGATCTGACAGCGCGTCAGGCGGACGGGCAGGGCGTCCGCAGAGTCCCTCGCTGGATCGAGCGTCTGCTCCGCATTCCGCTTCCAGTGAAGCTGGTCGGTGCAAACGTCCTTCTGCTCGTCGTCGCGGCAACTACAGCACTCGTGCTACGCCATCGCGAGCTGAGCACCGGCCCCGTCCTCGCGGTCGTGATCATCGCATATCTCGTCGCACTGCTGCTGAACACGGGGCTCGTGATGCTCGCGGTTCGGCCGCTTCGCGTACTCGAGAAAACGGTGGACACGATATGGCATGGTGATCTGGATGCACGGGTCCCGATGTCACTGCTCGCCGACAGGCATGTCAGGCGCGTGGCGCGCATGTTCAACATTCTGCTCGATGGCCTCGTCGCGGACCGCGCACGTACGCGCCGCCTCGCCAGCGAGATCATCGACGCTGGCGACAGGGAGCGCGCCGCAATCTCGCGCGAGTTGCACGATTCCGCCGCTCAGTCACTCGCAGCGCTCGCGATGCAGCTGGGCGTTGCGGTCCGAAGCATCGACGACGCACCGCCCCACATGCTACGCGAGCGCATCGAAGGAGCCCGGACACTCGCAAACAGCACGCTGGAAGAAATACGCATGCTGGCGCACACGATGCACCCGCGCGTACTCGACGATCTCGGCCTCATCGCAGCGCTCAAGCGCCTCGCGCGCGAGACGGCGGATCATTCCGCCAGCTACCCTACAGCGGGAAAGGCCGGGGCCATCGTCGTCGAGGTGCTGGCGACGGAAGGCAGCGACGATGCGCTGTCGGCACCTGTCAAGTCGGTGTTGTATCGTGTCGCGCAGGAAGCCGTGCAGAACGCGCGTCGGCACGCTGCGCCCAGAAACATCGAGATCCGTCTCGAGACCGGCCCGCGCTCCGTGATTCTGGAAATCGCAGACGACGGCCGCGGATTCGATCTTGCCGCTACACAGCGCGAACAGACGGGCATCGGACTGTTCACGATGCGGGAACGCGTCGCCCTCGTCGACGGGGAGTTGCGTGTCACGACCAGACCGGGCGGCGGTACGTCCGTAGTGGCCTCGATACCGTTGCACGATTCATCTTCAGAAGATCAACGCGGAGCAGATACATGAGCGCACCGAACATTCGCGTAATTCTCGCCGACGATCACGCCGTCGTCCGCGCGGGCCTCAGGGCGGTGCTCGGCGCCGCACCCGACATCGATGTGATCGGTGAAGCCTCCAATGGAACCGAAGCCGTGCAGCTCGCCGGCACTCTCGATCCCGACGTCGTCGTCATGGATCTGACGATGGATGGGATGGACGGCGCCACTGCAACACGCGAGATCGTCGGCAAGCATCTGCGCGCACGCGTGCTCGTGCTGACGATGCACGCCGAGGAAGATTATCTCATCCCCGTACTCGAAGCAGGGGCGGCGGGCTATCTGATGAAGAACGCCGCCGATCGCGAACTGGTCGACGCCGTCCGCACAGTTGCACGCGGCGACATGTTCATACGCCCAAGCGCCGCCAAGATTCTCGCGCAGGGCGTGACGAAGAAGGATCCGCTGAACGCCGACCGCACGCGCTTCGAGCGCCTGACCGATCGCGAACAGAACGTCCTGCGCCTGACGGCGCAGGGATATTCCGCACCCGAGATCGGCGAGCGGTTATTCATCAGTCCCAAGACCGTCGATACGTACAAGCAACGCATCGGCGACAAGCTCGGACTCACTCACCGCGCCGAATACATTGCCTTCGCGCTGAAGCTGGGGTTGCTGACGGAATAGCGGTATGTCACTCGTCATTCCCGCGAAAGCGGGAATCCATGTTATCGATCTTGAAGTGCGATGCTGACACAAGGCTGATCGGCAGCAGGTGGATTCCCGCTTTCGCGGGAATGACGATCATGTCCCGCTCTTTCTCCCTCTACCGCTTCGCGTCCAGTTGCGCCAACAGCGTCGCGACAGCGGCATCGAGCTGTGAATCCTTGCCTGAATAACTCTCGCCCATCGGACGCGTAACTTCCACGTCCACTGGACGCGGATGCATCTCCATGTCCTTTCCGTCGAGACTCGTGATTCGCGTTGACGGAAGGCGCTCGGTCGTGCCATCGATCAGCGTCGCCGCCGAGGTGAAGATGATCCACCCGCCAGTCGGCTCGCCAACCACCTTGCCGAGCTTGAGCGTGCGATAGCCCTGCGTGAAATCCTCACCGTCACTCAGCGTGTGCTGATTCGTCACGAGTACCGTCGGACGCTCCAGCGAGCGCTGGCCAAGCTGCGTGCGCGCCGACACCACGGGCCGGTCCCGGCTCTCCATGTTCAGATACGGTTGCCGCGATAGTACGTCCATCGCGTAAACATTGACGAATCCACCATTGTTGTTGCGTACGTCTATCACGACTCCGTCGCGCTTCATGTTCTCTGCGTCGAGGTCGACGTACAGCTGGTCCAGTGCGTTCTGCGACATGTCGTACATGTGTACGTAGCCGAGACGACCGTGGCTCGCCTTCTCGACGTACGCTCGCCGCTGCTCCACCCACGCACGATACAGCAATCCCTTCTCCGTAGTCGTGTTCACCGGGAGCACTGCAACGTCGCGCGGTGCTGCGGACGGCGTGGCCGAGACGGCGAGCGTCGTTCTCCGGCCTATGGTGTAGGCGAGCAGCTGCTGAAGATTGGAGTGACCGGTGAGCGGAGTGCCGTCCACGCTGCGCAGGTATTCGCCGACCTTGATGCCTGAAACCTCGGCCGGTGAAAGCGGAACGACCTGCGTGATGTGAAAGACACCGCTTCGCTCGTACTCGTCGCGATCGAAGCTGAGTCCGACGCGGCCCGCGTACGGAGGATGCGGAGCCTGGGCACCGATTCCGGAATGCGACGAGTTCAGCTCACCGACCATGAGCGACAGGATCCTGCGCATCTGATCCGGTGTCTCCGCGCCTTCGATTCGCTGTGAGTACTCCGTGCGTATCGCGTCCCAGTCGACGCCGTTCATTCTGGGATTGAAGAAATTGTCGCGGAGATAACTCCATGCTTCGGCGAAAACTTCACGTTTCTCCTGCGAGAAGTCGACGTCCATCTCCGCCGATACTGCCAGTGGGTGCGCCACGCGCGATTCCACCGTGATGCTGTTTATCCGGCCGCCTTCCAGGTAGAACACATCCTTGCCGTCAGGTGACCATTGCGCGTCCGACTTGCGGCCCGGACTCGACGTCAGTTGACGAGCCACCACGGGAGTCTTTGCGAGATCGTCCAGCGAATATGTGTACAGGTTGGTCTGACCCGCCGAGCCCGCCGTCAGCAGCGCGGTTTTTCCATCGGGGCTTATCGATACGTCGAAGACATCCACTTCCACTGGAAGTAGCGACAGACGATCGCGAATTCTGTCGAACACGATGTTCGTCCGCGCCGGCGACCCCTTTACTCCATTGCGCCGCGCAAGTTGTGAATCCGAGCTGCTGACTGCGGTCCTGCTCGTGTCGCTCGAATCCCGGGGCGCCGCCGGCTGCTGGCGCCGCGGCAGCGGTTGAGTTTGCGGAGTCGGAACCCGCGGCGATTCCTCGCGAAAGAGATCGTGGAACTGATCTTCGCGAAAGTGCGGCGTACGCGGGATGAGATCGATGCGCGCAAGCTGGCGCATCTCTGTTCTCTGCCCCGTAGAGAGGAGGATGTAACTGCCATCCCTGCTCCATGCAATCGCGTTGCTCGACGTATTCGCCAGGAAGCTCACCGGCCTGCTATCCCCGCCGGCGATACTCACTACCTGCACGTTGGAGAAATTTCTCGGGCCTGCATCGGGCGTGTACGCGACCCAGCGGCTGTCCGGCGAGAACGCGACGTCGGATCTGCCCAGGAACGGTGGCCGACTCAACTCCGCCGTTGCGAGCAGCCGATCGCTCATACCCGGCATGTCGAGCACTCGCAGCTCGCGCGCATCACGCGTGTACACGATGTGCGCGCCATCCGGCGACCATTGCGGAGATACGTCGCTCGAACCACCGTGCGTGAGCTGAGTCTCCTTGTTCGTGGTGAAGTCGTAACTGAAGAGGTGCCTTGGTCCGTCTCTGTCGCTGGTGTACACCAACCGCTTGCTGTCGGGAGCCCACTCGAGCTGGTCTTCCGCGGCCGGCGTATTGGTCACGCGAATCGCGTCGCCTCCGTCTTTTGACGACGCAGCGAATATCTCGCCGTGCACGATGAACGCCACCTTTCTGCCATCGGGCGACAGTGCGAATCGCTGAATGCCGTTCGTGAATGTGCGATGCTCGGTGCCTGCGGCAGCTGGGGAACCACGCAGCGTGATCGAAACCGCAACGGCCTTGTGCGTTGCGACGTCGTAACGCCATATCCCGAAATTGCGCTCGAACACGATCGACTTGCCGTTCGCCGATATCGCCGGCCAGATCACGCGGCCATCGGTGAACGTCGTCAGTTGCCGTGCAGTCGCATTTGCGGATGCAGCTTGCTCCCACAGATTCGCTGCGCCGCTTCGGTCCGATACGAAGTAGATCGTCGCGCCGTCAGCACTCCACATCGGCCAGCCACTCTTCGCGCCCATCGGAACGATTGGTGTGTAGGTCGGCGTGCCATGTACATCACGAACGAGATCGATCTCGCTCTCGTCCAGGTGACTGTGACCCTTCCGCCACCACTGCCCGCGCGAGACGCCGCGCGCTGTGATTGCGAGTACGCTGCCGTCGGGCGACGGTGCGCCCCAGAACTCTGCCGCATAGCGATCGCCCGCCACTGCCATCGGCGTTCCGCCATCGGAGTGGACGCGGAATTCGTCACTCATTCCCGAGATGTCGCTCCGGCCGGACGAGAAATACAGCCACGCACCATCGTGCGACCACGCATCGAGCTGCTCGGCCTGATCGTCGTACGTGATGCGTTGCAGCTGTCCAGTCGCCAGCGTCAGCACGTATATGTCGCCGTTTCCCGTGCGGGTGGATACGAACGCCATGCGCGTACCATCCGGCGAATACAGCGGCCGCGATTCGTCCGCTGCGTTCGACACCAGCAACCTCGCATCGCCGCCCTGCGCCGGCACCGTCCATATGTCGCCCGCCGAGACGAACGCAATCTCGCTTCCGTCCGGCGACAGACTCGGCTCCGCGAACGACGGGAGCGCAGTTGGAGTGGCAGCAACGGCAGCTGTAGAACCGCGTTGCACCGACATCGGTCCGCTCGGTAACGCGGCGATGGCGACGGACATGGCGAGGACTACGCGCGAGGAAAACAGCATGGCGAGTTTGATTACCGAGTGAAGAACGAAATGCCGATCGTGAATGCGAGCTGGTTGATGCTGTCAGCGTGGCCGGAGCACCCCGGATAGGCGCAATTCGTCTCGATGCACGCCTGCTGCACATTATGTACGGTAGCGTACATATCCAGTGATGGGAGCACAGAGAAACGGCATTCCGGGGCAGAATAATCTGGCCAATTCCGAGCGAGGTTGTGAGGGTGGTGGAGGTGCGCGCACATAGCTCGGTACCCGTGCGTGGCACACTACTTACAGCTACCCCGGTGTGAACAGTCCACATCGACACGCAGCGGTGGTCATCATTGCGTTGCTTTCCTTCACCGCTTGCCACGGCCACTCGCCCGACTCCGGCGGCGATGTGGCACTCGCGCGCGACCTCGCCGAGGCTCAACTCGCTGGCTCGTCTGCGAGCGCGGGAGGCCGTGTTGCGTCGGACTCGGAGCATGTCGCCGGCAACTTGGATGCAGGCAATCCGCCCGCCGTTGCACGCCCCGTGGGAGGCCGTACTGCAGCTTCGCCTCCGGCTCGTGCTGCCGACAGGAACACCGTGGTGACATCTGCTGCATCTTCGCGGAAAGCCACGGATCGCACACGCAACCGTGCGAAACAAACACGAGTCGATCCTTGTGCATCATCCGAGTCGCAGGATCAGAACAGGTGCCTCGCGCTAAGTGCTCATCGCTCCAATGTGCGACTCGACTCGATCTATCGATTGATTGTGAAGGCCGTGCGCAAGCAGCAGCGCGTCCCTGCTGGTGCCGCAGATCCGCCCTACGCCGCGACGCTCGGTCAGGCAGAGAAGACGTGGATGTCGTGGCGCGATGCGGAATGTGAGCGAGTCACGCGCGGCAAGGGCGGTGATCAGTGGGCCGTGCCGCGCGCGAGGTGTCTTGCGACTCTGACCAATGAGCGCGCAGCCGAGCTGGACCGGATACTGGGGAAGGCACGGAAGCGCTGACGCGCCGTGCTCACCGCCAGCTTGTGAGCGGCGAGCCCTACTTCGTTCCGTCCTTGACCGCCTGTGCTACCGCTGCGGCCACCTGATTCCCGATGCCAGCGTTGACGGTGCATGGTGCCGGGTCGCCGGACGTGCCGTTGGCTTTTGCCGACGCACTCGCAACGCTCGCAACTGCGCTGCTCTTTTCAGATCCGCGCAACCCTGTCGTCACCTGTATCGTCACGTCGAATCGCGAAGCGTTCGGAATCCCGGCGACATCGCCGCACTCCATCAGCGACGTGAGCGGCTTGCCGCCGAAGTCGCTGTGCGAACGATCACGCTCTCCAGCGATTACGTGCGTCGTGGAATCATACTTCGTGATTCGCAGACCCAGCTTGCTGTACGCGATGGGTAGATATTGCCAGGTGGTTGTGGCTGGTGCCTCGATATTGTGCCACACAAGCGGGGTCGGAGAGTTCGGAATGAAATCCACGCTCGTTGCGCCCATCTGAACCTGTTTGACGTCGGTCGTCTGCCCGATATCGCTCGACGTGCCGGCGCCACCGCTTGCACAGGCTACACAGGCTGCCAGGGTGAGTGCACCAATTGTCGCAGATGATTTCATCCTTACCTCCGGTAGGCGATTTTCTTCAGGGCGATTCCGCGCGCGGCCGCTCGTCCCGGAAGCTATAGCGCGCAGGCTGGCGGCGACAGCTGTTCCCGGGGGATACCTTTATAGCCGGGTATCACAGGGTTCCACGCAATCACCAACATCCGTCCCGGACAAACCGTAAGCTTGCTATGCTGACCCCATATTCGCTTCTACAGGCAGCCGAGGTCCATATAACGGCCTCGGACGTTGCGACTGAATACGCCGGCTTCCTCGCGTACTTCGGCATATTCGGAGCCCTGGGCTTCCGATGGCTCGTGCTCCGTCGAACTGCGGCACGCCAGCCGGAGATCGGCGCAACCGGTGGCCCGGTTGCGCTGTCATTGCAGTCGGCTGAGATCGGCGCCGCGCGCATTGGTATAATCGGCGCGTTCTTCATGTTGCTCAATCTGTTGATGAGCCTTTCAGCCCGAGCCTCCGACAAGGGAATATCCTTCGGTAGCGCAATCGCAGCGGGCGGTGGAAGGACAGTAGCAGCGTTCCTGTTCGTTGCCGTGTTTCTGCTGGCGTTCGCGGTCGCACTCAAGCGTGCGCGCGCCGCGTGGATCGTTGCTGCGCTCGCCGGCATCATATACGCATTGCAGAATATCAGGTCTGGCAAATGGGCGTCACTCGTCAATCCGCTGCACGAAGTGGCGGCGTCGCTGTGGATCGGTACGCTGTTCGTCCTGGTAGTCGCCGGGCTCCCTGCGATTCTTCGCAGCACGCTTTCGTCCGAGCGGCGCGGCACGCTGGTCGCTGATCTCGTCGGCGACTTCTCTCCGGTCGCGATCGGTGCCTCGTTGCTGCTTGTGATCACAGGTATCACCACAGCGTGGCGCCATCTCAAGTTCGTAGCGGCGTTGTGGACCACACCGTACGGCTACGCCCTCGACGTCAAGCTCGTGCTGGTTGCAACAGTCGTCGCGCTCGGTGCGTGGAACTGGCGACGCATGCGTCCGCGGCTCGGCGCGGAGCAGGCCGCGCATGACATACGACGCAGTGCAAAGGCTGAGTTGTTCGTTGCGTCGCTCGTGCTGGTCGTAACTGGCATACTCGTAAGTCTGCCATCACCGCGACTTCCACACCCGTAGCGAGAGCTGGGCACGACTCAGGAAGAAATCGTTTCACTCGCCGCAGCAGGCTTTGCGTGCGGCGGTGATGTCAGTATGCCGCGCCTCTCGTAGATCGGGTGCATCACCGCGCGCAGTCTGGGGAGGCGTGACGCGAACCATATTCCGGCCGCCACCGAGGCTGCGCCGCCGAACAGGATCGTGTACTCAGATCCGATTCTCGCTGCGACCGCTCCGGCCAGGAGACTGCCAATCGGTGCCGTGCCCAGGAACGCCATGACGTAGAACGCCATGACGCGCCCGCGGAGACGCTCGTCGACGAGCGTCTGGATGATGGTGTTGATCGACGCCATCTGCACCATGAATCCTGCTCCCACGATCGGCAGTATCGCGAGCGACAGCCACAACTGGCGCGACAGCGCGAAGCCAATGAGCCCGAGTCCGAACGTGATCGTTGCCATGGCACTAACGTCCTCGAGTCCTATCACCGACAATCTCGATGCGAGATACAGCGCGCCGATGAGCGCGCCCACACCCGACGCTGTCATGAGGAAGCCCAGCGTGTGCGCGCCGCCATGCAGCGTTTGCGTTGCGATCGCAGGCATGAGCACGGTGTAGGGCATGCTCATCGTGCTCACGATCGCGAGCAGTATCAGCGCGGTGCGAATCGGCAGCGAACCCCTGATGTATTGCAGTCCCGTGCGGAACTCCTCGGTCACGCGCGTTGTTATCGGCTCGCGCTCCGCGCGTGTGACGTGCATCGCCAGCAGTGAGGCGATCACCGCGATGTAGGAGATTGCATCGACCATGAAGCACCACCCCTCGCCGGCCAGCGCGATGATCATTCCACCGATGGACGGCCCCACGATGCGACTCGCGTTCACCATCGTCGAGTTGAGCGCGATCGCGTTGGAGAGATAACTGCGGTCGTCCACCATCTCGACGACGAACGCCTGACGCGCGGGAGTGTCGAACGCATTGATGCTTCCCTGTACCAGCTGAAGAATCAGGATCTCCGTGACGGTGATCACGCCGGCGAACGCAAGAATCGCGAGCGCGAGTGATTGCAGCATCGAGAGCACCTGCGTCACCACCAGCACGGTATGACGGTTCCATCTGTCGATCAGCACACCGCTGAACGGCGTGAGGATCAGCGTCGGGATCTGGCTGCAGAAGCCGACGACGCCGAGCAGGAACGCGGAGCCGGTGAGTCGATATACCAGCCAGCTCGTTGCGATTCGTGTGATCCATGTACCGACGAGCGATACACTTTGGCCGCCGAAGAACAGGCGGTAATTGCGGCTGCTGAGCGCGCGGCCGATGCTCGGTCGGCGGGAAGTCGGTGGTGGTGCGGGGAGGGGTGCGGAGATGGGTGCGGTCATTTCTTCATGCCGCACGTCGGTTATTCAAGGAGCACGCCGCGCAGGCTTTCCGCGGCTTTCGTCAGATGGAGCCCGAATCAGTGCTCGTCGGATCCGGCAGGCAGCGTGGCTGCCAGGTCGGCCGGCTGGATCCATTCATTGGCCCAGTCGCCGATCGCGACGATCGCCGTTTCGAGTGCGCGGCCCTTGTCCGTCAGCTCGTATTCGATGCGCACCGGCGTTGTGGGGAACACGTTCCGCTTCACCACCCCTTCGGCTTCGAGCTCCCGTAACCGCTCCGCGAGCATCCGATCGCTGATGTCGGGGACGTTCTCCCGGATTTCGTGGTATCTGGATTTGCCGGCGAGCATTGCGCTGATGATCGCGCCAGTCCAGCGGCGACCAATCAACTCGACTGCCTTGTGATACTTGGGGCAAACCGATTCCTGGCTCATATACTGTATGTAAGTAGGAATACGGGCATTGACAATAGTTACTTATCTAAATATAGTAACTTATCTAGAGTTATCGGAGTGACTCTATGACCGGACGGTATAAAATCCCCTTCTCGGAGACTTTGGATGTTTACAAGTACAAAAAACGACGCCGGATCTGCAGTGACTAGCCTGGCCGGCACGTGGAAGATCGATCCTGCGCATTCGGGAGTCGAGTTCGTCGTCACCCATCTGATGATATCGAAGGTCAGGGGACGGTTTTCGGATATTTCCGGCACCGTCGTGACCGATGGCCATCCGGCCGGATCGCGGATCGAGGCGGAGATCGGCACTGCGAGCATTACGACCAACGATGCGGGACGAGACACGCATCTTCGGTCGGGGGACTTCTTCGATGTGGAGAAATTTCCGAAGATCCGGTTCGTAAGCACCTCCATCAAGCCGACCGGGGACAGCGAGTTCGTGGTGACCGGTGATCTGACCATCCGCGACGTCACGCGCCCGGTGGACATGAAGGTTACCACCGAGGGGTTCACGAAGGATCCGTGGGGCAACGACAGAGCTGGATTCAGCGGATCGCTCAAGATCGACAGGCGCGACTTCGGTCTCACGTGGAATCAGGCGCTGGAGGCCGGCGGCGTCATGGTGTCGAATGAGGTGAAGCTGACGGTTGATGTCGAGCTGACGCATGCGCCGCAGTAGGATCGCCATGTAGCACGGATTTTGCCCCCTTTCTGCTTCGCGAGGCCAATACGGCGGACAGCGAACCAGAGAGGTGGCAATCATGGTACGTGGGACCAGAAGCAGCGCATTTGCGGTCGCGCTCTGCGCGGTGACGATGCTCGGCGCATGCAAGAAGGGGAATGAGGCCGCCGATACGACCGTGGCCGGTGCCGGCGCCACCGACACCTCGATGGCCGCCGGCGCGGGATCGAGCACCTCGATGAAGGCGCCCGCAGCGACCATGACGGACGCGCAGATTTTTGCCATGCTCGCGGCCGCCAACCGCGGCGAGATCGACGCCGGCAAGATGGCATCGACCAAGGCGACGAGTGCATCGGTCAGGTCGTTCGCGCGCGATATGGTGACCGCGCATACCAAGATGCTGAACGATGGCAACGCACTGGCCAAGAAACTCAACATCACGCCTGACACGACAGCGGCCGATTCCATCAACGCGATGAATCAGTCGACCGCGGCGACGCTTACGGCAGCGGCGAAGGGTGCGGCGTTCGATTCGGCGTACGTGAACGCGCAGGTAGCGGGGCACGAGTACGTGCTCGACATGATCAAGCGCGCGGAAGGACAGGCGCAGAACCCGGAGCTCAAGTCAGCTCTGACATCGGCGGAGCCCCAGGTTCAGCAGCACCTGGACCGAATCAAGGATATTCAGAGCAAGCTGAAATAGCACCTCGCGGGCGCGACGAAATAGCACCTCGCGGGCGCGACATCGATCGCGCATTTCTGGACGGAGTGGAGCGTCGCTCTCGCGCGACGCTCCACTATCTGGTCGCCGCGATGCGGGCGACGCAGACGACGGAGCTGCAGTATCTGATTCAGCGAACTGCACCGGTATTTCTGAACGACATGGACCGCGCACACACGCTCAGAGGAAAATTCTGAGCAGTGGAGTGCGCGGTTTTTTTCGCGATGACAGCGCCCCGTGCGCGATCGTCGATGCGTTCATGCCGGGTGGCAGTACGATGCGCACGATTGCGGGGCCACGTTGGTACAGCAACGCAGGGGGCGCGCGCACGGAACGAGGCCTGACCGTGGATTTTCGGGTGCTGGATCGTCGGGTGGACAACCACCGCCTGAAACGCCAGATTATCCCGGCCTCCTCGAAAAAACAATCATGCTCCTGCGTCGTTGTGGCAATGTTGCGCTGATTCTGTTGCTGGACGTCGTGCTAAGCTGCTCAAGCGACACTGTTGCCGGTCCCGGACGACCCGCCGCGGGCACTGCGTTCACACGATCGCTGACGTCGGTCTCCGGTGCACGCATACCAGCCGTGTATTTCTCGGACCCGACCGCTGGCTATCGCTCGTGGGCCGATAGTGCTACCGCCACGGTGCAGGCGGATGGCGTGCTGGCATTCCATCTTTATGAATCAGGCACCAACCCGCTCAGCGCGCCACACGAGAACCAACCGTCCACCGCGTATTTCGCGTCCGGGATCCTGACCAGCGATTCGACATTCGCCATCCACTATTTGGGTTCCTCGATCCCCGATCTCGGAACGATAAACGCCGATGGCAGTATCACTGTCAACTTCAACGGCGTCGATGATAACGGCCAGCGAGTGTCATTCGGTCGCTGGGTTTTTGCGAGTGCGTATCACGGGCCGCCGCTCAACCCGGCTCCGCACATCAGCGGTGTCAATCCGGCAACCGTAACGGTCAGCGACAAGGCTGTCATGCTGACGATCAATGGATCCAGCTTCACGCCTGCCTCGGCAGTCTCCGTCGGCGCTCAACAGCTGCAATCGGTCCTCGTAGGCTCGACGCAATTGCAGGTGAATCTGCCGCCGCAACTCGTGGCGAGTCCGAGCACGTTCAACATCCTGGTTACGAATCCCGGGCCCGGCGGTGGCACGTATTACTACCCGGTCTCCGTCACGCGCGCCGTTCCAACAATTGCTTCGCTCTCTCCGAACACTGTTGCCGCCGGCGCCGAGATCTACACCATCGCGATTACAGGATCGGGATTTGACGCTGGCACGATGGTGTCGGTCAACGGCGTGTTGCGATACCCTCCGGGGCCGGTAACACCAACGACTCTGACCGTGCGGATGGATCCATCTGAACTCGCCGCTGCGGGCGTCATCCAGATCGCGGTGGTGAATCCGCCGCCGGGTGGTGGGTCATCCAGTTCGCTGCCGTTCACGGTGACCGCTGCAGCGCGGCAACTCACATCGGAAATCATCGCTCCGGTATCTGCGACCGTCCTGGCCAGCGACCCGGTTCGGTCAGTGGTCTATGCAGGAGAGGATGGGTTCGATCCCGTTCATCCGAGATCCATAATCGCGCTCGACGGCGCAACTGGCAACGTGCTCTGGTCGATACCGACGCGCGGAACGCCGACGATGCTTGCAGTCTCGGGCGATGGTCAGTTCCTGTATTATGCCGCGTCACTTGACTCTGCAATGCACCGCGTTGCACTCGCCACGGCGACGGTCGATCTCACGATACCGATGTACAACACTTCGCAGTGTTTTCCTCGGGTACCATTCGGCGTCGTGTCTCCGGGAAGTCCTCACACTCTCGTCGTGGAGCAATACTGCTTTCCAGGCCTTCGGTTCGGGTTTAGCGGAGTGATGGTATACGACGACTCCATTGCGAGGCCGAAGTTTGCATCCGATCCGAACAGTACGGCGCTGGGTCCGCTCGCATTTGGGGCGTCGGCCACGGCACTGAATGCATTCTATGCTGGAGCAGTGTATGACATTTCGATCGATGCATCTGGAGCGACGAGCAGCGCACCTCACTATATCAACGGCACTCCATCCGATTTCGAGATCGCGTACTTGAACGGAATAGTCTATTCGACTACAGGGCCACTCTATAATCCAGTCACGCACGGTCTGGTTGCGCGATCGACCTGGTTCCCATCCACCGTGTATTCCATAGCGCCCGGCCGCGACGGAAAAACCTTGTACGCAATCACCGACAGATTGACGCTCGATGCGCTGGACGTGAGTCAGGGCACATTTGTCGGGAACGTCGCTGTTCCCGGTCCGGATGCTCCAAGGCAGCAACTCGTTCGCTGGGGTACCGACGGTGTCGCGTTTATCGGTGGCGGAACTGGTCACGGTGGAAGTGTCTATCTGGTACGATCCGATCTCATTCACTAGCGTTCACTATTGTCGTTTGCCTTTCCCCTCTGCCTCGATCGCCCCGGCTGCGCCGGCTCTCCTCGGATCAGCGCCCGCGGTTACGGTCCTGTCACTGAACGTCACTGCGGCTGCGTAGCCCATCCTGAGCTCGCCAGGTAACGAGATGAAACGCAGCCGGTCGCCGAATTTCTCGAGGTCGCGCTCCACACTCGGCGCGAAGCCATCCTCGAGCTCGACGACGAAGTCGCTGCGATTCCCCACGCGGTCGCGTGAAAGAAGAAAACGAGGAAGCTCGATTGCGTGCTGAACGTCCAGCTTCTGATCCAGCACTCCCTCGACGATGCTGTACACAGCGGACGTGATCCACGAGTTGCCCGCGGCCCCAACCGCAAGCACGGGCCGAATCTTCGCGCCCGATCCGCGGAAGACGATGGTAGGCGCAAGCGTGCTGCCGTTGCGAGCAAACGGTGCGCGACCTCCGAACGCGGCGCTGTCGCTGCCGTACGACGTGACCTTGTCGTTGTAGAGGAAGCCAAGTCCCGGTGACACGTAGAAGCTCCCGCCCCAGGTACCAAGCGTCTGAGTCACCGCTACCACGTTGCCATCTGCATCGCCGACGGTGAATGCAGTGGTTCCGGTGCGATGACAGTCGCTCTCGCCCTCTTCGGCGTCCGTGCCGCCGCATTCTGTCGCAAGCATGTTATTTCCGGCGTCGGCTCTACCCTGCTTGCGGCCGGTATCACTCGCTGCACCGCTCGCACTGTCCTTCGCGGCGCCACCAGTGCGCGCCATGGCGCACTTCGGTGTGTCGCCACTCAGCTCGCTGCTCGTGAGCGCGCGCTGCGCATCGAAGCAATTCCATCGTGCGCGCGCACTGTCCTTGCTCGTGAACGCGCTGATGTTCACCGGCCAGAGGCCGGGATCTGCGATGCGGTTGCGTGCCGATGGAACGAGCTTCCACGCTTCGATCATCGCGTGGATGGTGGCGGCATCTTCAGTATATGATGGGAGCCGCGCCAAACGCTCGAGCATGTTGAGCTGCGCAACGAGCGTCGCGCCACCCGAAACTGGTGGCGCGCTCGAGTAAACAGTAAAGCCGCGGTAACTCCCGGCAACCGGTTCGCGCTCGGCGGCGTAGTAGCGCATGAGATCGCTCATGCGCATCGCGTTGCCGTGTCCGCGCAGATCGGCGACCATTCGCCGGCCAACGGCGCCCCGATACACCGCATCCGCGCCGCTGTCGGCGATCTGTTGAAGCGACCAGGCGAGATCGGGATTGCGAAGTGTGTCGCCAGCTTGCAACGGGTTGCCGTCCGGGAAGAACAGCTTGCGACTTCCTTCGTACTTGAGGAAATGCTCTCGCTCCGTGGCGAGTGTGGTGGCAAGGCCATCGCTCACGACGTATCCGTTCCTCGCTGCGCGTATTGCGGGTGCGACGAGATCGGCCCATTTGACCTTGTGGCTTCCGTATTCCATCCATGCCTTGTGCATCCCTGCAATCGTGCCCGGTACGTTCGGCAGCACGGGGCCGTCGTCAGGGTAGCGTCCGTTGACGAGGATCGCGTGCTCGTTGGTGAGGACGTCCTGTGGAAGTCGAGTCATGAACTCGATGACGACGGGGCGCGGCATCGAGTCGAGCCGGATGAGCATCTCGCCGTAGCCGCCGATCCCGCTCGCGTCGGGCTCCACGACGCCGAGTGCGAACGACACGGCTACCGCGGCGTCGACGACGTTTCCACCCTTGCGAAGAATTTCGAGACCAGCTTCAGTTGCAACCGGATTCGCGCTCGAGATGGCGGCGTGTCCGGTCGCTGGTTCGCGCAGCGATGGACGGCGCAACAGCATCTCGTGCACGATCTTCGCGAGATCATCATCGGACCTTGCCGCAAGCGCGCGCGGACGGAACGTGTCGCGGAGTGTCTCCCACTGCGTGTGACGCGACGCAGCATCCGGAGTCGAGTAGTAAAGCTGCGCGGTGCGCTGCCATGCGGCGTCGAATCGCGCGGCATTGCGATCGTGACGATCGACTGCGATCGCCAGCGTTGCAGAGTTTCCACTGTCGGGTGCTGACGGTGCGGAGACATACCACAACTCGCCCGATCCCTTCTGCACTGCTCCGGCGGCGCGATCACCCAGACGGTCTGGATCACCGTTGTAGCCGGGCGGGGGCGGTGGGAGCTCCACGAGTGCGAGAGTGTTTCCGCTTGGCGACCACGATGGTGCGGCCCGGCGCGCGCTGACGAGATTCACGTAATCATTGTCCGGCGTGGTGATCCAGACACCAGCCGGACCGCTACGCGTGCCGAATGCGATCCGATGCCCATCCGGAGACCATGTCGGATGCTCGACTTCGCGATTGGTCACTACGGTTGAAATGGAATCGCCATGCATCGAGGCAATGCGAAGCCTGCTGCCGGTTTCGGTGACTGCCACGAAGGCGATCTGTTTGCCATCGGGCGCGAATGCAGGCCAGCCTTCGGCGCCGGCCTTCGATTTGGTGAGTCGTCGCTCCTTTCCATCTGTCGAACGGATGTAGATACGTGCAGTGGGACCGCGGCCGCGGACGAAGGCAAGCGTGCCGTCCGCCGCGAGCGCGGGATCGCTTTCCCATTCCCTGGAATCGGTTACACGTTGCGGAGGATTCGCTGTCGTGTTTCCTGTGGCGCCGAGCCGCACTTTGTAGAGTCGGGAGTCGCCATCGCGGTTGGATGCGAACACGAGTGACTTGCCGTCCGGGCTCCACGCCGGCTCGCGGTCCCATGCAGGTCCTGACGTGATCTGGATCCAGTTCGTGGCATCACCCGCAGAGCGCTGCACCCAGATGTCGCCGTCGATGGCGAGCGCCAGGCGGCCGTCCGGTCCATACGCAGCGCCCTGTACGCCGCTGGTCGGCGTGCCGGTGCTGATTGCAGTCTGGAGGACGAGCAGAATGGCAGTGAACGGAAACGTCACGACGTGATCTCCCTGGCTGTGTGGACATCTGCACTCTCAATCGCGGGCCGCCGATCTGTCGGAACGGCAACTTGTCGCTGGAGTTATTCTCTGGCGGTATCCCCCGCCCAATATATTCCACGCATGGCAGCTGATGAAATCGCTGACGGTGGCAGTGGCGGCAAAGGCGCGCCCGGCACACGCAGGTACAACGACGCCGAAGTTGCACTGGTCATCAAGCGCGCGACCGAGCTGCAGGCCAAGGAGGTGCAGAACGCGGATGTGCGCCAGACGGGATTGTCACTTGTCGAGCTGGAGCAGATCGCGCGCGAGGCGGGAATAGATCCGTCGCTGATCCGTCGAGCCGCACGCGACGTCGATACTCGACAGAGCAGCACGCCGGCTTCGAAGTTCCTGGGCGCACCGTCGGTGATCGTGATGGAGCGTACGATCGATGGCGAGGTTCCGACTGCCGAATACGAAGTAATCGTGGACATGCTTCGGCGCGCATTCAATGACAATGGGATGGTCGGAACGCTCGGTAAGTCGCTGGCATGGAGCTCTTCGTCGCGAGGTTATGGGCGCCACGGTAACAGTCAGCAGGTGAATGCCAGCGTCACACCTCGCGACGGCCGCACGGTGATCCGGGTCGAGCAATCGCTGCGGGGGACCGCTGGCGGGCTTTTTGGCGGACTGATGGGAGGCATCGGCGGTGGCACGACCGGCATTTCGATCTCTGCCGGCATGCTTGTCTTCCACTCCGCGCTCGCGGCAGCGGGATTGTGGTTGTCGGTCGCGGGAGGGTCCTACCTCCTTGCGCGCGGGATCTACGGTTACGTCGCGCGCGGGCGCAGCAACATACTGCGCGACGTGCTCGACCAGATCTGCGAGCACGTCGCCGCAACCGCGGTCCGGAGCGAAGGAACCCAGTGATATGCCACGGTCAAGGCGCAGTCAGCACGGCGTAAAAGAGCCGCCACGGCGCTCGACCACGGTCCGCTGGAGCGCTACGGTATGTACGCGATACAATCGATCTCGACTCTGAGTCCATCACCTGGCAGAGCAGCGGCCTGAACCGTTGTGCGAGCCGGCCGGTGATCACCGAATACGCGACCATAGGCAGCGTTCATCTGGCCAAAGTCGTTCATGTCGATTAGAAACACACCGCAGCGCAGAACGTGCTGCAGACTGGATCCTGCCGCCTCGAGTATGGTCTGCACGTTCTTGAGGCACTGTTCCGTCTGGCTTTCCACATCGGGACCAACCATGCGATTCGTGGCCGGATCGACTGCGCCCTGTCCCGACACGAATACCAGTCGCTCGAATCCCATCGCCGGAGAGTAGGGCCCGAGTGGTTTGGCCGAGCCGTTGGGTGTGATTGGAAAGTGGTCTGGCATTGGGTCTGGTTCGAGTCCTGTTGGTACTGGAGCCTAGTCTGTCCGTAGGCGCCGCGGTAGTCGTTTCGCGCCGGCGTTCCGCTGGGGAGCTCGGGTACACGCGCTTCGCGTCTTGCGGTTATGCCGGCGTAGCATATCTTGGTGCCCTTGGTCAGGCCGTTCGCACCTGCGCAATCTGTCGCTCTCCACGCACAACGAGGCGTCGTTGAGTACTTCCGTTGGGCGTCCCGCGAACCTCCGCTCCCTTGCTCGGAGCCTGATGGCGGCATCGCTTGTGATGCCCATAGTACCGGTGGCTGCGCTGCATGCGCAACCCTTGGTGGTGCAACAGGTCGGCTCCAAACCGGCTGCAGACACGCTCAGGAACCCGCCGGTTCTGCGCAACATCTCCTCCAGGCCGCACACGGTCGAGGTAAACATCGTTGCAGCGCCCGCCCGGATTTCTGTTCTGCCGGGCCGCCTTACCGATGTGTATGCGTATAATGGATCCATTCCGGGTCCGACGCTGGAGGCACGCGAAGGCGACAGAGTCATCATCCACTTTCGCAACGAGCTGCCGGAGGCGACAACCGTGCACTGGCACGGGGTGCATCTGCCTGCAAAGATGGATGGCAGTCCGTTCGACCCTGTGCCGCCGGGCGGACGCTACGATTACATCTTCAACATCCCGCGCGGAACCGCCGGAACGTACTGGTATCACCCCCACCCCGATGGGCGAAGCGAGTACCAGGCTGCGATGGGGTTGTTCGGCGCATTCATCGTTCGCGCGGCCAATGATCCAATAGCGACGCTTCCGGAAAAGTTGCTCGTGCTGTCGGATAATCGCTTTCGCCCCGACGGATCGATCGAGTTCGCCGACTCGAATTCCACCCAGTCGAACATTGACATGGAGAACGGGCGCGAAGGCAACGTGCTCTTCGTCAACGGCCAGGTCATGCCTTCCATCGTGATCCGGAAGGGCGAGGTCCAGCGTTGGCGCGTGGTCAATGCGTCGGCGGCGCGCGTGTACCGGCTTGCCATCCCCGGTCAAGTGTTGTTGCACGTGGGGAGCGACGATGGTTTGTTCGAGCATGCGGTGGAAAGGAACGACATCGTGGTTGCCAACTCCGAGCGAGTGGAGCTGCTCGTTCGTGGAACGGGGAAGCCAGGGAGCGACGTGGAGCTCATGGATCTGCCCTACGATCGCTACATGCCGCAGACTCGGCCGGCGGACTGGAATACGCCGCGTGCTCTGCTCGACTTGCACTACAGCGATCGGGTGATGCCGGCTCCTGTCACGCTGCCGACGACGTTTCGCGTCGTTCCAGCACTCGATACGGCGGCTGCTACGGTCACGCGTACTGTCGTGCTGAGCCAGGGGATGATCAACGGACACACGATGGACATGTCACGCGTTGACATGCAGGCATCGGTTGGCGCGACTGAGATATGGGACGTCGAGAACGTCGTTGGCATGGATCATCCATTTCACCTTCACGGATTTCAGTTTCAGGTGATCGACCGGAACGGTGTACCGGAGCCGTTCCGCAGCTGGAAGGACGTCGTCAACATCCCCAAACACGAAGCCGTGCGATTCATCGTCCGCTACGCCGACTTTCCTGGGAAGTGGATGTTTCACTGTCACATCCTCGCGCACGAGGATCATGGCATGATGGCGGTTCTGCAAGTGCGATAACCCCTACAAGGAGGTCAAAGTGACGCGAACCTTCCTTACGCGACTGCTTGCTGTCAGCTCATTAATATCTGCCGTCGCAATAGTGGGATGGGTGCACCTGAGTCCGGAAGAAGTCGGCCGCGTCGCCTTGAAGTCGAATCACCCGACGACTTCTCCCGACGAGCAGATTCTACTGGGAAGATCCCTGGTATTGAATCACGATTGCGGAGGGTGTCATGGTGGTCCCACCCCGGCATCGAAGGAGTGGCTCGCCGGCATGATGCGTCCCGACCAGGAGTTTCTGATCGGGCCATGCGCTCTCAAGCTCGATGCAAAACCGTGCTGGCGCACGCGTCCGCGCAATCTCACACCGGACAATGCAACAGGCCTTGGGCGGTTCACCGAACGCCAGATATTCAACGCGCTGCGTTATGGCCTTCGTCCGGAAGACACGCCTGACGTCGACATCACGTCGGGTACTCCGGGTGTCGGCAACTTTCCGCAGCACCCGCACTACCTCGCTCCGCCGATGCCGTGGCCGGGTTGGCGCTACATGTCGGACAGGGAGCTGCAGGCGATCGCCGCATATCTCAAGCGTGCCGTCAAACCTGTGAGCAACAAGGTTCCGGAGAGCGAAGGACCGCCCGACTTCTGGGCGAGCATTTACACCGTCGATCTGATCGGTCCCTACCCGCCACCGCCATTCCCAGCTGCCAACGAGCGAGTTCCTTGATGAAGAACGAAATACGGGACGGCAGCTGGGGATCGAGTCCGAGCTGCCGTCCCGTATTTCGTTATTGCGCTGGCTGGCTCGACGGCGGCACGAGCCCGAGCATGCGCATGTAGGTAACCATGTTCCCGTAATGCTCGTTGTCGTGCGTCGCGTTTACCAGGAGCACACCGCCCTGTGTGAAATGCTGTCCGAACATTTCCACGGGTCCGCCCAGATTCGAGGGCGGCACTGCATACGCGCGTGCACAGTACGTATTTGACGCATCCAGTGCCTTCACGAGCTCGGCCTTGGACATGGTCCGCTTCTCGAAGTCATCTTCGGCGGGCACTTTTTCGCCAAGTGCCGCGGCGCAGAACATCATCTGAGAGCCCGCGACGTGCGCGACGAGCTGACCGAAGCTTCGAACGGTCGCGACCGGCTTGTACGCGTAGGAGGATTCCGGGACCGCGGCCGCCGAACGAGCCAGGTACTTGCTGACGGTGACCCACTGGTCGCGCACTTCGGAATCGGGGGAGCGTGGCGACGAGCCAGGGGCCTGAGCGAACAAGGGCGGCGCAACAAGGAACGCCAACATAATCGCTGGGCGAATGAACATGGTGAAGCTCCTAAGCGAGAGAGGGCCGACGATACTCGAATGTCGCGCCGGTCGGGATTGGACGCAAGGAGCAAGATGGTGTGTCCCGCTCCTGGAATCTCTCGCCGAATAACCTGTGCGACGGGAACAACCTGATCCCGTCGCACAACCTGCGGTCTTCCCTACGGCTTCTTCTTCTCGCTCTTCGCCTCTTTCCGTTCGTCCTTCGGCGTCTCGTGTCCGACTTCCACTATCGCGCCGGTCTTTGCGTTGACGTTCACTTCGTCGATACCGCTCTTACCGGTCGTCTTCATGTCGAACGAGTAGATCAGGCGTCCCTTTTCCTGTTCCAGCTCCTGCGACTGAATCGACGCTTTCGGCAGACGCTTCATCGCGATGGCACGCGCAGAGTCGAGTGATATCTTCGCCTGCTTTGCTAGCGCGGGCGGGACGTCCGTCTTGGGTGTCGTTCCCTGCGCGAACAGCGGCGCGGCGATCAAAGTAGCGGCTGCTGCCGCGATCGATGCGATCTTCATGATGCTATCTCCTGTGATGGTTGAGCGCGGCGTGTACTTCGCGCCGATCATCTAACCATACGGCGTCAACCTGTCCCGCCGGTTACAACAAGAGCCCGATCGCCAAGCGCTCGATCGAGCTCCTGCTGAACTCTCGCTGTGTAGATACTAACGGCTCATCTCGATCAACACGAACGATCCCGGCAATACGGGCGGACGCCTGCGCGGTGCACCAGCTACCTGCGCGGGTGAAGGGCCGAACTCCGCGGTGACTGTGTACAGCTTGTGAGTCCCGGGATCGAACGTCATGGTGCGCGCGCCTGGCATCGTCCTGATAGTCTGCAATACGGCAAACGTGCCAGGCTGGATCTCATGCGCGACCGTGATCGTGCCGTCTCCGTTGGAGCTGAACGCGAGGCCGGTACCAGGATCGAACTTGTTTGCATCCACCCCCGATCCGATCGGAACTGTACCAACCACTGCACCGCGCTTGATGTCGGAGATCGCCATCACCTTGCTGTGACATCCACTGAACAATCGCATGTGCGCGCGATCGATCGCCAATCCACTCGGCGACTGGCACGGCGCCAGCGGCCAGCGACGTACCACCTTCATCGTGCGCGTGTCGATCTCGACGATCTGGCTCTTGTCCTCGATGTTGGCGTACACCTTACCGTTGCCGCCACTGACACCGAACTCCGGCTTGCCGTCCAGCGGAATGTTGGTGATGAGCTTGCCAGTCACCGGGTCGATCACCGATGACGAGCCAGCATCACCATTCATCGTGAAGATCCTGTTCGACGCATCATCGTAGAGAATTGCGTCATCATCCACGGCAGCAACCGTCTTGCCGAGTACGCGAAGCGTCTTGAGATCGAACATGTACACTGTGCTGTCTTCGCCTGATGTCACGAACCCATGTCCTGCACGGTACGCGAAGGCGACACCATGCGCACGGTTGAGTCCCTTGATCTCACCGATCAGCTTTCCGTTGGACGGATCCACCACCATTACGCGATTTTCCCGTGCAATGAAGATGCGGTGCCCCACGGTATCGAACGCAAGGTAGTCCCAGCTTCCGTCGCCGCCGAGCTTGTAGCGGTTGGTGATGTGGTACTGGCCGTTCTGCGCGGCAAGCGCGAGCGGAACCGAAAGCGTCGCGATCAGGGCGAGCTTACCGATGGTACGTAATGTCATTTACGGTTCTCGAATAGACGCGGGACCATGGCTGTCATCGAGTGGAAGTCATGGTCTGGCATGTAGGCTGTAATCGAGCTGAAATCTTACAGCGCCAACCTGTCAGAGGGCTTACGCACGCGTCGTTTCCGCGAAAGCATCATGTCGCGAAAATTTTGTCCGTTTGCGCGCGTCACGCAGTAGTGCTCCGTGAGCCGCGCGCCGATGGCGGATTGACCCGTCCGCGCAATTACCGCGCGATCACTGCCTGCAGCTACGGCTGGATCGGGAACGGAGCGTTGCGGAAGACTTCGGCTTCTGTCTTGTAGCCGCCGCGTGGTGCCTGTTGCACCGGCGTCGGACGACGTGTCGCCTCACCGGTTGCGGGCGTTGGTGTCACGGTAGTCGGTGCGGCAGCTACGGCTTGCGGCGGCGTCACCGGTTGCGGCGCAACTGCGACCGGCTGGACAACTGCAGGCGGCGGCGCTCTGTGCTCGGCCACCTGCTTCTGCGCTGGCGCGGGTGCGCGGTGCGCGTCCGGGGCTCGCTCGACCGCAGAAACCACATCGCGACTTCCCGAGGTGGGAGCGAGCGTGAGCGAAGACGATGTCGACGATGCCGCATCGAGATCTCTGCTCAGATCCGAAGACGGCTTGGCCGGCGCGTTGCACGCCGCCACCCCAGTGACAGCGACCAGCGTCAATCCGGATAGCCATACCGAGCGTCGTGTCTTCACCGCATCCTCCACAGGATCATCAGTTAAACCTACGATCTATAGTACTCCATATCGGCCTCTCCGAGCCATCAAGTGCCCCGAAACTCCGAATCGAACGAGCGTTCGAAGAATTTACCCGTCAGACTTGAGTGAATCACCTGCATGCGCCCGTTTCCTGCAATGGTAGGGTGATTCGTCGGTATATCGGGGGCATAGAAGGGTGGATACGTTTCTTGGGAGAGCACTTACTGACGCCGCGACTGGTCTGCCTAACATCCCCTATTTCCGGATAATTCAGAACTGGGAGGAGCGGAGGGCCCGGCGCAGGAACACCATGGTCAGGGTGATACGCGTCGCCGCCGAGGGCGGCGCCGAGAGCCTGCGGCGCGCCCTGTTGTGGCGACTCTGCCAGGAGCTCCGGACTTCGGACCTGATCGCGTCGGAGGGGAGAGACACATTCCACATTCTGTTGACCACGCCGGATGCCGAGAATGCTGTCGCGATCGCGGAGCGAGTTCAGCGCCTCGGCGCCACGCTCGGGGAGTCCGCCAACCTCGAAGGCTCGCCGCTGGTGCTACGGACGGCAATAGAGCCGCCGACAGAACATGTCGTCGAGAAGGGACCGTGCGATCCATGTGAGGAGCACGAGCTGATCAGACAGCCACCGTCCGCGACGCGTGCCGACGAGGCCGAACCTGGCGATCGGGCCTGATCGCACCAGGCGGAAAACGCTGGCGCTGGCCCGGCCCCGGGCCGCAGGGCATTTTCAATGCTCACCAATTAACCCGGAAGTTTCGTTTGACTGACGAACTCGGATCGCGCGCATGCAGGGCTGTCAGGCGTGTGCGTCCCATGCACACGATCGCTGGAAATTGCTTCGGTGCGCTGATCGCGCTGGTTCTGTGCATCGGGACGAACGCGCTCGCACAATCCACTAAATCTGCACCGCGCAAATCCTCGACTAAACCTGCACCCGACAAGTCTGCGTCGACAAAGAGCGCCGAGTCTTTCGTATTGAAGAGCGGCAATGACACAATCGCCGTCGAGACAGTGCAACAGAACGGAAACGACATCAGCGCGGCGATGGATGCGCGCGGCAGCAGTCGTTACACGCTGGATGTGAAAGTCGATTCGCAGAATCTCGTGTCACGTCTCGAGATCAAGGCGTACAGTCAAGCGGGCACGACGCCCACGGCACACGCAATAGTCGCGATCGTCGATGACAGTGTATTCGCACAGGTCGGTACGGGAATACAGCGTGCCGCTACGAAGGTCGGCGCAATTCCGTGGGTCAATCCGTCGTTTGCGTTGCTGCAGGTACTCGTGCAGCGTGCACGTCGACTCGGAGCGGGACCGGTCACGATCCCTCTCTTTCTCATCGAGGGCGGCAGCACTGTGTTGGCGACTGTCACGCGGCTCGGTGCGGATTCCACGATCGTCGACGTGGGTGGCGCGGAGCTGCGGTTGCACACCTCACCGAATGGAGAGGTTCTGGGCGGCGCAGTTCCCGCTCAGCATTCGGAGATCGTACGTCACACGATTCCGTACTCCGCTACCGGTGTCGCGCTCGCAAAGCCCGATTATTCCGCACCGGCGAATGCGCCGTACACGAGTGAAGAAGTGAGGGTGATTACTCCCGGGTCGTTCGTACTGGCTGGAACACTCACGATGCCCAAACGCCGGAACGCCCGCGTTCCCGCGGTGGTCATGATAACGGGCTCGGGACTCGAGGATCGCGACGAAACCATCCCCGGTGTGGTTGGTTATCGTCCGTTCCGCCAGATCGCCGACACACTCAGCGCGCGCGGGATCGCGGTTCTGCGCATGGACGACAGGAGCTTCGGCGCATCGGGCGGCGATGCTACGTCGGCCACGACGGCCGATTTTGCGAATGACATCCGCGCTGCGCTTGCATATCTCAAGTCGCGTCCGGACATAGATGATGGCCACCTCTTCTTGATCGGGCACAGCGAGGGTGGCGAGATCGCGCCGATGATTGCAGCAACAGATCCGTCGCTCGCAGGAATCGTGACACTCGCCGGACCTGCGTCGACTGGCCGTGAGATCAGTCACGCGCAGCTCGAGTACGCTGTCACGCGTGACACTGCGCTCAGCGCCGTGCGGCGCGATTCCATACTCAAGGGACAGGACGCGATCCTGGATTCGGCGGCGGCGCATCAACCGTGGGTGAAGTACTATCTGTCGTACGATCCGATCGCCACGGCCAGGAACGTACGCGTTCCCGCTCTGGTGCTTCAGGGTGGCAACGATCGGCAGATCAGCCCGGATCAGGCGGAGAAGCTCGCGGCAGCGCTACGGGCAGGGGGCGACAAGGATGTTACAGTGCACGTCTTTCCGGAGCTCGACCATCTATTTCTGGTGGATCCGACCGGTGATCCGAGCGGTTATCCGCGGTTACCGTCGAAACTCATCGGCGCCGACGTTCTGGGTACGATCGCCGATTGGGTGAGCGAGCACTCGAAGTAGGGCGACGAACCTGGATGGCACGGCAATTCGTGCTGACGCACAATGTCGGATGGGGTTGATCCGCGGCGAGCGTAGCGGATGCGAGACCAACCCCACCCTCCATCCCAAGTTCAACTACGGACCATAACCTGGAGGCGGCGCCGGATTGTTCGTCGTCGACGATGCGGCAACTGTGATGGTGCCGGTCATCTGCGGATGGATCGTGCAGTGGAACGCATAAGTTCCAGCCGAGCTGAATGTGCGCGAGATCGACGTGTTGGCATTGACGCCGGTTATGTCGCTGGGCGGATTGGTTCCGGTATCGAACTTCACCGCATGCCCCACCGACCCGAAAGCGAAGGTCACCGTACCGCCTGGCGCGATGGTCACGGCGTTGGGGGAGAAAGCCAGTTGTGCCGTCGCGGCTACCGTTGCGGCTTGGGGAGACGGCCCCGGCGGTCCCATGGTTCCAGCTCCGCCCGAGCCTGACGATCCGCATGCGGCGAGCCCGGCGGAGAGGACTACGGTAGCCAGTGTCAGGTTTCCAAGGTGCATTTCGGGTACCTCAGTTGTAGAGATGAAGTCTTACACGTGGATATCTGACTGGCGTACATGTACGTAACAACCACATTGCGAGAGAGCGCACTTGCAGCACGGTGAATCGCATGTGATTGTCGGTCAACGAATCGCACTACGCGATACAGTTGCCTGCGTGGATTTCGTTGCCATTCACGACGAGTATTGCGATGCGAGCTGTCTGATGTCACGAGCATTTGCACCGGCACATGCATGCGAGAATCACGGCTTGCCGTTGACGGACGTAAACGTGCCGTCCAAGCGCGCGGATATACCGTTCACCGGATTGCGATTCATGATGCTATTATTACAGGATGACACGGGGCATCCAAGCGATGGGTAGAACCGTTACGCCGGCCTCCGGCGCCGCATCTGATACCGGGATGCGTGGCCTCCGCTGGAGGACGCTCGTCGCGATCTGGTCGCTTCCCGCCTTCGTCGCATCGTACTCTTCATACGTCGCCGCCGGCGCCCAGGGGCACCCGATTGCGTTCTGGCGAGCGCTCGCGATGCAGTGCCCGGGATGGTACGTGTGGGTGCCGCTCACGCCAGTCGTGTTCGCGCTTGCGAGAAGATTTCCCGTCGAGCGGCGTCCGGATCTTCGCACCGTTGGCGTGCACGTGGCGTTTCTCATTCTCGCGCTGGTCCTGTACACCACGATCTACGTCTGGGCCAACATCGAGTTCAGACCGTCGCCGCTCGCGCTGACGCCTGCGTTGGTCAAGTCGGTGCTCGTCGGCTCGATCGTCATGACGCTGGTGCTGTACGCCGCAACCCATACAACGTGTCTCGCCCTGGAATACGCGACGCGGGATCGCGAGCGCGAGCGGCGCACACTCGAGCTGGAAGCGCAGCTTGCCCGCGCTGAGCTTCATTCGCTCCGCGCACAGTTGCATCCGCACGTCCTGTTCAACGCGCTTCACACTATCGCCTTGCTCGCGCGCCGCGATTCCAATGAAGCGATTCGCGTTACCGTGCTGCTCGGCAACGTTCTGCGAAGCGTGCTCGACAGCGGTGGCACCGACGAGCGTCCGCTGCGCGACGAGATATCACTGATACAGCAGTATCTGGCGATCGAGCTGGTGCGCTTCGCCGACCGGCTTCAGGTGGTTTGGGAAATCGAGGACGAAACGCAGGACGCGATGGTTCCCACGTTGCTGTTGCAGCCCCTGGTGGAAAACGCGCTCCGCCACGGAATCGCGCGCAGCGTGAATGGTGGCACCGTAGTCGTTTCAGCACGGCGGTCGGAGCAGAGCGTGTGCATCACGGTCTGGAACGAGGGACCGTCGTTGCCTGGTGGCAGAATCGGACGCCGCGGTGTCGGCCTGCAGAACACGGAAGAACGGCTGCACAGGCTCTACGGTGATGCTGGACGCCTTACCATCGCCAATGATCCGCGCGGCGGCGTGAGTGTCCGCGTCTGCGCGCCGTGGCGTACCGCCGATGTCGCGGTGCCCGGCGATAAGGCGGAGCTAGTGGTCGGTCCCTACACCACGTACAGCGTGACTCGCGAGACGAACTCGGATCTCGTCGTAGCGTCGACGTCCGACAGGTAGCCGCGTTCCGTCACGCAGTACCATCGCGGCTGATCCGTCACGTTCGCGTCTCAGCTCGGCAATCTGATCGACGTTCACCAGAATCGAGCGATGTGCGCGCGCGAAGTTGTTAGGATCGAGATCCTGTTCGATCGCGCCGAGTGTGCCGCGCAGGAGATGCGCCTTTCCCTGTGCATGGACGACGATGTAGTCGTTGTCTGCGCCGATCCATTCGACGGTATTCACCGGCACGATGATCGTACGCACGCCATGCGGAATCAGAATGCGTTGCACGTACGCCTTCGGTGTAGCTGCAGACGTTGACGGCGCAAAATCATTCCGCGCCAGCGACAACACAGCCTGGCTCAGTCGCTCGGCCCGTATGCGCGCATGCAACCGTCGCACCCGATCCATGCAGCGGGCGATTCTCGCATCGGTGAACGGCTTGACGAGGTAATCCGACGCGGCGAGGTTGAACGCTTCGATCGCATAGCTGGAATACGCTGTGACGAAGACGAAGATCGGCAGCTCTTCCGGCGGCGCTTCTTCCTGCAAGGTGCGTACGACGTCGATTCCGTTGACGTCGGGCATCTCGACATCAAGAAAGACGACATCCGGCCGGTTGGCGCGGATCATCTTGATCGCTTCTCTGCCGTTCCTGGCGCCCGGAAGTACTTCGATCCCATCCAGTGCTGCCAGGATATGGCCGAGTCCATCGCGCGCTATGGTCTCGTCATCCGCTACCAAAGCGGTAAGTGTCGCCGCGGGCGTCGTGGCGGAATTCGACTCGTCGGACGTCATACCATGGAGAATACCATCCGGCGGCGTAAAGGGCGAACCCGCACGCCTAATGGTCGACGGCACGGGCTGAACGGTCGGCCGCGCGGGTCTAGCTGATACGCTGCCCGGCGAATCGATATCCACGTTTGCGGACCGTCATCAGATAGCGCGGCTCGGACGGTACCGGCTCCAGCTTGCGCCTGAGCTCCGCGATGTGAATGTCGACTGTGCGTGTGACCACTTCCGAGTGGTAGCCCCAGACCACCTTGAGCAACGTCGCGCGCGAGGCGATGGCGCCGCGCATTCGTATCAGCGCGACCAGCAGATCGAATTCCTTGGTCGTGAGCGCAACAGGTACTCCGTTCTTCCTGACGGCGCAGGCAGCAACATCGATCTCGACGTCGCCGAATGTGAGCACGGTCGCAGTGTCATCGTCGCTCGGCGCTGATTCCTGTACCAGCGTCTTGAGTCGCGCCAGGAATTCGGTGGGAGCGAACGGCTCGACCGTGCACCTGCCTCCCATCGATGCTCCCAGGGCGGAAGATCCGGTCCCCGACGCCCATGGAGCGAGTATCAGAATCGGTGTGTCCCGGCTCGCGGAGCGCGGCGTGCTGATCATCGAAAGTGGCGGTGCATTGGGCGTACAGGATGCAACCACGATAGCACCGGGGCGATTCACCAGCGTGCTACTCGCGACTCTGAGATCGTCGGCTCTCTGAACGTCGTAACCAGCGGCGGCCATTAGTCTGTCGATGCCGAGCGCCGCGCCATATTCCGCGCCGATTATGGTGATGCACTGTGCTGGGTTGGTCATGCGTCAGCTCCGTTCCGTGGTGAACAACTACACGCAATGCTAACGTTACCCGTACAATGCTGTCCTGGCGCCGACATTGCGGCGAGGTGCACCGGCCGCGCGGCGAACGGTCCCATTCGCCGCATGCCCAGCCGCAGCTATTGCCGCACCATGGTCTCCTGCGCGGCAGTGGCCTGCCAGCGCCCGTCCAGATACCGGAGCACATCGGTGAAGCGAATCGTGGATACCGGCTTGTTGTCCGCACCGACGATCGTATTCAATCCCCGCACCAGTACAGTGTTGTCGAAGCGATCGACACGCCACTCGCTGAAATGCTGACTCAGTCCGGGCGGGGTTACCGGGCCGCTCGCGAGTACGTCACGTCTGGTTCGCAGCATGCCCTGCCAGTTGGTATCGACGAAATTGTTGGCCAGCATGCATCGCAGCGTGGCGGTGTCATGCACAACCGCCGCCGTCGCCCATGTGGTTTCGAACGATACGACGGCGGAGTCGGTCATGATCCTGTGCATTGTCGGCGCGCAGGCGGATCGTTGCGCACCAGCAGGCGCAACAGCGGCGATTATCCAGAGGCTGGTCGCTGCAATCGATGCGAATCTCATTCAACCGCTCGTTGGTTCAGATCCACAGCCATTCACGGGTAGAATGGCCGCCCGTCCCGGATACGACCCGCTTGTCCCACGGGTATGGACAATCGACGTCATGATCGATTAGTCATAGGTTGAACTTACGCATTTTTCCTCTCACTATAGCTTGGTGGCATGAGAGTCTTCTGGCGGCGCGCAGAGATCGTCGTGGTCGTGGCCACCGCGGTCGGCCTCCTGATGTTTGGATATCACTACCTCGACTTCGTGACTCGGGGAGTGTCCGTGCCGATCTACGATCCTCTCATAAGCGAGATGACCGGCGCCTGGGGCGCGATTGTCCTGCTGATGGGCCCCGTGCTTCCCATCGCACGCAGGATTCAGAAGCGTGGCGGCGCCCTGGTAGTACTGTCTCACCTTGCCGTGCTAGTTGGCTTCTCTGTCCTGCACACGTCATGGAACGCCGTCACGCGGCAACTCCTGTACACGATCTTCGGGCTCGGTCACTACGATTACGGAATCATGCCGACGCGCTATTTCATGGAATTTCCCATGGATGTGATCGCGTACGCATTGTTCGTGTCCCTCGTGACGCTCGTCGATCACTATAGTGCGTCTCGCGATCGCGAGGTGCAGGTCGCGCGACTGGAAGGAGAGCTCAACAGCCTGCGGCTCGCGACGCTCGAGTCTCAGCTGCAACCGCATTTCCTTTTCAATGCACTGAACACGGTGTCTTCGGTGATGTACGAGGATCTCGCTGCCGCGGACAGCATACTCGCCTCTCTCGCCGATCTGCTGCGTCGCACGCTGCGCTTGTCGCCGGGACCGGAAGTGTCGCTGCAGGATGAGCTCGAGACGTTGGACCTCTATCTTGCGATAATGCGTGCGAGGTTTGCAGACAGACTCACTGTCGATGTCGATATTTCCGATGACGTACGTTGCGCGGCAGTGCCGCCGTTGTTGTTGCAGCCGCTCGTTGAAAATGCGCTCAAGCACGGCGATCCGGGGCCTTCCATTCCGGCGCATGTCACGGTGCAAGCCCGACAATCGGGCGGCGACCTTCTGCTCGAAGTCCAGGACAACGGCCCCGGAATCACGGGATCTTCAGAAGCCGCAATCGGGAAGGGGATAGGCCTCGGCAACACCAAGCGTCGCCTCGATCATCTCTATGGTGAGCGGCACCAGCTGGCGTTGCAGAACAGATCGTCGGGCGGCTTCAGTGTCACGGTCAGGATACCGTTCCACCGCATCGCGTCAGAGGCGACTCATGAGTAACGCAGCCGGCCTCAAGGTGTTGATAGTGGATGACGAGCGTCCCGCTCGGCAGAAGCTGCGCAGATTGCTTGGCAGTGATACGGAGGTCGTTGCGATATATGAAGCGGCCGACGGCGTCGCGGCGATCGAGGCGATCCGCAATGAAGCACCCGATGTAGTATTTCTCGACGTCCAGATGCCGGGCGTGGACGGGTTCGGTGTCGTTGATGCGCTGCCACCCGATGCGTTGCCCCACCTGGTATTCGTCACGGCGTTCGAAACGTACGCCGTGCGAGCGTTCGACATGCACGCCGTCGACTATCTGCTAAAGCCGTACGATGCCGAACGGTTCGAACGGGCGTGGGCGCGTGCCAAGGAGAATGTCGCGCGCAGGCTGGTCGGCGAGGAGCGCGACCGTTTGCGCCGAATGCTCGAGGACGCCGAGACTTCGCGCCCGCAGCGCGCTGAGAGGATACTCGTCGAATCGGGCGAGCGCGTGTTGCTGATTGCCGTGGACAGGATCGACCGCATCGAGTCGGTGCGAAATTACGTGCGGCTGAAGGTTGGATCGGACGTCTATCGCGTTCGCGCCACCCTCACGCAATTCGAGCGGCGGCTCGATCCCGTGAAATTCGTGCGCATCAGCCGCTCGCAGATCGTGAATCTCGATCGCGTCGCCGAGCTCAGGCCCTGGTCGCACGGAGACTATGTAGTCGTGATGCGCGACGGATCGCAGACGCGGTTGAGTCGCCGTTACCGGGATGGACTGGATCGGTTCGGACTTTCCTGACCCGGTCGCGGGGCGGGTGCGCTCCAAGGGCGCGGGGCGGCCAGCTTGTCGCTCAACCATCTGTATCGACCGCTCGCCGCGCGGTGGCGGTCATCGGCGGCCGTTACGGCAGATGCCGCGGTGCAGAGGCCATATTTATAGCTTGTGGGGTATCTTTGCACCGTGGCCCAATCATGATATCACAGCTCTCATATACGACTCCTGCACGCAGGATATCTCATCGCATCCTTCACGCCGCCCTGGCCGCGGCCTTGCTCGTCGTCGCCAGGCCCGTCGTGGCGCAGTCGGGAGAGGGAATCGCGATCGGGACGATGGCGCCGGCAGTTACCGTCGCCGACGTGTCCGGCAAATCCGTCCGCGTGACGCCGACGCTCGGACGCCCCATGCTCATCGAGTTCTGGGCGACGTGGTGTGAATTCTGCGAGCGTCTGGAGCCGACGATGAAGGCGACGTACAGCAAGTACGGCGACAAGGTTCAGTTTGCAGCGATCGCCGTGAACGTGAATCAGTCGCCCAGGCGCGTCGCGAAGCACGTCAAGGATCGGTCGCTCAAGTATCCCGTGTACTACGACGACAGTGGCAAGGCAACCGATGCCTACGATGTCGCAGCCACTTCTTTCGTCGTGATCATCGACAAGAAGGGGAGGGTCGCATACACGGGCGTTGGCGACAAGCAGGATCTGGACGCGGCCATTCGCGGCGTTCTGTAGTCAACTCGGTGGTCAGCACGGTAGTCAGTTCTCCAATTCATCCCGTAGTTCGTCCGTAACTCTCCAGCAGCGAGTCGATGACAATGTTCAGGATCATGAAATTCCCGGCAATTGCGATGTTGATGGCAGCACCATTGTGTTTGCAGGCCCAGGGATCGATGGGTGGAATGGCGATGCCTGCGGCGCAGGCTTCATCCGCACCCGAAGTGGGCACGATGGCGCCCGATTTCACGGCGCAGGGCGCGGACCAGTCCGGTACGCATCCTGTATCTCTCAGTTCCCTGCGCGGGCATGTTGTCGTGCTGGCGTTCTATCCGGCGGATCGGTCGAGCGGATGCACTCACGAGCTCAACAAGTTCCGCGATGAGTACTCCAAGATCTTCGGATCCGATGTGACCGTGCTTCCCATCTCGCTCGACAGCCTCGAATCACACGTGAGCTGGGCACACGACTCCAAATTCCCATTCACTCTCGTCGCCGACAACGGCGGAAAGATCGCGAGCACGTATGGCTCGTTGATGGCGGGGCGTCCGTACGCCAGCCGGACCGTGTTCGTGATCGGCAAGGACGGCAAGATCGTGAGCCGCAACATGAAGTTCGGTGCGCTGGATCAGCACGCCTACGACGATCTTACCGCTGCGATCGCGAAGGCGAAGACCGAGTAGCACGACAGTCGGGAAACTGTAGCTCGGAATAGTGGATCTCTCCCAGATCGGAATGCGGTTGTCGCAGAGTCCTGCGACAGCCATTCCGATCCTGTTCTTCACCGGCGTCCTCACCAGCCTGACGCCGTGCATCTATCCAATGATTCCGATCACCGCGGCGATAGTCGGTGGTCAGTCGGTTGGCCGCAGCACTCGCCGCGGTGTCGCGTTGACCCTGATGTACGTCTTCGGGCTCTCGCTGGTTTACGCGTTGCTCGGGTTGCTCGCGGGTCTCACGCAAACACTGTTCGGCACTGTCAGCGCGAGTCCGTGGGCAGCACTCGTCACCGGCAATCTGCTGCTTCTATTCGGTCTCTGGATGCTCGACGCGATTCCGATCCGAATTCCCTCCGCACTACTCGGCGGCGGGCGCACCGAATCGGTCAGTTCGCTCGGCGGCGCATTCATAATGGGATGCGCATCGGGACTCGTCGCCGCGCCGTGTTCCGCGCCAGTGCTCGCCGCAGTCCTCACATGGGTCGCGGTGACCAAGAGCGCGGTACTCGGCTTCATCTACCTGTTCGTGTTCTCGATCGGCATGTGCGCGTTGCTGGTGGTAGTCGGAATATTCGGCGCAACATTCGCGCGATTGCCGAAGTCAGGGATGTGGATGGTATGGGTCAAGCGCGCGCTCGCGCTCGTGATGCTCGGCGCTGCCGAGTACTACTTCGTGCATGCCGGGCTGACGATGTAGGCGTGTTCTGGCGCCCGCTGGATCTTGTCTGTAGAGCGCCGGACGGGTGCGCTGCAGGAGTCAACCGATTCCATCGGGCTGCAACGCAACGCCTTTAGAATGCAGCCGGCAACAGATGTCGCGGTGGATCGAACGCCTTGTGTCCGCGCGTGTCATACGGAACGTCCCGCGGCGCACCTCCATTCGGCCAGTCCAGCTCCTTTCCGCGTGAATCGCGTCGCGGATGAGACACGACAAACGCCGCGACGTCGTATGCTTGCTGATCGCTCAATATGCCAGCCGAATCGAACGGCATGTTGTGTCTGATGAACGACGCCGCGCGCTCGATACGCGCCAGCGACGCCCCTATCGAATAGGAGCGGGGCCCCCAGAGCGGGGTTGCAGGTGGTATCCCCTGTCCATCGACACCGTGGCAACGCGCGCACCGCGCGGTAAATATCGCTGCGCCACGTGACGTATCGCCGCTCATTTCCGGCATCTTCGGCAACCCTTCGCCGCTTACGTGACTCCCCACTGCCACGCCGCGCGACACGAGCGCGAGATACGTGACTATGTCGTTCATTTCCCTGCTGTCTGACGGAATGTTGCGTCCCGCCATGCTGCGCCGCATGCAGTTGTTGACACGATCCTGGATCGTGATCACGCGGCCGTCGCGCGTCGTGTAGTTGGGGTAGCGTGCGTAGACGCCCGTCAACGGAATCCCGTTTGGGCGTCGGCCGTTGTCGATGTGGCAACTGAAGCAGCGGAGCGAATTGCCGACGTAGCCAGGCAGGCTGTCGCGCGTTGCCGCAAGAATCGCAAAGCCGCGCCGCGCCGCCGCTCCTTCCGGGCCGGATGGATACGTCGCGGAATCGTAAAGCGTCGCGATCGTTCTGGACGCAATTGTAGTTGTGCTGCTCGTGCGAAGACTGTCGCGCGCGTTTGCAGCATCATTCGCACGAGTACCACACGCGAGCGACGCAAGCGCAACTACGCTGGCCGTAATGCGAAGCATGAATTCCCGTCCAACTCCTGACATCGGTCCTCCGTGGAGCGCTGCAACGTCCCAGGCAATGGGAAGGTAACGCGCCACGGAGTCCCTGCGCGACCGCTGGTCGAGACCGCCAGCCGCGACCGCCAGCGGCGGCCGTCAGCTACGCGGGGATCAATCCTGCGCCGGCAGCGCGAACGCCATTACGTAGTCGCCAACGCCGAATTCCTTGCCGCCGCCGGCCGTTATCACCACGTACTGCCTGCCATCCCGTCCGCTCACGTAGGTCATGGGCGTCATGCGAGCGCCTGCCGGAAGTCGAGCGCTCCAGATCTCGTTTCCGTTCGCCGCATCGTAAGCGCGCACCATGCGGTCCAGTGTGCCGGCCTGGAATATGACTCCGCCCGCGGTCACGATGGGACCGCCGAGCGCCAGACCACCCCATTTCTCGCGGCCCGGGCCGCCTGTTGGCCAGCCGCCGAGCGGCACTTCCCAACGCCGCGCGCCGGTCGACATGTCGATTGCAATCAGCGTTCCGAATGGCGGCTTGACGCAGGGTACGGAATCCGGACCGACCAGCAGGGAACGACGTCGCATCACATACGGAGTTCCGTGCATCTGGGTGTATTCGTATCCCAGCCGCGAGTCGGAGCTGCTGATGCCGTCGCGCTTGTATTCAGCCGAGTCGATGAGCTGCATCATCGCAGGAATGCGGTTCGCCGGCACGATGATCGTGTTGGTGCGAGCGTCGAAAGCCACTCCGCCCCATGCTGCGCCGCCGACGTTGGATGGACGTTGAATCGTGCCGCGCAGACTTGGCGGCGTGTACATCCCATCGTTGCGAAGGGAGCGCGTCATGGCGCGACAGGCGGCAAGAGTCTCGGGTGTATCGCCCCAGATTTCTGTCGAGTCGATTCCCTGGGGCGTGAGCGGAGCGATGACAGTGTTGAAAGGCTGCGTTGGCCAGCTCTGCTCGCCGGGAACGTCGCTGCGTGGCACCGGGCGCTCCTCGACCGGAAAAACTGGCTTTCCAGTAGCTCGATCGAGCACGAACAACTGACCCGTCTTGGTTGCTTCGACCACGACATCCTGCTTGCGCCCATCCTTCGTGATCGTGGCAAGCGCGGGCGGTGCTGCATTGTCGTAATCCCACAGATCGTGGTGCACCGTCTGGAATTCCCACACCACCTTGCCGGTCGATCCACGCAGCGCAACTATGGAATTTGCGTAACGGTTGTCGCCCAGTCGCTCGCCGCCGTAGTAATCGGGACTCGGACTCGTGGTGGGCAGAAAGACGAGATCCCGCGCCGAGTCGACCGTCATCACCGACCAGACGTTCGCTGCACCCGTGTTGTGACCGTTCGGACCGCCCCAGCTCTTGTAGTGCGGATCGGCTGGGTCCTGGGTGACAGGATCGAATCCCCACCGGCGCGCTCCGGTCCGTGCGTCGAATGCGCGCACTTCACCGCTTGGCTTGTCGACACGTCCGTTGTCGCCAATGCTCGAGCCGACTACAACGAGACCATCGATGATGACTGGCGGAGACGTCTCTACATATTCTCCCCATTGGGTGAGCGGTGGATTGCGCAGCCCTTTCTTGAGATCGATCGTGCCGTGATCGCCGAAATCATCGCACACCTTTCCGGTGTGGCCATCGATCGCGATCAGACGTGCATCGACCGTCGCCAGGAAAATGCGCATCGCGCATGGAGCATCATGGCTGGCTGCCGCATCGATCCATGCCGTGACGCCGCGGCTTGCGAAGTCACCGGGATCGACCGCGCGATCGACATGCGCGTCGAATACCCATAATTCCGAGCCGCTCGTCGGATCGAGCGCGATCACCCTGCCGAGCGGCGTGTTCAGGTACATGACTCCGTCGATGACGATCGGAGTCGTCTCGAACTCCGCGCGATTCTTCGCCGCGAGCTCGGGGCGTGTTTCGCCCGTGCGGTATGTCCACGCAAGCGTGAGTGAATGCGCGTTCGCGGGAGTGATCTGCGACGCTGGCGAGAATCGCGTACCGGCAGGATCGTAGCCGTAGGATGGCCAGTCGATGGATCGCGAGGCCGTACCAGGGTCGGTAGCGAGCTCTGCGGTTGTATGCGGTGTCGTCACGCACGCAGAGAGAGCGAGTGCGCCGCCAAATGTCGCCGGTCCTATCAAGCGACCTAGCACGCGCGTTCCGAGGCGAGATGCAGACTGCGTCATGGGTCGTGTCTGGTTGGAGTGATTCGGCACTCATCGAGCGCCCGTTGCGGGGAAGCTCGTTGGGGGTGCGATCCGGCGGCAACAGAAGTGGGACAGACGGGATTGGGCTGGGAGGATGAGGACTCAGGCAGCACCTGTTGCGGCTCCAGCCGGCTCTTGACGACACTTAACCGTGGGTATAGACTAGAATTAACCAAGGTTAAAAGACCACCTCGGGTCAATACGCACAAAAATGCTCTCCCCGTCCGTCGAAGACTATATAAAGGCTATCTACAAGGCCCGTAGCGATAAAGGCACCATCACCACGCAGGATCTGGCCGACCGGCTCGGCGTCAGCGCGCCCGCGGTCAGCAAGATGATGCGGCGGCTGACGGAGCTCCGGCTGATCTCGCATGCCCCGTATCAGGCCGTGGAGCTCACGGAAGCCGGCGAGAAGATGGCGCTCGAGATCATCCGGCATCACAGGCTGCTGGAACTGTATCTCGTACGCGCGATGGGCTTCACGTGGGACAACGTGCACGAGGAAGCCGAACGGCTGGAGCACCACATCAGCGAGGAGTTCGAGGACAGGATCGACGAGCTGCTGGGGCATCCGGCTGCGTGTCCTCATGGCGATCCGATTCCGACGCGCGCCGGCGCCATCGCGCGCAGCTCCAATCGCTCGCTTGCGGTGCAGCGTGAGCCCGAGCATCTCGTGGTCCAGCGCGTAAGCGACGAGGACGCAGACCTGTTGCGTCACTTCAAGTCACTCGGCGTCATTCCCGGCACGGCGTTCGAGTTCGTTCGACAGGAGCCATTCGAGGGGCCGCTCGTGCTGCGGATCGGCGGCCGGCTCGTGCGCATCACGCCGCAGGCGGCGCGCGAGGTATTCGTCGATCCAGTGTCGAGAGAGGAGTCACTCTCATGACCATCACCTCGACCGAGCCCGAGCTCGAACCCGAAGACACCGGTGTAAGAAAGCACGGATGGAAGCGGCTCAGTGTCATACCAAGCCTTCCCGAAGTCAACCGCTCGATCCACGTACCGGACAAGCGGTACATCTGGCGGCGTGCGCTCGCATTTGCTGGTCCCGGCTACCTCATTGCCGTGGGCTACATGGATCCCGGCAACTGGGCCACCGACATCGCAGCGGGAAGTCTATACAACTACTCGCTGCTTTCGGTGGTCCTCATCGCGAACTTCATCGCGATCTTTCTGCAGGCGCTCTCCGCCAAGCTCGGCATCGTATCGGAGCGCGACCTGGCGCAGGCGTGCCGCGACGCTTATCCACGCCCCGTATCGATCGGCTTGTGGCTGTCCGCCGAGATCGGGATCATAGCATGCGACATCGCCGAAGTGCTCGG
>Ga0207657_10000489_pt1 | contig 41785 bp, 31 predicted proteins | sample KBSC33metaG_FD_184316 | JGI IMG/M metagenome (GOLD analysis project Ga0207657, IMG submission 184316) | Corn rhizosphere microbial communities from Kellogg Biological Station, Michigan, USA - KBS C3-3 metaG (SPAdes) (version 2) | ecosystem: Host-associated > Plants > Roots > Rhizosphere > Soil ... | reverse complement strand
AAGCACGTTCTGCAGGGGCGGGACATCGACCGCGCGCAGGACTACAACCGCAACCCGCTCGGCACCGGTCCGTATCGCGTCGCTGAATGGAAAGCCGGCGAGTACATCCTGCTCGAGCGCGTGCCGCGTTACTGGCGCGGCGACGACTACCCTAAGATCCGGCGGCTGCTCTTCAAGTTCATTCCCAACACGAACACGCGCATCAACCAATTGAAAAGCGGCGAGGTGCACGTCGTCGCGCTGCTGCCGTGGGACAAATATCGTGAGGTCGCCGATCTCGAGTCGACCGTGATCAGACGGACGCCGGGCAATGCCTACGAGCACGTCACGCTGAACGAGCGGCACTTTCCGCCGTTCGCCGACCTCCGCGTGCGTCAGGCCCTCATCTCGGCGCTCGATCGCGAACAATACGTCCGCACCATTCTCGATGGCCTGGCACCGGTGGCGCACGGCCCCATCCAACCGATCTCATGGGCGTATTCCGATCGGATCACCAAGTATCCGTTCGACGTCGCCAAGGCCCGCGCGCTCCTGGACGATGCAGGATGGCGAGTGGGCGCGGACGGCATCCGCGAACGCGGCGGCACGCGGCTCGCGTTCACGCTGATCACGCAGGCTGGCTACGCCATCCGCGAGAACATGGCTCAGGCCATCGAGCGGCAGCTGCGCGATGTCGGCGTCGACGTGCGCGTGGAGCTCCAGGACGGCACGGCGATCAGCACGACCTGGTTCGAGGGACGATTCGACGCGATGCTTCACTGGTGGCAGATGCCGTCAGATCCGGAGCTGACGACGTTCTTCGCCGCCGATCGAACGCCGCCGGCCGGACGAAACATCAACTATTTTCGAGACGACGCCTTGAGCCGGCTGCTCTACGAGTCGGATCGGACCGTCGATCGCCACGCGCGCGGTGCGCTGCTGGCCCGCGCGCAAGCCCTCATCACCGCCGCGGTGCCGGAGATTCCGCTGTACACCGTGACGCGCCTCGACGCACTGCCCGCGGGGCTCGCGAACTTCAAAGGCAATCCGACGAACACCGGCATTTTCTGGAACGTCGACGAGTGGGAAATCAAATAAGCTGACGCGGTGGCCCGGTTCCTCGCCCGACGCCTCGCGCATGCCGTTCCTCTGCTGTTCATCGTCTCCGCGCTCGTCTTCCTCTTGATTCACCTCGCGCCCGGCGGACCGCTCGCCATCTATCTGTCCAACCCGAACGTGCGGCCCGAAGATATCGAGCGCCTGCGCCACGCGCTCGGACTCGATCGACCGCTCTGGAATCAGTACTGGTCATGGCTCGCCGCCTTCGTCCAGGGCGATTGGGGGTACAGCTTCAGCGACGGGCGGCCGGTCGCGAGCCGCATTCTCGAACGTGTGCCCGCGACGCTGGAGCTGGTGAGCGCATCGCTCGGCTGCGCGCTCGCGCTGACGATGCCGATCGGCGTCTGGTCGGCGGTCCGCCGCGGCCGCTGGTTCGACCGGCTGGCAACGCTGGCGTCGATGATCGGACTGTCGCTGCCAGCTTTCTGGTTCGGGCTCCTGCTGCAGATGATCTTCGCGCTCGCGCTCGGCTGGCTGCCCTCGTCGGGCCGCGCCACGCCCGGCACGAACGCGTTCGGGGACCATCTGCAACATCTCCTGATGCCGGCCGCGGTGCTCGCGGCGGTGCTGGCGTCGAGCTGGTCGCGCTACCTGCGCGGGGCCATGATCGAGGTGATCGGCCAGCCGTTCGTTCTCGCCGCCGAAGCGCGCGGCGTGCCGGAGGCGCGCGTGATTCTGCGTCACGCGCTGGCGAATGCGCTCGGGCCGCTGGTGGCGATTGTCACGGTGGACGCCGCGCTGCTCGTGTCGGGCGCGGTCGTCACGGAGAGTGTTTTCGCGTGGCCGGGGCTGGGCAGCCTGTTCACCGAGGCGCTGGCGCGCCGCGACTACTCCGTCCTCATGGCGCTGCTGATGCTGTCGTCGGCGGCCGTCATTCTGTTCAACGTCGCGGCCGACGCCCTGCACGCCGCGATCGATCCGCGGGTCACCACGTGACGCGTCTGCCCGCCATCGTCCTTGTCTGCCTGATTGGCGCCGCCGTCGCGGCGCCGCGACTCGCGCCGTACGCGCCGGATCAGATCGACTTATCGAGCCGCCGCTCGCCGCCGACGGCGGCGCACTGGTTCGGGACCGACGAGCTCGGACGCGACGTGCTCGCGCGCGTGCTGTTCGGCGCCCGAATCTCGCTGGCGGTCGGCCTGCTGTCTGCCGTCGTCGCAGGCGCAAGCGGCATCGCGATCGGCGGGGTGGCTGGCTACGCGGGCGGCGCCGCCGACGCCGTGCTGATGCGCTTCACCGACGGTGTGCTGTCCATACCGAGGCTGCCGCTGCTCATGATCGCGGCGGTCGTGCTGCAGCCCTCCGTCGCGCTGCTGATTCTGCTCATCGGCCTCGTCGGCTGGATGGAAACGGCGCGCGTCGTGCGCGCGGAATTCGGTTCGCTCCGGGGGCGTGAATTCGTCGAGAGCGCGCGGGCATCCGGAGCCGGCCATGTGCGCGTGCTCGCGCGTCATCTGCTGCCGAACGCGGCGCGGGCGGTGGCCGTATCGCTCACGCTGGCGGTGGCGCGCGGGATCCTGATCGAATCGGCGCTCAGCTTCTTTGGCGTCGGCGTCCGGCCGCCGCAGGCCAGCTGGGGCAACATGCTCTATCAGGCGCAGGCATCGCTCGGCAGCGAACCGTGGCTGGCGCTCGCGCCGGGCGTATTCATCGTGATGACGACGGTGGCGGTGAACCTCGCCGGCGATCGGCTCGCCGCCCGGTAGGGCGGGTCTTCACACCGCAGGATATACCCTCATTCGATCACCGCGCCGCGATCGCCCGGCAGCAGCAGCTGCCGATGCGCCCACCACGGCGCGATGCCGTCGGTCATCACGCGCTCGTGGAATTCGCGCAGGTCGAACGACGCCCCGCGCGCCGCCTGATAATCCCGCCGCAGCTTGAGCGCCGCCAGCTTGCCCAGAAAGTAGCCGCCGTACGTCGGATCGTACGTGCCGCGCACCGCCTCCTGGCGCGCCGCCTGCGACGGCAGGTGCGCCTCCTCCTCGAACAGCTGCGCCGCGCGATCGATCGACCACTCGCCGCTGTGCAGTCGCAGGCCGACGATCAGACGGCACACGCGCGTGAGCGCCTCGCTCGTCTGCGCGAGCCGATAGCGCGGATCGTCGGACTTGAAGCCTTCGTCGGCGACGAGCTGTTCCGCGTAGTGCGCCCATCCGTCCTGGCCGGACGAGGGCTGCGGAAACGGGTTGAGGCCGATCCAGATGCGGCGGATCTTTCCCGGCGTCCGCCGCATGAACAGGCTGTGCACGTAATGGCCGGGCGCCACTTCGTGAGCGGTGATGTCGGCGAGCGTCGCGTAGTTGAACTTCTGCAGCCAGACATTCTGTCGTTCGGCCGGCCAGTCGGCCTGCGCGTCTGTGATGTAGTAGAAGCTCTTCACCGGATGCCGCTCCAACGGCGGCGACGAGTGCATCGACGCGAGGCCGAGATCGTAAACGGGCGCCGCGGCGACGATGACGCGCTCTCCCGGCGGCAGATCGACCAGGCGACGTTCGCGAATGAACGCGAAGAGCTCATCGACGATCTTCTGCGCCGCGGGCACGACCTCGCCGCGTTGCGGATGATCGTTCAGCACGCCGCGCCAGACGTCGAGCGCAGGCCGGTTCGCATCCACGCGCGCCGCCGCCTCGGTGAATTGGCGCTGTAGACGCGTCAGCTCGCGGTCGCCGATCGCGAGCAGCGTCGCGGCGGGTGTGTCGATCAGCTCCTCCGCGCGATATCTCGCTTCCACGTTGGCGGTGCCGATCCTGTAGTCGCCCGCCGCGCTCTTCAGCGTCGTCGTCTCCAGCTCGGTCGCGTACGCATCGATCGCGTGACGGGCGGCTTCCGCCGAGGCACGCAGTTCGCGCTGAAGCGCGGGATCCGCGACGCCGGCGAACGCGGCGGGGAGATCGCGCGCCAGCAGGTCGGCCACGCCGCGGAACATGACCGCGGCACGCTCGACGAACACTCGCGGCGGCGCGTGGAGGTTGGCGCGGGCCGACGCCAGCAACGAGGGCACCGCGTGCAGCTTCGTGGCGGCCTGCCGCATGCGCGCGGGCGCCGGCGAGGACTCCATCGTCATCAGATTGTGGACGCCGTCGGACACGGCAGCGGCGTAGATCATCGGATTGCGCGTCCACGTCCTCACCGTGTCCAGATCCAGCAGCCAGCCGTCGATGACGCCTTGCAGGATGCGGCGATCGACCGCCTCGTCCGGCGACAGACGTGCGGCGTCAAGCGCGTCGAGACGCGCGCGCGTCGCTCGAAGCCACGCGCCTTCTGCGGCGATCGACGCCGCCGAGAAATCTTCGAGCTGGCCGTCGTGGCTGTGGATACCGTTGCCGGCGGCGATTGACGGATGGAATTGCGCGAAGCGATCGAGATAGTCATCGACCAGCGCCGCGAACGGCGACCTCGTCTGCGCGAGACCGGGCGAGGCGATCACCGCGAGCCACAGGGCGGCGGACACTCCGAGCAGGCGGCGGATCATGGACGCACCATCCTCTCCGATCGCCAGTACCAGAACGCCGGCAGACCGAGCGCGACGATGAACGTGCCCACCAGCGACGCCATCGGTTGCTCGATGGCCGTGTTGACGACGAGCGCGCCGAGCCCGAGCACGAAGATCGCCGGGACCACCGGGTACCCCGATACGCGGTACGGCCGTTCGACGCCGGGCGCAATCCGGCGGAGACGAAAGATCGCCAGCCCTCCGAGCACGCCGAACGCCACGGACGCGAACGTCACCCAGGTGAACAACTGTTCGTACGTCCCCGTCAGCGCCAGCAGCGCGGACCATCCGCACGTCATCGCGAGCGCCACGTGCGGTGTGCGGTGCACCGGATGAACGGCCGCGGCCGACTGGAAGAACAGCCCATCGCACGCCATCGCGTAGCAGGCACGCGACGTCGCGATCACGGCGGCGGCATTGCAGCCGAGCGTGGAGACGACGACGGTGGCGGCGACGAGCGCGGCGCCGCTCGGCCCCAGCAGCGCGGTCACCGCCTTCTCGGCGATGCGCTCGACGCCCCGGATCTCGTCGAGCGGCAACGCCAGCATGTACGCGATATTGACGGTGACGTAGATCGCGATCAGCGACAGAATGCCGAGCACGAGCGCCCTGGGCACGGCGCGGCGCGCGTCCGCGATTTCACCCGCGCAAAACGGCAGGTAGTACCAGCCTTCATACGCCCACATCACCGCGATCATCACGACGCCGAACGCGGCCGCGGGCCTGGCGATCGGCGGCACGACCGGCGTGAAGGACGGCGCCACCGGGTGCAGCGCGATCGCGACGATCGGCAGCGCGGCGAGCGCCGCGACTTTCACCACCGTGAGAACCGCCTGCAGCCGGTTGCCGCTGCGCACGCCGAAATAGTTCACGCCGCCGAGGGCGAGAATCGACGCGGCCGCGACGATCTGGCCGGCCGAGATGGTCCATGCGCCCCACGGCATCGGCAGCGCGACGATGGCGCGCGACGTCGAGAGCGCGGGAACGAAGTAGCTGAAATATTTCGCGAAGCCGACCGCGACGGTCGCCACGCTTCCGGTGAGGATGACGAGCATGCACGTCCATCCGAACAGGAACGCCACCAGCGGGCCGTACGCTTCTTCGAGAAAGACGTAGAGACCGCCCGAGCGCGGATACATCGCGCCCATTTCGGCGTACGTCAAGCCGCCGCAGATCGCGATGACGCCGCCCGCGCACCACGCGAGCAGCAGGAGCGCCGCGGACGGCAGCGTCGCCGCCATGGATCCGGGCGTCAGAAAAATCGCGGAGCCGATGACGTTGGTGATGACCAGCAGCGTGGCGCTGCGCACGCCGATGCCGCGGACCAGAGGAACGTCGCATTCGGCGACCACAGTCACGATGTGGCGGAGCCTATCGCATCGGGGGAGCGGCTGTCACCGGCGATTCGCCATCGAAGCGCACGACCACCATCGTGATGTCGTCGCTCTGCGGCGCGCCGCCGCAAAAGGCGCGCACCTCGCCGAGCAGCGCCTCGAGCAGCGCCTGCGGCGGCTTGCCGCGGTTCGCGTCGATGCTCGCCAGCAGCCGATCGTCTCCGAAATCGTCGCCCGCGGCGTTGAACGCTTCGGTGACGCCGTCGCTGAACAGCACGATCGCGTCGCCCGGTTGCATTGTGAGCGTCTCTTCCTCGAAGACGGCGCCGCCGAAGAGGCCGAGCACGACGCCGCCCGTCTCGAGACGGCGGACGCCGGTGGCGCTGACGAGGATCGGCGGATTGTGACCGGCGTTCGAGTAGGTGAGCGACCCGTCGGGCGCGATCAGGCCGTAGAACGAGGTGAGAAAACGGGCCTCGATGGCGCGGCGCACGAGGCCGTTGTTCAGGCGCGACAGCAACGCCGCCGCGCTGGTGTGGTACACCGATTCCGCACTGAACATCCCGAGCAGCGCGGCCGCGAGAAGCGCCGCGGGCGATCCCTTCCCGGCGACGTCGCCGAGGATGAAACCGAATTGCCCACCCTGCAGCTCGACGTAGTCGAAGAAATCGCCGCCGACCGCGCGACACGGCACCGATGTGCCGGCCGTCGTGAAGAAGGCACCGGCACGCCCCGACGCCGGCAGCAGCGCCTGCTGAATCGCGGCCGCGACCTTGAGGTCCTGCTCGTACTTCGCGCGCTCGAGCGCCTGACGATACAGCCGTGCGTTTTGAATCGCGACCGCCGCCTCCGTGCTGAGCGTCTCCAGCGCGGTGCGGGTCGATTCGGATCGGAGTGCGCCCCGCTCCCGGCTGTCGAGATACAGCACACCGATCATCTTGTCGTCTATCGGATCGTCGATGCGCTCGACGTACCGCACGAGCCGCAGCGGCGTACACAGCACGCAGCGGATCCCGAGCGCCACCGTGCCGCTGTGCAGCGCGGCCATGCCTTCGTCGAGCAGATCCTCGACGATCGCCTCGCGCCCCGTGGCAAACACCGTTTCGGGAATCTTGCGGCTCGTGGCGAAGGTACGGCCGGAGAGGGTGACGTGGCCCTGCGCCCGCGCCAGCTTGAATTCGAGCTGCCCGGCGTCGTTGTCGAGCATGATGAAGCCGCGCTCCGCGCCGGCGACCTCGATCGCCGAGTCGAGCACGAGCGCGAGCACGTCCTCGAGCACGCGTCCCGAGCCCAGCGCGCGCAGACCCTCGAGCAGGCTCGCCATGTGCCGCAGCTCGTTCGCCGCCGCCGCCGCGCTGCGCTCGGCAGACGGCGCATCGTCGCCAACGAGAAAGACGATGGCCGTGTCGTCGGATTGCCCGAGGCGGATTCGATCGCCGTTGACGAGCACGCGTTCGGTGACGCGCTCGCCGTTGACGAAGGTGCCGAATTTCGAGTCGCAGTCGCGTAGACGGCACACGCCGTCCTGCGACGCGATCTCGGCGTGCAGCCGCGAGATGCCGAGGCCCGGAATGCGGACGTCGGTCTCGCTGCGGCGGCCGAGCGTCACCACGGGCTTGTCGATCGGCACGAACCGCCGGCCGAGCACGTCGGTGACGCTGAGGCGCGCGGAACCGTCGACGCTCACGGCGATCCGCCTCAGAAGCCGGCGACGGCCGAGGCTTCGGTATCGTAGCTGTCGAACACCGTCACGAGCTTGGTGATGGTGAGCAGATCCTTGAGGCGCTTGGTGACGTTGAGCAGCCGCACCGAACCGCCTTTGTTCTTCGCGGTCGCGTGGGCGTGCACCAGCTCGCCGAGGCCGGCGCTGTCGACATATGACACGCGGCCGAGATCGAGCACGAGCTTCTTGTGCCCCTGCTCCAGCAGGCTGCGCACCTTGTCCTTGAGCATCGTTTCGCCGCCCGAGCCCAACGTGATGTCGCCAATGACCGTGACGATGACGACGTCGCCGCTAATCCGCTGTTCGACCTGCATGCGATCCTCTGGATGATGTGCGTGGAACGTTGTGGAATCAGCGCAAACGAGCCGCGGCATCCGTCAGCGCTGCGTGGCTTTCTTCTGAGCGTCCTTGTAGTGATCCGATCGCTGCGGGACGAGCGCGTAGGCCTCCCGGGCCTTGTCGGCGTTCTTGAGCCGCTTCTCGTAAATCTCCCCCGCCCGCCACGCCGCGTCCTGCGCGCTGGCCGGGAAGCGGGTCGCGAGCTGCTCGAGCGTCTGCGCCGCCAGCTCGTAGCGCTTCATGTCGTCGTACAGATCCGCGAGCTTGGCGAGCGCCGATCCCACGCTCGCCGCGTCGGGATACGTCTCGACGATCGTTCGATACGAGATCAGCGCGGCGGGAACCGAGGTGCCGAGCTGCGCGTCGAACGCGCGCAGCTTCGCGTGATCCTCGAGCTCCGCTTTGCGCACCAGGGCGCGCGGCGCCAGCGTGCCCGACGGCTGGAGCTTCACGACCTCGTCGAAAAGCCCGATCGCCGCCTGCTCCCGATCGGCGCGTTTGGAGTGCAGCGTCAACTCGGCGAGGCGGAACGTCGCCTCGGCGGCCTGCGGCGTCGATCCGAACTTGCTCCGCAGCTCCACGTAATTCGCCATCGCATCGTCGACGCGCTGCTGACGCTCGTAAATGGCGCCGATGAGGAGATACGCGTTGGCCGCTCCGGCTGGCGCGGGATTGCCGCCCACAGCCGATTTGAGATCCGCGAGCGCCTGATCGTACAGCTTCGCTTCCACTTTGGCGGTCGCGATGCGAATCACTTCAGCGGTCGGATCGGGCGTGCGCGCCGCGTCCTTTCCGCGGACAGGTTTGATGATGCCGGCCTCATCGGTGGCGCCGGCAGCTGACGCGGACGCCGTGTGTCCGGCGGCGGGTGCCGCCGGCGCGGAAAGCGGCTGCGTCGATGGCACAGGCGGCGTCTTCGCCGCACTCGTCGTGGCGGATGCGGGGACGACGGCGGGCGCCGCCGCGGGCGCCAGCGCGATCGGCGGCGGCGCGGGTTCCGATGCGGCTGCCGCCGCGGGGGTCACGACAGGAGCCGGCGCCTCGCTCGCAGTTGATGTTTTGCCGATTGAATATCGCGTCACCGCGAAGAAGGCGATCGCGGCAGCCAGGCAGACCATGGCTGCCGCGGCGGCGAACAGCTCTCCGCGCGTCCGCGCCGCCGGCAACTCGTTCCGCGTCATCGCGCGCGTCGCGGCGGACGAGGACGATCGACGGCCGCTGTTCGAGCCGGAGACCGCCGATCGCGATCCGCTGGCGCTCAGATCGCGCTCGCGCTTGATGCGCTCGAGATCCGCGCGCAGCTCCGCCGCCGTCTGATACCGGCGGTTGCGATCTTTCTCGAGCGCCCTGGCGACGATCTCGTCGAGCTCCTCCGGCACGTTGGCGTTCACCTCGCGCGGCGGCGGCGGCTCGCGATTCAGGATCGCGTCGAAGATCACCGCGGTCGTCGCGCCCTGGAAGGTGCGCTCGCCGGTGGCCATTTCGTAGAGCACGACGCCGAACGAGAAGAGATCCGTTCGCGCGTCGAGCTCTTCGCCGCGCGCCTGCTCCGGCGACATGTACGCGACGGTCCCGAGCGTCATGCCATTCTTCGTCGTCAGCAGATCGTCGTTGAACCGCGTGACGGCGGCGGTCAGCAGACTGTCGCGGCGCGTGGGGTGGACCGTTTTGGCGAGGCCGAAGTCGAGAACCTTCGCCTGTCCGCGCGTGGTCACGAAGATGTTCGCCGGTTTGATGTCGCGGTGCAGAATCCCTTGACCGTGCGCCGCGCTCAAGCCGTCGGCAATCTGGATCGCCAAATCGAGCAGCGTGCCGATCGGCAGCGGGCGTCCGCCGATCTGGCGATCGAGCGTCTGGCCTTCGAGCAGCTCCATCGCGATGAACTGCGCGCCCTCGTGCTCGTCGATCTCGTAGATCGTGCAAATGTTCGGATGGTTGAGCGCCGACGCCGTGCGCGCTTCACGCAGGAACCGCTCGACGGCGGGTCGATCGTCATTGCGATCGGGCGGAAGAAATTTCAGCGCGACGAAGCGCGAGAGCTTGAGATCCTCGGCCTTGTAGACCACTCCCATGCCGCCGGCCCCGAGCTCTTCGAGGACTCCGTAATGCGAGATGGTTCGGCCGATCATGATGCGGGAAGAGACGGAAGCATAGAGGCATCCGGAGGCGCGGTCAATCCCCTGAACGTGTGGCGAGAAATGTCGCCGCGCACGGCTGAGAATTCCGCCCACAGGCAGACAAACCGCGCGGGCGCGATCGGTCGAATCGCTACGGTCGAATCGTGTCGCGGCCGTCCATGTAGGGACGCAGCGCCGTCGGGATCGCGACCGATCCGTCTTTCTGCTGATAGTTCTCGAGAATCGCGATCAGCGTGCGTCCGACGGCGAGGCCGGATCCGTTCAGCGTGTGGACGAGCTCCGCTTTGCCGGTTCCGCCGACGCGGTATTTGATGTTCGCGCGCCGCGCTTGAAACGCTTCGGTGTTGCTGCACGACGAAATCTCGCGATACGTCTTCTGGCTCGGGAGCCACACTTCGATGTCGTAGGTTTTCGCCGACGCGAATCCCATATCGCCCGTGCACAGCAGCATCGTCCGGTACGGCAGCTCGAGGCGCTTGAGAACCTCTTCGGCGTTCGAGGTGAGCGCTTCGAGCTCGTCGTACGACCGCTCCGGCGTCGTGAATTTCACGAGCTCCACTTTGTCGAACTGATGCTGACGGATCAGCCCGCGCACGTCCTGGCCGTAGGAGCCGGCTTCACTGCGGAAGCACGGCGTATACGCCGTGTAGCGCAGCGGCAGCTCGCGGCCGTCGAGGATCTCGCCGCGGTGCAGATTCGTGAGCGGCACTTCCGCCGTCGGCACGAGATACAGATCCCACTCGCCGGCGATCTTGAAGAGATCGCCTTCGAACTTCGGCAGGTTGCCGGTGCCGGTGAGCGACGCCGTGTTGGCGAGAAAGGGCGGCTCGACCTCGCGGTACTGATGCTCGCGGGTGTGCAGATCGAGCATGAAGTTGATCAGTGCGCGCGAGAGTCTGGCGCCCGCGCCCGACAGCACCGAGAATCTGGCGCCGGCGATGCGCGTGGCGCGCTCGAAATCGAGGATGCCGAGCGCGGCGCCGAGGTCCCAGTGCGGCAGCGGCTCGAAGTCGAAGACGCGAGGCTCGCCCACGCGCCGCACTTCGACGTTGTCGGCGGCGCTCGATCCGACGGGGACGCTCGCGTGCGGCAGATTGGGCAGGACGAGCAGCGCGTGATTGCGCTTCAACTCGATCGCGTCCACCTGCACGCTCAGCTGCTTGATCTGCTGCGCGCGCAGGCGGTTGGCCTCCTGCACCGGCGTCGTGTCGATGCCTTGGCGGCGGGCGCGCGCGATCTCGTCGCCCGACGTGTTCTGCTGGCGCTTGAGGCCTTCGAGCTCCGGAATCATCCGGCGCCGCGCCGTCTCCAGCGTCGCGATCTCCTCGAGCGCCTTGTCCGGATCGAGCCCGCGGTTTTTCAAGCCTGCGCGGACGACGTCCACGTGGTCGCGAACGTATGCGGAATCGAGCATGCTACCTCAGCTATCCATTCTATATTCGCGCGCCGCTCAGCTCCTCTGCTACGATTCCTACGTGCCATCGCCGATACGCAAAGCCGTGTTCCCCGCTGCCGGTCTCGGCACGCGGTTCCTTCCCGCCACCAAGGCACAGCCGAAAGAGATGCTGCCGCTGGTCGACAAACCGATCATCCAGTACGGCGTCGAGGAGGCGGTGGCGTCCGGCATCGCCAACATCATCCTGGTCACGGGACGCGGCAAGAACGCCATCGAAGATCATTTCGACGTCTCGGTCGAGCTCGAATCCTTTCTCGAAGCACGCGGCAAACGGAGTCAGCTCGACGAGATCCGCAAGATCTCGAATCTGATCAACTTCGCGTACGTCCGGCAGGGCGAGCCGCTCGGCCTCGGCCATGCCGTGCTCGTCGCGCGCGAGCTCGTCGGCGACGAGCCGTTCGCCGTCATTCTGGGCGACGATGTGATCGACGCCGAGCCGCCGGCGATGAAACAGCTCATCGACGTCTACCAGCGCGTGGACGGACCGGTCCTCGCAGTAGAACGGGTGCCGCACGACGAGATCTCGAGCTACGGCGTCATCGACATCAAGCCGGGTGCGCAACTCGGCGCCGGCGTCTACGAAGTGCGCGATCTCGTGGAGAAGCCGCCGCACGACGAGGCGCCGTCCGACCTCGCGATCATCGGACGATACGTCCTCACACCTGACATCTTCCCCGCGCTCGCGGCGACGAAGAGCGACCGCACCGGCGAGATTCAGTTGACGAACGGGCTGCGCGCGCTGCTCAAATCGCGTCCGATTTACGCGTGTGAAGTACAAGGCGTGCGGCACGACACGGGGAACAAACTGGGATTCCTGAAAGCGGTCGTGTACTTCGCGCTGCGCCGGCCAGGTCTGGCCGAGAAATTTTCCGCGTACCTGCGCTCGCTCGATATCCGCACGCCGGCGGGCAAGCTGTAGGGCCGGTCGTTCCGGACCCGCCGCGCTGAAAAGACGCCTACAGGGATCCGCCGCGCGAAAATACGTTACGTCGTGGACTTGGCCGGCGCGGACTTCGCCGGCGTCGAGGCTGGCGTCGCCGTTGTCGAGCTCGACGAGGACGTGTCGCTCGATGAAGCGGTCTTCTCGCTCTTGTCGCTCTTGGCCGCGTCCGACGTGCTCTTGCCGGAGCCGTCGCCCGCCGCGCCGTCCTGCTCCTTCTTCGACGCGCTCACGTAATCCTTCTTCGCGTAATCGGTGATGTAGAACCCGCTGCCTTTGAATTGAATGGCGGGCGACGACATCAGCTTGTGCACCGGTCCGCCGCACTTCGGGCATTTCGTCTCGAGCGGGTCGGAATATTTTTGAATCTTCTCGAAGCGATGCCCGCAGGCGTCGCACTCATATTCGTACAGCGGCATTCCTGGTCCTTTTTCTCCGATCCTGATCCTGATCCCCGATCTACTCGAGCAAATCGCCTTCTTCGCCGAGCATCAACTGCCGGTGCAGCCAGAACGGCGCCGTACCCTGGCCGAGCAGCGTGTCGTGAAACGATTTCAGCGAAAACGACTTGCCCTGCTGCGCCTTGTAGTCCTGCCGCAGTTTGAGCAGCATCAGCTTGCCCACACTGTAGACCAGATACGTGGGATCGAACGTGCCGCGCTCGGCCTCGCGGCGCGCGCTCGTCTCTTCCATGAACGCCTCCTCGCGGAAGAATCGGACGCCCTGCTCCACCGACATGTCCTCGGTGTGGAGCTTGATGCACACGACGAAGCGCGCGAGGCGGATGAGCGACTCGGCGAGCTGCCCCAGCTTGATGCCGTAATCCTGCCGGCCGAATCCGGCATCCAGCATCATCTCCTCGCAGTAGTGCGCCCAGCCCTCGACGAAGGACGCCGGCGCAAACAGAATCGATTTGCGCGCCTTCGACTCTACCCGACGCAGATGCTGATAGTGCAGGAAATGTCCCGGATAGACCTCGTGGATGGAGATCGACCACAGCGTCGGAAAGTTGTAGTCGCGCAGATACTCGTTCTGACGATCGGCGGGCCACGAGGGATCGGCGTCGGTGAGGTAGTAGTACGCGCGCGTCGGCTTGCTCTCGAATGGTCCCGGCGTCCACATGCTCGCGAACGACCAGCGGTAGAAGTCGGGCGTCTGCGCCACGGTCACCGGCTCGCCCGGTGGGAGCGAGACGATCGCCTGACGCTCGAGAAACGTCGCGAGCTCTTCCAGCTGTTGACGGCCGACGCCAACGAGCTCGCCCGGCGCCGGATGCTGCGCCTTTTGATGCGCCCACGCGGCGAGCGGATCGCTGCCGTTCATCTTGCCGGCAAGCGAACGAAACGCGTCCTGCGTCGCTCGCAGCTCGCGCAGCGCGATGCCCAGCAGCCGATCGACCGGCAGCGGGAGCCCCTCCTCCAGCTTCAGCTTCTCCTCGAACGTCTCGCGACCGAGCCGAAAGGAGCCGCGCGCGCGCGGCGCGAGATCGGTCTCGAGATAGTCGATATAGGAGCGCACCGCCTGCGACGCTTCGGTCTGCGCGTCGGCGAGATCGCCGAGCAGGTGCAGATCGTCGACGCTGGAGAAGGCCCGCGGCAGCTCGTCGTCTATGAACTTCAGCGCACCGCGCATCGTCTCGATGCCGACCTTGACGAAGATGCCGGGCGGCTCCTTGATGTTGTCGCGCGCGGCCTGCACCAGGCGCGGCGTCTGGCGCAGCTTGGAGAGGACGCGGCGCGCCCGTTCGGGAGCCGGCGCATGCGAGAACAGCGCCTGGCCGGCGAGGCTGGACGCGATGATGTCCGAGTAGTACTGCGGGTTCTTCTCCCACGTGCGCACGTCTTCGATCTCGAACATGCGCGCCTTGACGTGGGAGGTGATCATGCGGTGCTCGAGCCGCTCGACGCTGGTGAGACCGTCGCGGTTGATCTCGTCCAACCGGCGGAGGTATCCGGCCAACGCGTGCGCTTCCCCCTCGATGCCCTGGCGACTGAGATCCTCGAGCAGATCGTCGTGCGTGTGCACGCCGTCGAGGGTGGCATGGGTCGGATGCGTCTCGTGGAGATAGCCGAGCAGGTCGTCGATGAAATGCGGCAGTGGTTCAGAAGCGATCATGAGTTCGTACGCCAATGGTGGCCGGGCTCAGCCGGACGAGCTGTGGTCGATATCAGATCCGCCAATGGTACAATAAACACGTTCCCGCCAATGCCCGGCACGCTGTTCGTGGTCGCCACTCCCATTGGAAATCTCGAAGACCTGACGATGCGCGCGCTCCGGGTGCTGCGTGAGGTGTCGGTGATCGCGGCCGAAGATACGCGGCGGACGAGCCATCTGCTCGCGCGGTACGCGATCCAGACGCCGATGACCAGCGTGCACGAGCACAACGAGGGCAAGAAAGCGGCGGCGCTGCTCGCGCGGCTGGCGGCTGGCGAATCGGTGGCGCTCGTCTCCGACGCCGGCACGCCGACCATCTCCGATCCGGGTCAACACCTGATTCGGCAGGCGATTGATGCAGGTATTCGGGTCGAGCCGGTCCCGGGGCCAAACGCCGCGATCGCCACGCTCGCCGTGTCCGGCTTCAAGGCGGACAGCTTCACCTTCCTCGGCTTTCCGCCGACTAGGTCAAAAGCCAGATTCGACTGGTTTGCCAAACTGGCTGCGTCGGCACCGGTCGCCGTATTCTATGAAGCCCCGCATCGCGTGCGACGAACCCTGGAGGAGGTGCGGTCAGTGTTGGGCGATTGCGAAGTCGTGATTGGCCGTGAACTTACCAAGAAGCACGAGGAATTGGTCAGAGGACCAATAACAACGGCCCTCAAGGCCATCCTCGAGCCGGTAGGCGAGTTCACGGTCGTCGTAAATATTGGTCAATCGCCAGAACGACTCGACATCAAACGGCCGGACGATGCGGCTATCCAGCATGAATTTGGCGAAATGACCGAATCTACTCGCGCCCCGCGCCGGCAGCATATTGCGCTTCTGGCCACGAAGTACGGTATGACGGCCAACGATGTGTATGCCGCGATCGAGCGGGCGAAGAAATCGGTCGAATGACCGTGGGTGAACCGTCTCTCCAGGATCCCGGGCGCTTGACCAGCTTGCGCCCTTCTGTTACTTTACCGCCCGCTTTCGGCGCGAAACATTCGCTCCGCGTCCTTCGCGCGCAGGAGCTTCATGGCGAAGCAGCGGCGGCCGCAGCCCAAGTCCACTAAGGCGAAAGCCACACCATCGTCGCCACTCAGCCCCGTCGCGTCGACGGGGATGCCCTCGAGTGCTGCCGCCCGGCCGCAGACGGCTGCGGCCCCGTCGCCCCCCGCACGTCGCGCCGGCTATGTCGACGCCATCGCGCTGTACGAACGCGGCGTCGATGCGTTGCAGCGCCACGATTATTCGGCCGCCGCGCGTCTGCTGACGTCGGTGCTCAATCAGTATCCCGAGGAGAAAGAGCTGCACGAACGCGTGCGCTTGTACTTGAACGTGTGCGAGCGGCACGCCGCGCCGCCCGAAGACGGTCCACGGACGATAGACGAGCGGCTCTACGCGTCGACGCTCGCGATCAACGGCGGAAAATACGATCAGGCGATCTCGCATCTGCGCCTCGTGCGCGACGAAGATCCCGACAACGATCATGCGCTCTACATGCTCGCCGTCGCGCACGCGCAGCGCGGAGAACATGCCGAGGCGCTCGCGCATCTCGAACGGGCGATCGCGCTGAACCCGGAAAATCGCGGACTGGCCAAGCGCGACCCGGATCTCGAGCCGCTGCGCGGCCATGAATCGTTTCGCGGCGCGCTCGATACGGCGCCGCTGCCCCACAGCCTGCGCCGGCCGCCGATCCGGACCCGAACAGCGCGATAATCAACGGCGTCATGTCTGACGTCCACGTCGTCGTCCTCGCCGCCGGCAAGGGCACGCGCATGAAGTCTGCGCTGCCAAAGGTGATACACCGGGTGTGCGGCTCGCCCATGATCGAGCTCGTGCTGAAGACCGCCGAGGTCCTCCGCCCGCGCCGCATCGTCGTCGTCGTCGGACACCAGGCCGACGTGCTGCGCCAGGCGCTCGGCGGCCGGCCGGAGCTGACCTTTGTCGTACAGGAACCGCAGCTGGGGACGGCGCACGCGCTGCTGACGACCGAGGCGGCATTGAGCGGCGCGAGGGGAACGGTGGTGCTGCTCTCCGGCGACGTGCCGATGCTGTCGCGCGAGACGCTGGAGCGGCTGGTCGATCGCCACCAGAAAACGGACGCGGCGGCGACCGTGGTGACAGCGGTCGTGGACAATCCGCATGGCTACGGCCGGATCGTTCGATCCGGCGAGCGTATTGCACGTATTGTCGAGGAGCGTGACGCCAGCTCGACCGAGCGCGAGATCCACGAGATCAATTCTGGAATCTACGCCTTTGCACTGGACGGTCTGTTCGACGCGATCCGCGGCATCGCGGCGGAGAACGCGCAGCGGGAATACTACCTGCCCGATCTCGTCGCCATTTACCGCGCGCGCGGCCTCGAGGTGGAAACATTGACGGTGACGAACCCTGATGAAATCCGCGGCATCAACAGCCGGGCCGAGCTCGCGGAGGTGGGACGCCTGATGCGGGAGCGGAAGAACGCGGCGCTGATGGCGGCCGGGGTGACGCTCGACGATCCGGCGACGACCTACGTCGCGCCGGATGTGGAGGTGGGCGCCGACACGATCCTCCGTCCCGGCGTGTCGCTGGAAGCCGGCACTCGCATCGGATCCGGCTGCGACATCCACAGCGGCGCGCGCATCATCAACTCGACGATCGGCGACAACGTGACGGTGTTGAACCACTGCGTCATCGGCGACTCGACGGTCGAGAGCGGCGCCACGGTCGGGCCGTTCGCGCATCTGCGCGCGCACTCGCACGTGCGAGAGCGGGCGAAGGCGGGCAACTTCGTCGAGTTGAAGAACACCACGATCGGCGCGGGATCGAAGGCGATGCACCTGTCGTATCTCGGGGACGCGACGATCGGCGAGGCGGTCAACATCGGCGCCGGCACGATCACCTGCAACTACGATGGTGTGAAAAAGAACGCGACCGTGATTGAAGATCGGGCCTTCATCGGCAGCGACTCGCAACTGATCGCGCCGCTCACGATCGGCGAGGGTGCGTACGTCGGCAGCGGCACCACGGTACGAGAAGACGTGCCCGCCGGCGCGCTCGCCGTCAGCGCGGGCAAGCAGCGAACGATCGAGGGCTGGGTGGAGCGGCGGAAGAAGAAATGAAATTTACAATTGGAAATTCAGAACTGAGAATTCGTCGTGATTCTCAATTCCTAATTCCTAATTGCACATTTCGGGAAGGCTCGCATGTGTGGAATCATCGGATACATCGGACCCAAGGACGTCGTTCCCGTACTGATTGACGGGCTGCGACGGCTCGAGTACCGCGGCTACGATTCGGCGGGTGTGGCCGTGGTGCACGACGGCGCGATGGACCTCCGCCGCAGCGCCGGCAAGCTGTCGCGTCTCGAGGACGTCATCAAGCTGCACCCGATTCAGGGCGACTACGGCGTGGGGCACACGCGGTGGGCGACGCACGGACGTCCGACCGAGGAGAACGCGCACCCGCACCGCGACTGCACCGGCAAGATCGTCGTCGTGCACAACGGCATCATCGAGAACTACCTCGACCTGAAGCTGGAGCTGCAGGCGCAGGGGCATACGTTCGTCACCGAGACCGACACGGAGATCGTCGCGCATCTCGTCGAGCGCGAGATGAAGGACGACGGCCTCGAGAACGCGGTGCGCCGCGCCCTGATGCTGATGCGGGGCCTGTTCGCGCTCGTGCTGATCTCGGCCGATGATCCCGAGAAGATCGTGACGGTTCGCAATGGTCCGCCGATCGTCGTGGGTCTGGGCGACGGCGAGTTCTTCGTCGCCTCCGATATCCCGGCTATTCTCAGCCACACGCGCGACGTCGTCTTCCTCGGCGACGAGGAGATGGCCGTCATCACGCGCACCGGCGTCGCCTTCACCGATTTCTTCGGCCGTCCGGTTTCCAAGGCGACGCAGCGCGTGCTCTGGGATCCGATCATGGCGGAGAAGGCGGGCTACAAGCACTTCATGCTCAAGGAAATCTTCGAGCAGCCGACCGCCGCGCGCGAGACGATCCTTGGACGCGTGTCGCAGGACAGCGGCAAGGTGTTTCTCGAGGAGATGAAGATCACCGACGCGCAGCTCGCGGCAGTGGAGCACGTGACCATCCTGGCGTGCGGCACCTCGTGGCACGCCGGACTGGTCGGGAAGTATCTGCTGGAGCGGCTGGCGCACGTGCCGGTGGAAGTGGACTACGGGTCGGAGTACCGCTATCGCCAGCCGATCGTGCCGGCGAACACGCTGGCGATCGTCATCACGCAGTCAGGGGAGACAGCCGACACGCTGGCCGCGCTGCGCGAAGCAAAGCACGCCGGCGCACGCAGCGTTGCCATCTGCAACGTGGTCGGCAGCATGGCGACGCGCGAAACCGACGGGACGATCTACACGCATGCCGGCCCGGAGATCGGCGTCGCGTCGACGAAGGCGTTCACCTCGCAGTTGGTCGCGTTGTACTTGCTGGGCCTGCGCCTCGGCCAGGCGCGCGGTGTGCTGTCGGCGGATGCGTCGAAGCCGCACATCGACGCGCTGCTGCAGCTGCCGCTGCTGCTCGAGCAGACCCTGAAACTGGCGCCGCAGGTCGAAGAGATTGCCGGCCGCTTTCAGGCGCGAACAGATTTCCTGTATCTGGGCCGCGGCATCAACTATCCAATCGCGCTCGAAGGCGCGCTGAAGCTGAAGGAGATTTCCTACATTCACGCCGAGGGCTATCCCGCCGGCGAGATGAAGCACGGACCGATTGCGCTCATCGACGAGCGGATGCCGGTGGTCACGCTCGCGCCGCAGGACGCCGTGTTCGAGAAGATGATCGGCAACATGCAGGAAGTGAAGGCGCGTGGCGGTTCCGTGATCGCGCTGACGTCCGGCGGCAAACAGAAGCTGGCATCGATCCTCGACCCTGACCGCGATTTCGTCGTCGAGCTGCCGATGACGCCCGCGCTGCTCATGCCGATCGTGATGGTCGTGCCCCTTCAGCTGCTCGCCTACGACATCGCCGTCCGCCGCGGCTGCGACGTCGATCAGCCGCGGAATCTTGCGAAGTCGGTCACGGTAGAATAGTGATCAGTGGTCAGCAGCCAGTGATCGGTCTTCGCACGGACTGACCACTGGCCACCGGCTACTGGCCACGACATGAATTTCCTCGAAACCCTCAACCCCGAACAGCGCGAAGCGGTGCTGCACACGAACGGGCCGCTCCTGATTCTCGCCGGAGCGGGCTCGGGGAAGACGCGCGTCATCACCAGCCGGATCGCGTACCTCGTCGGCGACGGCCACGCCAAGCCGCACGAAGTGCTCGCGGTCACGTTCACGAACAAAGCCGCCGAGGAGATGCGCGCGCGTGTCGAGTCGCTGCTCGGCTCCGACGTCACCGGCATGTGGGTATCCACGTTCCACGCGCTCTGCGCGCGCCTGCTGCGGCGGGAGGCGCCGGCGATCGGACTCTCGCGCGATTTCGTGATCTACGACTCCTCCGATCAGTTGACCGTCGTCAAGCAGGCGCTGAAGTCGCTGCAGATCGACGACAGCTTCATCCAGCCGCGGGCCGCGCTGTCGCGCATCAGCAGCGCGAAGAACCGGATGGAAGGCCCCGAGGCCATCGCGAGCGCCGCCGGATGGAACCGCCGGGACGAGCAGATCGCCAAGGTGTACGCGTACTACCTGAATGCGCTCAAGGAGTGCAACGCCCTCGATTTCGACGACCTGCTCCTGAAAACAGTCGAGATCTTCGAGCAGTCGGAGCGCGTGCGCCAGAAGTACGCGCAGCAGTTCCGCTTCGTGATGGTCGACGAGTACCAGGACACGAACCGGCCGCAATACCTGCTGATCCGCCGCCTCGCCGAAGTCCACCGCAACCTCTGCGTCGTCGGTGATCCCGATCAGTCGATTTACAAGTGGCGCGGCGCCGACCTGCGCAACATCCTCGATTTCGAACAGGATTTCGGCGACGCGAAAATCGTCAAGCTCGAACGGAACTATCGCTCGACGCAGGTGATCCTCGACGCGGCATCGGCCGTAATCAGCCAGAACCGCAACCGCAAGGACAAGCACCTCTGGACCGACCGCAAAGGCGGCGCGCGCATCCGCTATTTCCGCGGCGGCGACGAGCTCGAGGAAGCCGACTTCATCACACGCACGGCCCGCACGGCGCTCGCCGACGATGTGGAAGCCATGGTGGCGGTGCTGTATCGCACCAACGCGCAGTCGCGCGCGATTGAAGACGCGCTGATGCGCGAGGGCGTCGCGTACAAGGTCATCGGCGGGGTGCGCTTCTACGAGCGCAAGGAAGTGAAGGACGCGCTCGCCTACATGCGCCTCGTCATCAACCCGCACGACGATGTGAGCCTGCGGCGCGTGATCAACGTGCCGGCGCGCGGCATCGGCAAGGGCGTCATGGAGGCCATCGAAACACTTTCAGCCGACGCCGGCCACGAGGATCTTCCGCTGCTGGCGGCGGGTCTTGCGCCCGCGGTGTCGGCGAACTCGTTGTGGACGCGTCTCGTCCGCGGGCTCGAGGCGCGCGCGTTCACGGGCCGCGCGGCCGCGTCGCTGACAACCTTCCGCGATTTGATCGTGCGGCTCACCGAGGTGGCGCGGCAGGAGGCGGTGTCGATCGCCATCGGCAAGATGCTCGACCAGAGCGGGTATCTGCAGGATCTGCGCGACGAGCGCAGCGAGGAAGCCGAGGGCCGTGTGGAAAACCTCGCGGAGCTCGTGTCGGCCGCGCGTGAATACGAGAGCCGCGAGGCGGAGCCAACGCTGAACGGCTTCGTCGATCGGTTGTCGCTGCTGTCGGATGCCGACGAGGAGGCGGGGACACGCGACGCGCGCGTCTGGATGATGACGCTGCACAGCGCGAAAGGACTGGAGTTCCCGGTCGTGATTCTCGCCGGCCTCGAAGAGGGCCTCTTCCCGCACTCCCGCTCGCGAGACGATGAGGAGGAGCTCGAGGAAGAGCGCCGGCTGTGCTACGTCGGGATGACGCGGGCGCGCGCGGAGCTCGTGCTGACGGGCGCGGCGCGGCGCCGCATCTTTGGTGAATATCAGTCGAGCGAGCCGTCGCGCTTCATCGACGAAGTGCCGGCCGAGCTCGTCGATCGCATCGCTCCCGCGTACTCCTCGTCCGCGCGTCAGGGCAATTTCGCGCACTACGAGTTCCGCACCAACCCGTACGGGCACGGCGGGCGCCGCGGTCAGCGGGCGCGCGAGGAGCCGGCGCCGTATTCCTACGAGGATGAGGATCAGTCCACCGGCCTTGCCCTGCGGCCGGGCATGAAGGTGCGGCACCTGCAGTTCGGCGTCGGCACGGTGATCAGCGTCGAGGCGCTGGACGACGACACCAAGCTGGTGGTGCGATTCTCGAATGTGGGTCAGAAGACGCTGCGCGCGAAGTTCGCGCGGCTGGAAATGGCCTGAACCGTCTCGGCTCGTGTGGGCCTCGCGGCCGACACGCAGGTCGGCCCCTCATCCGTGTGTAGCGCGAAGTCTTCAGCCGAGCGGCACGACGCTGGTAATAATCCAGCGAGCCGGATCCACCTGTCGCAGCGTGACAGTCAATTCTTTGCGAACAATCTCGCCGCTCGGCACATGCACTTGCGCGGAAACCGTGACCCGCTTCTCGCCGTGATCCTCCGGTCCGATCCGTTCGACCTCGAACCGGAGCACCGTGCCCTCGGTCCGCGGATCGTAGATCACCGTCGAGATCGTCTGCAGCGCCGTGCGATCGAGCAGCCGTGACGCCGTGAAGAACTGCGCGAGCAGCGCCTGTTCGTAGCCGCCGCCGCACCCGATAGCGCTCAGCACGGCCCCCACCATCGCCGCGGCGACGCAGCGCTTCACCAGACGCTACGCCTCGGGAGTCGGCGCGCCGGGTTCCTCGTCTTCTTCTTTCTCGACGAGGCGCGCGATCGACACGACGCGGTCGTCGCCCTCGAGGTCGATCAGCTTGACGCCCTGCGTGGCGCGGCCGATGGCGCGCACGTCGTTCGTCTGCATTCGCAGAATCATTCCCTGCTGCGTGATCACGAGCAGCTCATCGCCTTCCTGCACGTAGGCCACGCCGACGACCGGTCCGTTCCGCTCCGACGTCTGGATGTTGATGATGCCGACGCCGCCGCGCGATTGCACGCGGTACTCCTCGATCTCGGTGCGCTTGCCGTAGCCGCGTTCGGTCACCGTCAGCAGCGTGCCGCCCGGGCGCACGACCTCCATCGCCACGACGTAATCATCGTCTCGCAGCGTGATGCCGCGGACGCCGTAAGCCGCGCGGCCCATCGAGCGCACGTCGCCTTCCTCGAAGCGGATCGCCATGCCGTCGCGCGTGCCGATGAAGATCTCGCCGGAGCCGTCGGTCAGCTGCACCGTGATGACCGCGTCCTCCTCCTCGACCCCCATCGCGATGATGCCGCCGGCGCGTGGATTGCTGAACGACGACAACGCGGTCTTCTTGACGACGCCCTTGCGCGAGCCCATCACGACGAACTTGTCGTCCTCGAACTCCTTGACCGTCAGCATCGCGGCAATCCGCTCGCCTTCCTCCATCGACACGAGGTTCGCGATCGCCTTGCCTTTGCCGTCCGGGCCGACATCCGGAATTTCGTGGACCTTCAGCCAGTACGCGCGGCCGCGGTCCGAGAAGATCATGATGTAGGCGTGCGTCGAGGCCACGAACAGATGGCTGACGAAATCCTCCGCGCGCGTTCGCATGCCGATCCTGCCCTTGCCGCCGCGCCGCTGGTTGCGGTACGTCGAGATCGCGGTGCGCTTGATGTAGCCGGTGTTGCTGACGGTGATCGCCATGTCTTCCTCGGCGATCAGCTCCTCCATGCTCAACTCGCCGTCGCCGTCGATCACGACCGTCCGGCGATCGTCGCCGTACTTGTCGCGCACCGTCTTCAGCTCGTCGACGATGATGAGCATCAGCAGACGATCGCTCGCCAGAATCGCGCGGAGGCGTTCGATCGTCTTCAACAACTCGGCGATCTCGTCGAGAATCTTCTGCCGCTCGAGCCCGGTCAGCCGCTGCAGCTGCATGTCCAGGATGGCCTGGGCCTGAATCTGCGACAGGTCGAACTGCGTCATCAGGCCGTCGCGCGCCTCCGGCACCGTCTTCGATCCGCGGATCAGCGTGATCACCGCGTCCAGGTGATCGAGCGCGATCTTCAGCCCCTCGAGAATGTGATAGCGCGCCTCGGCCTTGCGCAGCTCGAACTCGGTGCGCCGCCTGACGACGTCGCGCCGGAAGTCGATGAACGCCTCGATCAGCTCGAGCAGATTCATGACCTTCGGCCGTCCGCCGACGATGGCGAGCATGATGATGCCGAAGCTCAATTGCATCGGCGTGTGCTTGTAGAGGTTGTTCAGCACCACCTCCGGCACCTCGCCGCGCTTGAGCTCGACGACGATCCGCATGCCGTCGCGGTCGGACTCGTCGCGCAGATCGGAAATGCCCTCGATCGTCTTCTCGCGAACGAGGTCGGCGATCCGCTCGATCAGCTTCGCCTTGTTCACCTGATACGGAATTTCAGTGACGATGATGGCCTGGCGATCGCCTTTCTTGTTCGTTTCGATTTCCGACTTCGCGCGCATCAGAATCGAACCGCGGCCGGTCATGTAGGCCTGCACCGCCCCCTGGCGGCCGACGATGAAGCCGCCGGTCGGAAAGTCGGGGGCGGGCACGAGGCGAATCAGATTGCGCAGCTTGTCGGCGCGAGAGGGGGCGGGCGCGGCAGGGCTGAAGTCCTGCCCCACACCTGCTGCATCCGGCGCGACACCTCCCGCATCTGAGGCTTGCGACGCATCGCCTCCGGGCTCTGCGCCTGAGACTGACCCGGAGGGCCTCAAGTGCGTGTTCTCGATCAGCCAGATGCACGCGTCGATCACTTCGCGCAGGTTGTGCGGCGGAACATTCGTCGCCATGCCGACGGCGATGCCGGCGGATCCGTTGACGAGCAGGTTCGGAAACGGCGCTGGAAGGACGGTCGGTTCTTCGCTCGTCTCGTCGTAGTTGGGGGTGAAGTCGACGGTCTCTTTGTCGAGATCCGTCATCATGTCGTCGGCGAGCGCCTTCAGCCTGGCCTCGGTGTACCGCATCGCCGCGGGGCGATCGCCGTCGATCGATCCGAAGTTGCCCTGCCCGTCCACCGTCGGGTAGCGCATGTTGAAATCCTGCGCCAGGCGAACGAGCGTGTCGTAGATCGAGGCGTCGCCATGCGGATGGAAGTTGCCCATCACCTCGCCGACGATCTTCGCGCACTTCCGGTAGCCGCGCCCCGCCGACAGCCCCATGGTCTTCATGCCGTAGAGCACGCGGCGATGCGCCGGCTTCAGACCGTCGCGCGCGTCGGGCAGCGCTCGTCCAATGATCACGCTCATGGCGTAATCCATGTACGACCGCTTCATTTCGTCTTCGATGTTGACGGGGTTCGTCGCGGATACTTGGTCTGTCATCGGATAGAAACCTAAGGTGCCAGGGTGCCAAAGTGCTCAGGAGTAGATGCGCCACTGCTACGGCGACCGCACCATGGCACCTGGCGCCTCATACGTCCAGATTTTTCACGTCGAGCGCGTTGTCTTCGATGAACTTCCGGCGCGGCTCGACCTGATCGCCCATCAGCGTCGTGAACATCAGATCCGCTTCGGTGTGATCTTCCGCGTGCACCTGCAGCAGCGTGCGAATCGCCGGATCCATCGTCGTCGCCCAGAGCTGCTCGGGATTCATCTCGCCGAGGCCCTTGTAGCGATTGATCGCGACGCCTTTCTTTCCGGCGGCGATGAAGAACTCGACGAGCTCGTCGCGCGAGTGGAGCGTCACATCGGGCTGCTTGCCCTTTGCGCGCGCGGCCGCCGCCCCGCCGGCCGGCTCCTTCGGTTCCGCGGCCAGCCGCGTCGCCTCGTCGACCGGTGCGCCGCCGATGGCCGTGTCGCCCGCCGACACCGTCGGCTCCTCCGTGTCGGACGCGATCTCGGCGATCGTCGACACGATGATGTCGCCGTCGATCGCCGGCATCTCGCGATGGTTCGACAACAGCGTGCGATATTCGCCGGTCATCACGAACTCGACGCCGATCGTGTGATGGCGCGGATAGCCGCTCGATCGATCCTCGATCTGCAGCTGATAGCGATTGTGCTCCTCGTCGCGCTGCACGCCCACCGTGCGGGCCGACGTCGTCAGCGTCCGCGCGACGCCTTCCAACTTGTCCTTGTCGGCGAAATACTCGCGATCGGCGCCCGCCGAGAGGAGCGCCTCGACGATCTCGCGCGGATGACCGCGGCGCTCCACGGTCTGCAGGAATTTCTGATGGGCCACCATCTTGTGGAGGAGCCTCTCGAGATCGGCGCCGGCGATCTCGCGGTTCGCCGACGGGATGCGGACGACGCGCCCTTCAACCGATCGCTTGATCAGAAACGCTTCCAGCTCGCGCTCGTCCTTGATGTAGGTCTCGGACTTGCCGCGCTTGGCGCGGAAGAGCGGCGGCTGCGCGATGTACACGAAGCCGTTCTCGATGACCTTCGGCAGCTGACGGTAGAAGAACGTCAGCAGCAGCGTGCGGATGTGCGACCCGTCCACGTCCGCGTCGGTCATGATGATGATGCGGTGATACCGCAGCTTCTCGAGATTGAAATCCTCGACCCCGATCCCGCAGCCGAGCGCCGCGATCATCGTCTTGATCTCGTCGCTGCCGAGCATCTTGTCGAAGCGGGCTTTCTCGACGTTGAGGATCTTGCCCTTGAGCGGCAGGATCGCCTGAAAACGCCGGTCGCGTCCCTGCTTGGCCGAACCGCCTGCCGAATCGCCTTCGACGATGTAGAGCTCGCTGAGGGCGGGGTCACGCTCCTGGCAGTCGGACAGCTTGCCGGGAAGCGAGCTGCCGTCGAGCGCGCCTTTGCGCCGCACGAGATCGCGCGCCTTGCGCGCGGCATCGCGGGCGCGGGCCGCGTCGATCGCCTTGCCGATGATCTTGCGCGCGACAGCCGGCGTCTCCTCGAGGTACGCGCCGAGCTTGTCGTTCACGATCGCTTCGACGATGCCTTTGACCTCGGTGTTGCCCAGCTTCGTCTTCGTCTGACCTTCGAACTGCGGGTTCGGAATCTTCACGCTGACAACGGCCGTGAGCCCTTCGCGAATGTCTTCGCCGCTGACGCTCTCCTTCAAATCCTTCGCGAGGTTGTTCTTCGACGCATAGGCATTGATCGTGCGCGTCAGCGCCGACCGGAAGCCCGAGAGGTGCGTGCCGCCCTCGTGCGTGTTGATGTTGTTGGCGAACGAATACAGCGTCTCGGCGTACGTGTCGTTCCACTGCAGCGCGATCTCGGCGTCGATGCCGTCCTTCTCGCCGTGCATGTAGATCGGCTTCTCGTTGACCGACGCCTTGTTCGTGTTCAGGTGCTGTACGAACGACACGATGCCGCCGTCGTAATGGAACTTGTGGCTCTTGCCGTCGCGCTCGTCGTCGAACGTGATGAGGATGCCGCCGTTCAAGAACGCGAGCTCGCGCAGGCGCTGGGCCAGCGTGTCGAAGCTGAAGACGGTGGTCTCGAACACTTCGGGATCCGGCTTGAAGGACACCTTCGTTCCGCGCCGCTTCGTCGTGCCGGTGGTTTCGAGCGGGCCGGTGGGCTCGCCGCGGCGGTAGCTCTGTTCGTACACCTGACCGTCGCGCCAGATCTCGAGATCCAGCGTCTCCGACAGCGCGTTGACGACCGAGATGCCGACGCCGTGCAGGCCGCCCGAGACCTTGTAGCTGTCGTTGTCGAACTTCCCTCCGGCATGGAGAACGGTGAGGACCACTTCGGCCGCCGACTTGCCGTTCGGCATCGGATCGACCGGAATGCCGCGGCCGTTGTCGACCACCGTCACCGAGCCGTCGATGTGGATCGTGACGTTGATCTGATCGGCGAAGCCGGCGAGCGCTTCGTCTATCGAGTTGTCGACGACTTCGTAGACGAGATGGTGCAGGCCGGCCACACCGGTCGAGCCGATGTACATCGCCGGCCGCTTGCGCACCGCCTCGAGGCCTTCGAGAACCTTGATTTTGTCGGCGCCGTAGTCTGCGCTGGCGCCATTCCCGCCATGGCCAGCGCGCCCTCCATCGTCGTGCGCGCCGTCAGGCGTCTCCGCCGTGATTGGCTGTTGATCGTGCGGGTGTTGGATGGGATCGGTATGTTCCATGATTTCTTGGGCGCCTTGCTCACGCGCGTCTCGTCGGGTCTCGAGAATCCGCGGGTCTCACGACCCGCCCTGCGACCGACGCGCGTCGGCGCCCTGTCAGACGCGCATCGGCATGATGACGTAGGTGTAGTCGTAGCCGTCGGCGCCGACCGGCTTCATCACCGCCTGGCTCACCTCGTCTTTGAGATCGAGCGATACGACATCGGTCGCAACGGCCGAGAGAAAATCGAGCACATACTGCGCGTTGAAGCAGATGCCCATCGGCGCGCCCGTGTACTCGACGGGCAGCGTCTCCTTTGCCTCGCCCAGATCGGGGCTGCTCGACGTCACGTCGACTTTGCCCTTGTCGATCTGAAACTTCACCGCGCGCGAGCGTTCGTTCGACATCAGCGCGACGCGTTTGACGGCGTTGGTGAGCCGGTCGCGCTCGAACTCGATGTGCTTGTCGTTACCCTTCGGAATCACACGCTCGTACGCGGGAAACTGCCCATCGATCATCCGCGAGATGAGCAAGCGATCGCCGGTCGTGAAGAACAAATGGTTCTCGCCGCGCTCGTAGCCGACGTCGCCGTCGCCTTCCAACAACAGGCGGCCCAATTCGCCGAGCGTCTTCTTCGGGAGAATCGCCTTGTTCTCGTCGCCATCCTTCGCTTTGCCGTCTCGCGTGACGCTCACCAGCGCCAGACGATGACCGTCGGTGGCCACGAGATTCATCTCCTCCGGCCGCAGCACGAACAGCGCGCCATTCAAGAAGTAGCGCGTGTCCTCTCCGGTGATCGCAAACTGCGTCTTCGCGACCATTTCCTTGACGGCGCCGCGCGCCAGGCTCGCGGTGACGGCGCCGCCCGATTCCGGCAGCGCCGGAAAGTCCTCGCGCGGCAGCGTCTGCATCCGCGACTCGAAACGGTCGGCGGCGATCTTGACGCCGCCTTTGTCCTCCGCGATCCGGATGTCGGTGTCCGGCAGCGATTTCACGATCTCGTAAAACTTCTTCGCCGGCAGCGTGAGCGTTCCGCCTTTCGTGACCGACGCCTTGCACGAACTGCGCAGCCCGACCTCGAGGTCGGTGGCGAGAAACCGAACCGTATCGCCTTTCGCTTCCATCAGCACGTTGGCGAGAATCGGGATCGTATTCTTGCGCTCGACGATGCCCTGAAAAAGTTGCAATTCCCGCAGAAGGTCGTTCTTGCGGACGACGAGTTCCATAGCAGTGCTGACCTCGAAGTAGGCGGGGGCCTGGGCCCGCGATCCCCAAAGGAGAGGAGTGATTCGAGAAGATAAAATTATATAGGAAGAGAGGGTGTGTTGGAAAGTGTGCCCTGCCCGTTAACCCTTGTTATCGAGTGGTTTAGGTTGTGCAAAAAACGTGGATGCTATCCGGCCGCCTAAATCGACTGGAACGGCTCCATCGACCCGGTTGAGTTTTCCGCAGCGCTCCACAGGAAGACCTGTGGAAAACCTCAGCGCTAGCGGAATCCTTCGAGAAAGTTTCCGATCAGGGTGTTGAAATCTCCGTCCTTTTTCCGGAGATCCTCCACCTTCCTGATCGAGTGAATCACGGTCGAGTGGTGCTTACCGCCGAAGCTGCGGCCAATCTCGGGCAGCGACGCATGCGTGAGCGTCTTGCACAGATACATCGCGATCTGACGCGGCATCGCCACTGATTTCGAGTTGTTGCGCGATTTGAGATCGACCATCTTCAGGTTGTAGTAGTCGGCGACGAACTTCTGGATGATCTCGATCGTGACCGCTTTTTCCTCGTGGTCGAGAATGTTCTTCAGCACGTCTTGCGCGAGCGGCAGCGAGATCTCCTGACCCGTCAGCGACGCGTACGCGATCAGTCGGATGAGCGATCCTTCCAACTCGCGAATGTTCGATTTGATTTTGCCCGCGATGTAGATGGCGACGTTGTCGGGCAGCGGCACCGCTTCGGTCTCCGCCTTCTTCTTGAGAATCGCGACTTTCGTCTCGAGATCCGGAGACTGAATGTCGGCGATCAACCCCCACTCGAAGCGCGATCGCAGGCGTTCCTCGAGCGCCGGAATCTCGTGCGGCGGACAATCGCTGCTGAGCACGATCTGTTTCTGAGAGTCGTACAGCGCGTTGAACGTGTGGAAGAACTCGGTCTGCGTGCCTTCTTTGCCGGCGAGGAACTGGATGTCGTCGACGAGCAGGACGTCGACGCTGCGATAGCGCTCGCGAAAATCGAGAACGCGATCGTACCGCACCGCGTTAATCATCTCGTTCATGAAGCGCTCGGACGAGATGTAGGTGAGCTTCAAGTTCCGATCGTGCTGCAGCACGTACTGTCCGACGGCGTGCATCAGATGCGTCTTGCCGAGACCCACACCGCCGTAGATGAACAGCGGGTTGTACGAGCGCGACGGCGCTTCCGCCACCGCACGCGACGCCGCGTGCGCGAACTGATTCGACGAGCCGACGATGAAGGTGTCGAAGGTGTACCGCGGGTTCAGGCCGGCCGGCGGCGGACCCGCGGCCACCGGCGCCGCTATCGTCTCGAGCGCCGCGGCTTCGTCTGGCGCGAGCGCGATCGGCACCGTATCGCTTTGCGACTCAGCCACGAACGTGACCGTCAGATGTGCCTTCTGCACCTCGCCCATCGCTTCGGTGATGACACCGGAATAGTGCTTGGTCAGCCAGTCCTTGAACAGCCCGTTCGGCACCCGAACGGTGAGGCTGAGGGCATCCTCTCTGACGAAGGAGGTGGGCTTGAACCAGGTGTAAAAGCTATGCCGGTTCACCTTCGTCTCGATGCGCGCCAGAATCTGATCCCAGAGGTTCATCGCTTGGAAAACAGCCCCTTCGGCCGGCGTTTTGGCGATTTTCCACAGTTTTTTCCACAGGTGTGGAAAACTTTGGGGAGAGACCAAACCGGCATGGGATCCGCTGGGCGGAGACGGCGCCCGGGAAGGACGCCGACTGTAACACAAACCAGGATCATTGACACTGCTGGAAGCGGTTCGTTACCATAGAAGTTTCGTTTTCCAGTCCGAAGGGATGTCATGGCCAAGGGAGTACGCACGTTCCAGCCGAATCGCCGGCACCGCGCCAAAACGCACGGGTTTCTGGTGCGCATGAGCACAAAAAACGGCCGGCTGGTGCTGAAGCGGCGCCGCGCCAAAGGTCGCAAGCGGCTGACCGTCAGCAGCGAGTAACCCCAACGCCCTTTGCCGATGCTCGAGGGCGGGCGCGCACGATGAGTGGTTTCGGGCGTCAGGAGCGGATCCGCCGTCATGCTGAATTCCAGCAGATTTACAAAAAAGGCGCCCGCGTCCGTAGTCGCTACAGCACGATTTTCATCCAACCGAATGCCCTCGCGATCGGCCGCCTGGGCATCGCGGCGACCAAAAAACTGGGTGGCGCGGTCCAGCGAAATCGCGCTAAACGTTTAATACGAGAGGTTTTCCGTCGGAACAAGCTCGCTGCCGGGTACGACGTCATCGTCATCCCGACCCGCGAGTGGCTCGACGCCAGCCTGACCGTTCTTGAAGCAGATTATCGCAACCTCCTCGAACGGCGCCTCGGACACCGGCGATAGCCTGTCGAGCGGGGCTCGCCTCGCGCTTGTCGCTCTTCGAGGCTATAAGCTCTTTATTTCACCGTACTTCAGAGGATCCTGCCGCTTCCTGCCCTCGTGCGCCGACTATGCGGCGGAGGCAATCATGCGGTTCGGTCTGGTTCGCGGCAGCTGGCTGGCTGCCCGACGCCTGGCGCGCTGTCACCCCCTCTGCGCCGCCGGTCATGATCCCGTGCCCGTGAAGCACTAATGGAAAGACGCGTTCTCATCGCCATTTTTCTGTCGTTCATCGTGCTGTACCTCTATCAGGCGATGGTGGTGAAGCCGGTGCCGAAGCCTGTCGAAGGCGCTCCGGTGACCTCCCCGGCGGCGAGCACGACGCCGGCTAATCCGGCCGGCACGGCACCCGCTCGTCCCACTCCCGCCGCTGCGCCCACGCCGTCCGCGCCGAGCGCGACGACGCTGGTGGGCGATTCCGTGGAGCGCGATGTGCGCGTCGAGACGCGCGACGTCCTGGCCGTCTTTACCAACCGCGGTGCGCGCCTCAAGAGCTGGCGGCTGAAGCATTTTTTCAACGCCCAGGGGCAGCCGCTCGAGCTCGTCGCCACCGCGCTCGCAGCCACGCACCCGCTGCCGTTTTCGCTGCGCACGCCGGACGATGCGATCACGGCGACGCTGAACGGCGCACTCTATCAGCTGAGCGGCGCTCCGGCCGCTGACGGGGCGACGGCCACCGCGACCGATCTGAAATTCGAGTATCGCGACAGCGCCGGCATTCACGCCACCAAGGAATTTCATCTCGAGCCGGCGTCGTACATCATCGGCTTCCGCGCGGCGGTCGCGTCGAACGATCGGACCATCACTCCGACGGTACAGTGGGGTCCCGCGCTCGGCGACGTCACCGGCGAGACGAGCCGCTACATCAAGAAAGCCGAGGGGATAACGTTCTCCGGCGGCAAGGTGCAGCGCTACGATCCGAAGACGATTGCCAAGCAGCCGACCTACACCGGCGACTTCGCGTACGCGGGTGTCGACGATCACTATTTCATGACCGTCGCGCTGTTTCCTGGGCAGTCGACCGTCACCTATCAGGCCGTGTCGATTCCGCCGCCGCCCGGCACGAAGGAGTCGGCGCGCGATCTGGTGGCGTACACGTTCGAGCCGGCGCGCGCGGATGCGCCGGAAAAATTCTTCTTCGGCCCCAAGGACTTCGACTTGCTCGCGTCGATCGACCGCGACCTCGTGCGCACGATCGACTACGGCATGTTCTCCATTCTCGTCGTGCCGCTGCTGCGGTCGCTCAAATGGGTGAACAGTTTCGTCGGCAACTTCGGGTGGTCGATCATCATCCTGACGATCATCATCAACGCGATCATGTTTCCGCTCCGGCACAAGAGCGTCGTCTCCATGCGCAAGATGCAGGAGATTCAGCCCGAGGTGAAGGCGATCCAGGATCGCTACTCGAAGCTGAAGGCGACTGATCCCGCCAAGCAGAAGATGAACCAGGAGATGATGTCCCTCTACAAGGAGAAGGGCGTCAATCCCGCCAGCGGCTGCGTGCCGATGCTGCTGACGATGCCGGTGCTGTTCGCGTTCTGGTCGCTGTTGACGTACTCGATCGAGCTGCGCGGCGCGCCGTTCTTCGGCTGGATCCACGATCTGTCGCTGCACGATCCGCTGTACATCTTTCCCGTGCTGATGGGGCTCAGCCAGCTGTGGCAGGCGCGCATGACGCCGTCGGCGGCAGGCACCGATCCGACGCAGCAGAAGATGATGATGTACATGATGCCGGTGATGATGACCTTCTTCTTCCTCTGGGCGCCGGCCGGCCTCGCGTTGTACTACCTCATGAGCAATCTGTGGGGAATCGGCCAGCAGTACGCCACGAATTATCTGATCGGGCCGCCAACGGTTCGAACCGTCAGGCCGCCGGCCGAGCGCAAGCTGAAGCGCGTCGGCGGCAGCAAGAGCGAAGCGGCTGCCCGCGAATCATGACCATGCAGACCACGCCCATCGTCGAGTTCCTGAAGAAGTTCACTGAAGCTGTCGGCATCGATACGACGATTCATGTCGAGGAGACGCCCGACGGTCCGCGCATCAACATTGCCGGTGAGGAAGCCGAGCTCCTGGTGCGGCATCGCGGCGAGCCGCTGAAGGCGTTGCAGGTGGTGGTCGACATGGCGTTCGGCCGGACGCTCGGCGACGATCGGCGCGTGTTCGTCGACGCGCTCGAATACCGCAAGGGCAAGGACGTCGAGCTGCGCCAGATGGCGAAGCTGCTTGCGGCGAAGGCGAAGGACACCGGCATCGATCAGCAGCTCGGTCCGCTCAACCCGTACGAGCGGCGGATCGTCCACATGGCCGTGGCGGAAATTTCCGGCGCCGCAACGGAGAGCGTGGGCGATGCCTTCTCGAAGACGGTGCTGATCTCTAGACGACGGTAGTCGTCAGTGGTCAGTGGCGAGTAGTAGATCAGCAGGCGGCCGGTCGCTGCATCACTCTGGCTACTGACTACTGACTACTGAATACTGGTCACCGGAGTGTTTTCTGCGACCGACACCATCGTGGCCATCGCGACGCCGCCGGGGCGGGGTGGAATCGGCGTCGTACGACTCAGCGGTCCGGAAGCGCGTGAGATCGCCGCGGGACTGATTACTCACGGCAAGCCGCTGGAACCGCGTTACGCCACGCTCACGACCGTCGTCGGCGACCGCCGCGCGGCGGCAACGGCCGACGGTAGCGCGACAGCTTCAGCCGAGCGGCCGGTGGAGAGTAGCTCGAAGGCTTCGGCCGAGCGTGGAAGCGCGGCGTGTTCCCGCGCGATCGACACCGGCTCGCAAGGACGAGTCGACGCTGACGTGATCGATCAAATCGTCGCCACGTATTTCCCTGCGCCGCACTCTTACACCGGCGACCACGTCGTGGAGCTGAGCGCGCACGGAAGTCCGGTGGTGCTGCAAACGATCGTGAGCGCGGCGATCGAAGCTGGCGCTCGCCTCGCGGAACCCGGCGAATTCACGCTGCGCGCATTTCTCAACGGCCGGATGGATCTGGCGCAGGCCGAAGCGGTCGCCGACCTGATCGAATCGGTGACGCCGTTGCAGGCGCGCGCGGCCTTCGATCAACTGCAAGGAACGCTGACTCGCGCGATCGGCGAGATCGATCGCGCGCTGTTCGAATTGATCGCGCGGCTCGAGGCGTCGGTGGATTTCCCCGAGGAGGGCTATCACTTCGTCGATCCCGGCGCGGTCGCCCAGGCGATCGACGGTCTTCGCGCGCGCACGACTGCCCTTCTGGCGGCGTCGCACCGGGGACGCCTCGTCCGCGAAGGATTTCAGGTGACGATCGCGGGTAAGCCGAACGTCGGCAAATCGAGCCTCTTCAACGCGCTCGCCGGCGCGGCACGCGCCATCGTCACCGACGTGCCCGGGACGACGCGCGATCTGGTCAGCGAGGTGGTGGATCTGGATGGCCTTCGCGTCACGCTCGTGGATACCGCGGGACTCCGTGCGGCGAATGATGCGATTGAAGCGGAAGGTGTGAGGCGCTCGCACGAGGCACAACGTGTCGCCGACGTGCTGCTAGTCGTCGTCGATCGATCCGCGCCGCTCGAGGACAGCGATCGCGAGCTGATTGCGTCGACAGACGGGCGAGCCCGTGTGATCGTGGTGAACAAGGCGGACTGCGAGCCGTCGTGGACACGCAACGCACTGGGCGCTGCCGCGGGAAGTGTGGTCGACGCGTCGGCGCTAAGCGGCGAAGGACTGGAGGTCGTGCGCCAGCGGCTGCTGGCAGCGCTCGACGTCGACGTGCATCAGGATCGTCCGGCGATCACGAACGTGCGTCACATCGCGCTCGTTCGTCGTGCCGACGAGGCGCTGGTGCGAGCCAGCCGGGCGGCGCTGGAGAACGGCGCGTCGCTGTCGGAGGAATTCGTGCTCGCTGATCTGCAGGACGCACGATTTGCGCTCGAGGAAATCGCGGGACGTCGGGTCAGCGACGATCTCCTCGCGCACATCTTTTCGACGTTCTGCATCGGGAAGTGACGAAAAAGGGGACGGGAATCTTTTTCGCCGAGGGTGGTTCGAGTGGTCTGCCTGCGAAAACAATAACCTTTCGAACATTTTTAGGGGACAGGCCTGGCTGTTTGGAACCTGTGGTTGTAGACGCAAGAAAAGACTCCCGTCCCCTTTTCAGTTTCAGTCGATGAAAGACACCTTCGACGTCATCGTGATCGGCGCGGGGCATGCTGGGTGTGAGGCCGCGTACGCGGCTGCGCGCATCGGCGCGCGCGTCGGACTCTGCACGCTGACGACGGACACCGTGGCGCACATGCCGTGCAACCCCGCCATCGGCGGCACGGCCAAAGGCCATCTCGTCCGCGAAATCGACGCGCTGGGCGGACTCATGGGGCGCGCGATCGACGCCACCGGAATCCAATTCAAGCTGCTCAATCGCAGCCGTGGACCCGCCGTCTGGTCGCCTCGCGCGCAGGCCGACAAGCGGCTGTACGGACGCTGGGTCAAGGCCGTCATCGATTCGGAGCCGCGCATCGAATGGCTCGTGGGCCGAGCGGGACGCGTCCTGACGAGCGGCGGCCGCGTCGCGGGCCTTGAGATGGAAGACGGCGATGCGTTCGGCTGCGGCGCGCTAGTAGTGACCACCGGCACGTTTCTCAACGGCTTGATCCACATCGGCCCGGAGCAACACCCCGCCGGCCGCGCCGGTGAACCGCCGTCGCACGCGCTCGCGGAATCGCTGAAAGCGATCGGCTTCACATGCGGACGCTTGAAGACCGGCACGCCGCCGCGGCTCGATCGCGAGTCGATCGATTTCGATGGCCAGGTCGCTCGCGACCGGTTTGTCGTCGAACGCGGCGATGATCCACCGGTTCCGTTCTCATTCACGTCGGGTCCGATCAGCCGACCGCAGATCGACTGCCATCTCCTGCACACCAACGCGCGCGTGCGCGAGCTCGTGCGGCAGAACCTCGATCGATCGCCGCTGTTCAACGGGCAGATTCGCGGGATCGGTCCGCGCTATTGTCCGTCGCTCGAGGACAAGATCGTCCGCTTCCCCGACAAGGAGCGACACCAGATCTTCCTCGAGCCCGAAGGCGTCGACGCGCGGGAGATCTACGTCAACGGTTTCTCGATGAGCCTGCCGCGAGAGGTGCAGACGGAGCTCGTGCATGCGCTGCCAGGCCTCGAGGACGCGGTGCTGCTCCGTCCCGGTTACGCCGTCGAATACGACTTCGTGCAGCCGACCGAGTTGACGCGGAGGTTGGAGACCAAGCGCGTCGCCGGTCTCTATTTTGCCGGACAGATCAACGGCACTTCCGGCTATGAGGAAGCGGCCGCGCAGGGACTCGTGGCCGGCATCAACGCCGCGCGTGGAACGCTTGGCCTCGACGGATTCGAGCTGCGCCGCGACGAAGCGTACATCGGCATCCTCGTCGACGACCTGATTACGAAAGGGTGCCTCGAGCCGTACCGCATGTTCACGTCGCGCGCCGAGTATCGGCTGCTGCTGCGCATCGACAACGCGGACCTGCGTCTGACGCCGCGCGGCCGCGCGGCTGGACTGATCGACGATGAGCGTTGGGCGCTGTTCTGCGATCGCCGCGATCGGTTCGAGCGCAATTGCCGCACGCTCGGCGCCACGCTGGTGCGTTCGGCTGGCGGCGACCGCGTGCCGGCCGATCAGTTGCTGCGCCAACCCGAGGTGCGCCTCGAGCAGCTGATCGCCGATCGACGCGTCGCGCTGGATCTGGATCCGGTGCGCCCTGCCGTCGATATCGCCAGCGTGGAGACCACCATCAAGTACGCCGGTTATCTCCGTCGTCAGGAGAGCGAAGTTCAGCGTGCGTCGAAGGACGAGCGGCGATGCATCCCTCCAGGATTTCCATTCGGCCGTGTGCCAGGGCTGTCGCGGGAGGTCGTCGAGCGCCTGGCACACGTCAGGCCCGACACGCTGGGCCATGCGTTGCGAGTGCCCGGCGTGACGCCGGCGGCCGTCGCCGTGTTATCGGCCTACTTGACGCGGCTATCCTAGCTGAATGCATGGGATGAATATCGTGATGTAAGATATTCGTTGCATGAATACATCGGCACCTCTACCTCTAGCGGCGCGCCTCGCGCCCCTCGCGACGGTCGACCTGAATCTGCTGGTCGTGTTCGACGCGCTGCATGCCGAAGGCAGCGTCTCACGCGCCGCGACACGGCTTGGCTTGTCGCAGCCCGCGTTCAGCCATGCACTCACGCGACTCAGGCGAATCGTTGGAGATCCTCTCTTCCGATCGACCGGGCGCGGTATGTCGCCCACCCCCCGCGCGCGCGCCATGGCGGCTCCCGTCCGCGCGGCTCTCGGCCAGTTGCAGAGCGCGTTGAACGGGACGACCGCCCCGTCGTCGACTGGTCGCGTCGTCACGGTGGCCGCGAATCAGTATGCCCGGTGCGTTCTGCTGCCAGCTGCCATCAACACGTTGCGTCGTCGCGCGCCACACGTTCGCCTGAGCGTGATGCAACCCGACGCCATTCAGGACGCAGCATCGCAGCCTGACTTCACGCTCATGTGGTCCCCGATCGACCGTGGAACGACGGCCGCGCCAGTGATCCTTCGCGACGAGCTCGTCTGCGTCGTGAGGAGGATGAAACGCCAGCAGTCTGGGACCCGCCGGCTGGCCGCGGCAGATTTCGAAGGAAGAGAGCGCATCGAGGTCACGGACAGCACAGACTTGCCGTTTGTCCCCAGCGATCCCACCAGTCACGTCGTTTCCGATATGCTGTCGGCGATGTGTGTGGTTTCCAGCACGGACGCCGTGGCACGGGTGCCGCGGCTTCTGGCAGCGAAGTTTGGACCGGCACTGGGGCTGGAGATTGTCAAGGTTTCGGCACTAGCGTCAGTCACCGTCGCGCTCTCCATGGCATCAGCGGCTCACTCAGCAAACTCGGTAGATCCGGCGATTTCCGCAGTCGCCGGCTCCATGGTTGAGTCCGCTGCGCGGCTCGCAAAGCGAATCCGCAATTGAGCGTTTCAGCTTTCAGCGAGCGTCTGGCCGACCGCGCGGCGCGCGCGCGAATTGCGTTGAGTCCCCTGCACGCGCGGCAACTCGAGATCTACTTCGATCTGCTGGTTCGGTGGAACGCGCGGATGAATCTGACAGCGCTGCCGCTCGAAGGGGCGCCGGATCACACGATCGACCGGCTCTTCATCGAGCCGCTGGCTGCCTCACGTTACGTCGAAAAGTCGGCCTTGGACTGGTTCGACATTGGCTCCGGAGGCGGATCGCCGGCCATTCCGTTGAAAGTGCTTCGAGCAGAAGCCAAGCTGACTATGGTCGAGTCGAAGGGGCGCAAGGCCGCATTCCTTCGCGAGGCGGTGCGCACGTTGGAGCTGCGCGGTGCTTGCGTGGAGGCACGACGATTCGAGGAGCTACAGGCGGACGGATCGGCGAACCTCATTACTATCCGTGCCGTCAGGATTGACGCGGAACTCATGAGCTTGTGCCGCCTGGCGCTTCGCAAAGGCGGCGATCTGCTGCTGTTTAGCTCCGAAAGCGCCACGTCTGCCGAGGACGGAGACGGCTTCAGGTTGGTGAGAAAAGTCCAGCTCGCCGAGAGCCAGTCCTTTCTCGAGGTGCGCCGCGCCGTCTGAGCCCGTGGTGTTCCACGTGGAACATAGGTTGACGGTTGACGAAGGAGTCCGGCAACAGCTATCCTCGGCCTCTCCAGCCAGCCTTCAGGTTCGGCGCAATAGTTCTACACCGTTTTAGGTCAATCGATATAAATGGGCCGGATTGTTGCGATTGCAAACCAGAAAGGTGGCGTGGGCAAAACCACCACGACCATTAATCTTGCCGCTGCCCTCGCCCTCGCCGATCGCCGCGTCCTCCTCGTCGATATCGATCCGCAGGGCAACCTCACCAGCGGCGTGGGGCAAAAAGGCCAGACGGCGAACGGCGGCACCATCTACGAAGCGCTGACCAGCGCCGATCCGGTCGCCGACTCCGCGCCCTTCATCATCCCCACGGCTGTCGAGCGCATGAAACTGATCCCCGCGGACCGCCAGTTGACCGGCGCCGAAATCGAAATGGTGCCGCTCGCCGGGCGCGAAGAGCGCCTGCGCACGCTCCTCGCCTCCGCGCGCGAAGACTTCGACTACATCTTCGTCGACTGTCCTCCGTCGCTGGGGCTCCTCACGCTCAACGCCCTGGTCGCCGCTGACGCCGTGCTCATCCCGCTGCACTGCGAATATTTCGCACTGGAAGGGCTGGCGGATCTCGTCGGCACGATGCGGCGCGTCCGCGCGGCGCTCAACCCCGCGCTCGACATCGAAGGCGTGCTGTTGACGATGTTCGACGAGCGCACGAACCTGGGGCAGCAGGTCGCCACCGACGTCCGCGCGTTCTTCAAAGAGAAAGTCTTTCGCACCGTCATCCCGCGCAACGTCAGGCTCGGCGAAGCGCCGAGCCATGGCATCCCGGCGATCCTCTACGACGTGAAGTCGCGGGGCGCCGAAGCCTATCTCGCGCTCGCCCGCGAAGTCCTCGAGCGATCGGCGGCCGCCGCATGACGACGTCAATCAACGCAGCACGCGCAGCGACGGCACACCCGCGCCGCACGCTGCGATTTCAGCCGCGGATGTGATCTCCATGGACAAACGCCCCGCCCTCGGCAAAGGCCTCAGCGCGCTGATTCCCGACGCGCCCGAACCGGTCCGCTCGACCGCCGTCGACGTCGACATCGATCGACTCGCCCCGAACGAGTTTCAGCCGCGCGGACGGATGGACGACGCGCGGCTCCAGGATCTCGCGCGCTCGATCACGGCCAACGGCATCATTCAGCCGATCGTCGTGCGCAAGATCGGCGATCGTTTTCAGATCATCGCCGGCGAGCGCCGCTGGCGCGCCGCGAAGCTTGCCGGTCTCCTCCGCGTGCCCATCGTCGTGCGCGCCGTCGCGGCCGGACAAGAGCGATCGCTGCTCGAGATGGCGCTGATCGAAAACATCCAGCGCGAGAATCTGAACCCGATCGAAGAGGCGCTCGCCTATCGGCGTCTCGCTGACGAATTCCATTTGACGCAGGACGCGATCGCCGCGGCGGTCGGCAAGGATCGCGCGACCGTCGCCAACACGCTGCGCCTCTTGAAGCTGCCCGACGATGTGCGCGCCGACGTGGCGGCGGGCACACTGTCGATGGGCCACGCGCGCGCGCTGCTCGCGATTACCGACGAGGCCGCGCTGCGGCGCATGGCGCGCGACGTCACCGCGCGCAGCCTCTCCGTGCGCGAAACGGAAGCGATGGTCAAGCAGGCGGCGGAGTCCGCCGCGCCGCCAACCGAAGCGCCGGCGCCCAAGCCGGTGGACGTTCATACGCGCGCGGCGGAAGAGCGGCTGCGCCTCGCGCTCGGAACGCGCGTCCGCATCGCGCGCAAAGGCACGCGCGGACGGATCGAGATCGATTTCGGATCGGAAGAAGAGCTGATCCGGATCTACGAGCAGTTGACGGGCGGGTAGGGCAGGTGAGTAAGGCAGGTTGGGCCTGCCCTGCGTGCCCGGTGATCGAAAGGAGAGTATGGCCAAGCGTCTGACGCAAATGGTCTCCTGCGCCGGTTGAGCGAGCAAACTCGCCGCTGGCGAGCTCGCTCAGGTGCTGAGTGACATCCCCGCGCAAACCGACGACCGGGTACTGATCGACTTCAGGACCTCGGACGATGCGGGTGTGTACAGATGGGAGAGCGGGCCGGCAATCGTACAGACGGTCGACTTCTTCACCCCCATCGTCGACGACCCGTTCGTCTACGGCCAGATTGCCGCCGCAAATGCCGTCAGCGACATCTACGCCATGGGTGGCCGGCCGCTCACGGCACTCGCGATCGCCGCATTTCCAAAGGACGGCCTCGACGCCGGCACCATCCGGCAGATCTTTCTCGGCGGCTTCGACAAGCTGCGCGAAGCCGGCGTCTCCCTGCTCGGCGGACACACCGTCCAGGATCCGGAGATCAAATTCGGCTACGCGGTGACGGGCGCGATCGACCCGGCCCGCATTCTGTCGAATGCCGGCGCGCGGCCGGGAGACGTGTTGTTTCTGACCAAACCGCTCGGTACCGGGATCGTCGGCACCGCGATCAAGTTCGACCGCGTGAGTCCGGCGCTGGCGGACGAAGCGGTCGCATCGATGCGCATGTTGAATCGCGCGGCGGCCGAAGCCATCGGGAGCTTGCCGCACGCCGCCGTGCACGCCTGCACCGACATCACGGGGTTCGGGCTGGCGGGTCATGCATCGGAGATGGCGGCCGCAAGCGGCGTCACGCTGCGCCTGACGGCGAGCCGGCTTCCGCTGTTCGAGGGCGTCCTGGCGATCGCCGGTCGGAATCGATCCGGCGGCATGGGCTCGAACGAGGAACATTTCGGATCCTGCGTCCGCATCGCCGACGG